>Ga0255753_1002676_pt1 | contig 19358 bp, 27 predicted proteins | sample 041ome_10_FD_179953 | JGI IMG/M metagenome (GOLD analysis project Ga0255753, IMG submission 179953) | Coastal salt marsh microbial communities from the Groves Creek Marsh, Skidaway Island, Georgia - 041412US metaG (version 2) | ecosystem: Environmental > Aquatic > Marine > Intertidal zone > Salt...
CGGATGGTAGCCTGATCAAATCGTTCTCTGATGTCGAGACAGAATCTTACAGAGTGGCGTATGAAATACACAAAGATACGCACACAACTTTCGGTTGGTCGTTCTCACTTCCAAGTCACATAACATCGGGAACGATGGACTTGGAAGTAGCCGAAAGCGTCAATCTAGATGGAACGATAAACTACACCAACATCAACAGTGATCTCGCACAGGGCACCAAGGAGAAGAACATTGGCTTCTTCTACAGCAAGGCTCCAGCAGAGATATTTGACACAGGACTGAGCTTCACGGCGGAGTACAGAACGGACAAGTCAGGCGTGGCCAACAACGACGGCGTAGAGATGGCGGTCAAGATGGTCAAGAAGTTCGCTGGTAGTTGTAAGTTTTTATGGATGAAAAATCCCAAGTGTTTTGACAAGGATGGCAACATGAAGTCTAACCTGTTCGGCACAAGCATAGACAACGCCACGAAGCACGGACTGGTGTATGATCTCAAGACAGACAAATTCATACCGATCAAGAAATAATGCAGAAAGACATATACAAGGAAAATTACTTTGGCACACTGATGTGCATACTGGTAGATGAATCACGTAGGATGATGTCCACGTTCATGCCCACCCCAGAACTGCACAAGATACAGAATGACATGTGCCGGGCCGGCAGTTGGATAGACAAAATGCCTGTAGGTACCATTGTCCAAACTGAGCCCCAGTACTCCGTAAAGAAACTGATAGAGGACGCACTGCCGGAATACAGAAGATTGGCGGCCAACCTCATAGACAGGTTCATAGATGAGTTCGAGGCACAGGGCGGTAGTAGGATGGAGATCACAGAAAAATTTGAAAGGATATACAAATGGAAACAATAACGATAACATGCACAAACAACGACAGGACCAAGGAAGCGGAAGTATTAGAGAGAAACGACAAGTACATGAAGGTACAGGTACCAGGAACCCAATTATTCATTGAACTGTTCAGGGATGACGTAAATATACCATACACAGGCAGAACAGCCGGATTGGAGTTTGAATGGCAACCGAAAAACTAAAATTTAAATTGGAACTCTATGCCACGATGTGGGACAAAGCACCGAACTGCAGGGTTTTTATAAATGACATTTGTAAATGGGAAGGTGAAGTGAGGGGTACAGAAAAAGCACCAGACATCATTGAGTTTGATAACGAATGTGAAGAAGGCGAAAATTACAAATTAATAATTGACAGGGGAGGAAAAGGTAAAACACAAACTGTCATAAACGAAAAAGGTGACATATTGAAAGATCAACTTCTGCATATAAAAAGCATCGAGATTGACGAAATACTTATAGGAGCACTAATATATGAAGGGGTGTATACTCCGCAATACCCAGAACCATGGGCCACACAACAACGTGAAAAAGGTGTTAGACTTGAGGAATCGTTAAAAAACGTTACACAGATGGGGCACAATGGCTCCTGGACTTTGAAATTTACCTCGCCATTTTACCTATGGCTTTTAGAGAATCTTTACTAATAAATATGCTTATATGAGGGCATCACAATTTATCAACGAAAACATAGACTCAGACGCGGTCAACGAGCTGGACACCTACATCATGAACAACGAGGAACTGTATCGTAGACGTTTCATGCCCATCATATCAAACATCAAGAGAAAATTAGCCAAGAACGTGTATGATCACGAGAAGGCACAGAAACTGTGGATGTATCTGGTTGATGATGCCGCAAAGGAATACGTCAAAGAGTTTGGGTCAACACAAGACGATGTGAGCAACATGTTCCCCAAAGAAACGAGGCAACAGGTTGCGAGAGTCATATCAGACAGAGAACTAGAAAATATTAAGGCAGGCGAATACAATGTTACTCAGGGAACTGCTTCTTAAGGAAGACGATCGTTCAACTGCAGTCTTTGCCTTTGGACGATTCAATCCTCCCACAATAGGACACGAGAAATTAATTAACAAAGTACAGCAGGTCGCCGAAAAGATTAACGGCAAGGCATACATTTTCCTTTCGCACACAGATGGTACAGCAAAAGATCCAATAGACTTCACAACAAAACTAAGTTACCTGAGACAACACTTCCAGTCAGATTCAAAATTGAGTTTTGGTGACATCAGAGCCAACACGATCATAAAGGTCATGAAAGTGCTTGAGCAGGAGGGCAGGACCAAAGTTATAATGGTTGCTGGTGATGACAGGGTCATGCAGTTCAAGAATTTACTCAACCAATACAATGGTAAACCAACCAAGGCTGGTAATATAGAATACACGTTCGATAGCATTGACGTGGTAAGTGCAGGACAGCGGGATCCAGACGCAGATGATGTCACAGGAGTGAGTGCTTCAAAGGCCAGAGAACTTGCCATGAAAGGTCAGGAACACGAATTCAGCAAGATTATCATGGGCGGAGACAAAGGCAAAGTTCTCTACGACAAGATACAGGACCAGTTTGGTAAACAGGTTGACGAGAACAACAAGAAGTTGTATAATGAAGATATGACAGACACAAAACCAATCGTATATCTTGACATGGATGGAGTGCTGGCAGACTTCTTTGGTGGTGTTGAATTCCTCTATGGGGTTGAACACTGGAAACAACTAACCAATGACAAGACCAAGGACCTCAAGAAAGAAGTCATAGACAGAATCACGGGCACGGACTTCTTCGCAGTGCTACCAAAATTCCCAACAGCAGACGCACTGATAGACATGGTGAAGAAATTCACAGGTGGGAACTTCAGCATAAACACATCACCATTGAGGGGTGACCATGAGAATTCAGCCAAATACAAGAAAGTTTGGATATCCAACAACATAGAACAACCAGACGAAATAGTTGTCACGGGCAGGAAAGAGACATACGCCAAGAACAAAGGCACGGGCACACCAAACATACTGATCGATGACAGGCCAATCAATATACAGAAGTGGCAGGCCGCTGGCGGATACGGAATACTATATCAAGCAAACAGAGATTCATTAACCAAAGTACAGAAAGGATTAGACGACTATGCCAAAGTTCAGCGGAATCAATAGACCATACGCGGCGGGCGAGATAGAGAAAACGCCACAAGAATTACAACGAGAACTTGACGAGAAGATGAAGAAGTTCCTGGCCAAGGGAGGCAAGGTTGAGAAAGTCAAAGCACATAAGCCGACCAAACAACAGTTGAAAGACTGGACAATCTAGTGGACGAACTTGAGCGTATAAAGAAATTGGCGGGTATAGACAAACCGCAAGAAGACCAATCAATGGGTGAGAACCTATCCTACGTTGGCACACAGAAAGCACAATACCAAAAGAAACACAACATCAAGCCGGGCACGGAAGAGTGGTTCAAACTATGGTTCGCACAACCTAGACTCACTGGTGAAAATCCAATGCCCAAACGCAAATAAATACTCGCACAATGCGAGCACAAGAATTCACAGAAACAAGTTGTCCTAGAACCAAAGCCAAGGAATGTAGTTGTGGCAAGATAAATGCAATTACCGAAGCACAGGAAACCACAATGGCACAGTGCATATTGGAGCATTCTGACACCGTTAAGGGGTCAATCCTGCTAATACAAGCACCAGGAACACCAACACTAGTCAAAGGCACCATCACAGGACTAACACCAGGAGAACACGGTTTCCACATACACGAGTTTGGGGATATGAGCGATGGTTGTAAATCCATGGGCGGACACTACAACCCAGACGGAGTTGATCACGGTGACATCAAGGAAGGACACGTGGGAGATCTTGGTAACATTACAGCAGACAATTCAGGCACTGCCAAGTTCACAATAGAAGCCAAGAGAGTAGATTTACTAGGTGATCGATCAGTGGTCGGAAGAGGATTCGTTATACACTCCCACAAAGATGATTTAGGCAAAGGTGGAGATGCAGAGAGTTTAAAAACGGGTAACGCAGGTGACAGATTAGCCTGTGGTGTGATAACAATGAGGGCGGCGGAATGAAATTCATAATCTACAACGGAAGCCTAAAGCCAGACGCAGAGTCAAACACATTCTCAGTGTGCAAGATGACACAACTAGCATTTGAGAAACTGGGACACGAATGTGAGATAATAACTTTGAGAGATCTAAACTATGAGGGTTCAACATCAGATGTCAACGACGAATTGAAACCCGAACTGATGAAGATGTTCACAGCAGACGGAGTCATATTCGCGACACCAATTTGGTGGGGTAACCATTCTTGCCACACACAGGCCATGCTTGAAAGATTAGATGTGATATACAGTTGGGCCAAAGACAACAAGCATCAACCTTTCTATAACAAAGTTTTTGGTACACTAGTTTCAGGTGGTGGAGATGGATTTCAACACATACATGGAGTTCTATATTCAGCGGCTAGTAATTTTGGTTTTACTGTGCCACCACAGTGCAACATAGAATCAAAAGCACAAGGTATAGATGAGATCACACAAGATGATGACACGGTACAGCAGGTCAAGAACTGCACAATCAACATGACAACATGGGCGAGGATCCTCAAAGACGGCAATCCCAAAAAAGATGCCAGGCATGGTTCTGTAGACATCAATGAGAATTAAAGAGATACTAGCGACAAAATACGTACACCCAGACGTAAACCAATTCCTAAAGAGATACGAGAAACAGGCCAAGGGCAGGGCGACAATGGGTTACCATTCGATGATGGCGTATCCATACAGGGTGGAAGGTTGGTCAAGCAAATACAAGAAATCCATAAACTGTGGCAACCCCAAGGGTTTCTCACAGAAGGCTCACTGTGCGGGCAGGAAGAAGAAATGAAGATACGAGAATTCATAATAATGCCTCACACTGCCGATCCAATGGGTCTCATACACCGACCAGGTACAGGTCCAAACAACAGGTTCGATTTCAAGAACAAGAGCAACAACAGGGCCAACGAGAAAGCACCACCGGGCAGGGAGAAACAGGTCAAAGCACTGAAAGGGAAAGTGGACAATCCATACGCAGTTGCTTGGGCAAGTTACAACAAGAGCAAAAATGAAGAAGCCGCGGGTGTGGGCATAGTTACGAAACAGAACGCCACAAAAGATGTGCCAGTTGGTGGCGAGTACATGAATGTGAAAAAATTGAAGTTAGACTGGAAGGAGTTCCGTGAGAACTTCGCAGACGGTAAGGTTAAGGGCAAGAGCAGGCCAGGCCGTGTGAAACGTTCCGGGGCCAGTTGCAAAGGATCAGTCACGAGCCTAAGAGCAAAGGCAAAAAAATCATCAGGCGAACGTGCAAAGATGTATCACTGGTGTGCCAACATGAAATCAGGACGTAACAAGAAGTAATAATTACTTCTATATGCAATACATACTAGCGTTAGGTCTGGCATTCAAAAAATATAAAAAACCATTGAATGTCCTTGTCTCGTCCAATCAAATGATTGATTACCTTACAATAGAAGAAGATATCAAAGATAAAAAAATAGGAATACCCAAAGAGTATAGAGTAGAAGGTATGCCTCCATTGCATGAATGGTCAACGCCAGAAAAAATGTTTTTCTATGAGATAGACGAAACGGCCATAGGTGACAAATTTATATTCAATATCGATTGTGAGGATAACAACTATAACAACGGCTTTATGACCAGGACATCTTTGGTACAGTTTAGACACGCTTTTATATTACCAAAACCGCTTTTGGATTGGTATTACAAAAATGAAAACACGCAAAGAATAAAAGATCTTAAATTCAATAGATTTGATAATCCATACAAAATAAAACCCAAAATTGGAACTAACATTTTTGATAGTAACTGTTGGCCCTATCAAAGGAGAAATTGGCACTGGACATATTACAATTCACAACAAACGACAGAATTTGAAGCCCTTAACTATGGCAAGGTCAGTACCCAGTTTTTTGATTTTAATCCTGCATGGATTGGTGGCAAGTTCAAAGTAGAAATAGAAGTATTATGTAAGCATGGTGTAAAAATGTTCAATCCATACATAGACCAACACAAAAAATGTGGACAAATTTGGACCAATTTGTTCCTATTTGAAAAAAGTTTGAAACAATATTATAAACTAAATATCACTAATGAAGATCAATGAAGTAATCATTAAAAGAGTCCAAGAAGCGGCAACGGCCGGAGCCACAAGTGCAGGTAACATAGCAAGTGTGACAAGTCCACACATTGCCATAGGCAAGGACAGGTTCACTAAAGCCTACACGGGATCACCTGGAAAATCAGGTACTAGGGCACCCAGATTACCAAAGATAACACAACCCAAGAATCCAAACGGAACAGCCAAAGGTGCTCACGCACTAAAAGGGGTCAGCCTGTTTGGTGGACCAGCGGTGAAGAGATAATGGAACCGTTGGTGCTGACAGACCCAATCAAGTGTACAAACTGTGGTTGCGACAGCCACTGTGGCAAGACTTGCACAAGGAAAGAACAGCATTATCCCACAGACGGATACATGGAGTACCCAATAGAGGTCTGTAAGCAGTGCAGATGTGAGGCCTGTGCCGCATAAATACGGTTATTATGAGATTTCACGAATTCCAAGAAGACAAAGGATCAACTTTAGCATCAAGAACAATCAGTAGATACGCTGACGAGATCGGACCAGACAGCATGGACTATGAAATGTTCAAGAAAACCGCTGAGTTGTTAGACGCCGGAAAATTAAGATCACTGGCACAACACATATACTACTCAGACACATCACCAGCAGAATATGTGATGAAAGTTATCTCAAAGAAAGATCCTGAAACGTTCAAGAAAATGTATGGTGACCAAGAGGGTTACTTCTCTCTCATGAAACCACGGAAAGATTTATCAGACAGTGAAATACAAGAAGGTGCAGAAATGATAGCGTACCACAAGCATCCAAAAGACAACAACCTGTGGACGTTCCCGGACGCATACAAGGACGATGAGGAAGTGGAGAGTCCGTACATGAGCAACGCCAGTATGAGGCAGTTCCTGGACGCACTGGGTTACAACGCAGACTTCGAGGATCAGAGTCCTGTGCCAGCGAAAGAATTTATAGCAAGGACCACACAGTGGTTGCAGAAGAACATAGGCAAGAGATCACCAGAAGAACCAACAACCATAGATCAGAATCCAGGTGGTGCCACAATGATAGGTGGTGGCAAGCCAGAGGGTTACATGAACCAGATGGTCAAAGCACACAACGAGATAGCAAGGAAAGTTCTAGCGAAATATCCTGAAGTCACCCACTTCGGATTCAACTAACATGAAGTTCAACGAATTATCACACATGATGCAGAAGCCGGAACCAAAACCGGACACATACGAAGCGGGCATGGCACTTAACCAATTGTTAAAGATTGGCACACACGCAATCAAGATACACAACATGATCGACGACGACGCGGAGATGGAAGCATGGGTGGCCAAGAAGATAGACCTAGCATCAAACTATGTGAAAAGTGTACACGGTTACACAGCAGGATCTAAAGCAGGCACGTACGATGACGACGGCATGTCAGAGATGAAGAAGATGCCAAAAGGCACAGGAACCATGCAGGGTGTGAAAGAAGACGCAGGCGAGGGACACATGAGCAAATCACAGTTGTACCAGACTGCGAAAATGGCAATAGAATTACTAGACATGATCAATAAGGGTGATGACCTAGAGGGTTGGGTGCAGACTAAACTTAATTTAGCGGCGGACTACCTACAAGCAGTGTACCACTACGAGGACTACCAAAAACTGAATCCATACAGGGAAGAACTAGACGGTGCGTTGATGCAGAGACACGCAGGAATCATACAGAAACATCTAGACGAGATATTAGAAAGAAAATGCAGGGCAGAAGATGTTGACACCAAACCTGGCATGATGAGGATACTGAAAAAGAGGGTCAATGAGGTAGAGAAAGAGATCGCCAAAGAGAACAGGAAAGAGACAAACGAGGATCAAGTAAATGAAGATCCAAGAGCTGTGGGAAGGGCACTTGCAAATTTAAAATACGGCAAAGAAATGGCAGATGCAATATTAAAAGGAAGAGACACGATTACATTGATTCCAAAAGCACAGTCTTACATTTCAGGCGTAGATCAGACAATAGAGTTACTGGACAAAATGTATTCAACAGGAAACAGGAAAGAATCACAAGAGACTACGGAAGCAGTTGAACTTGACGAAGGCATCCGAGAGTGGGGCAAGAGACTGGCAATGGCTGGAATCATAGTGGCAGGCTTGGCAGGAGTCAACTCGATCAACAACGCAATAGACAATTCAATACCGGCCGTCAAGGCTATGAACACGGCACTGGAGATGGCACAGGATTCAGGCAATGACGAACTGGCAAAAATGATTGAAAAAGACCTATCAGACGCCAAAGTTAGGCTTACTTCTGGTAAGGACCTAGGGTACGTGGCTGATCTACAGGACAAATACGCGAAATTCATCCAGACAGAGGGCTTGGCGTACGAAAGCCAACTACAGATAAAATTATCCAAAAGAATATAATACTCTTAAATATTCTTAATGACCATACCTATTAAAGGATATTCAACGTTTGATCCTCTGAAGCACTGTATTATTGGAAAAAGTTTTGATGTGTCATGGTTCGAGGATCTCCAAATATACAAAAATAACAAGATCATGGATCCTTTAAAGAAGATATCAGACGAAACAGAAGAGGACTACCAGAAACTAGAAAAAATATTATGTGATGCTGGTGTGCAAACATACCGACCAGAAATAGATTTTGCAAAAATAAAATCACTTGAAAATATCTACCGTCCACCCGTGTGTCCTAGAGATCATTTTGGTGTCATAGGTGAAAAACTTTATGCAATAGGAGGTGGTTTCGCAGGCTATGGAGATCTGTTAAAACAGATAGACAGGAAAAATTTAGTTTTGGATAATCAAGCAGGTGTTTTAAGCACAGCCATAGTTTGTCGTGTTGGCAAAGACATCTGGTGGGACGTTGATAAAAATACATCATCAGAAGTGCAGAGAAAGTACCAATCCATGTTAGAAGAGGACGGTTTCCGTGTACATATTTCTGCAAGGAGATATCACTCAGATGGTGTTTTCTGTGTAGTCAACCCTGGCTGTATTGTGTCGTTACGTGATATACAAAACTACGAAGAGGAGTTTCCGGGTTGGGACGTTTTATATCTACCAGATCAATCCTGGAACAAAGTATCACCGTTCTTAGAAATCAAAGAAAAAGTGGGAGGACGCTGGTGGCTCAAGGGAGAAGAACACAATGACCAGTTGATAGAGTTTGTGAACACCTGGTTGACGGATTGGGTTGGATACGTGGAGGAGACTGTATTTGATGTTAACATGCTTTCCATAGACCAGAATACAATAATATGTAACAACTACAAGAAGGAAGTTTTTGATCATTTCAAGAAGCACAAGGTCGAACCCATCATATTCAACTTCCGACACAGATACTTCTGGGATGGTGGAGTACACTGTATTACGCAAGATCTTTACAGAGAGGGAAAACAGGAGGACTACCTTAAATAATTACACCAGATTAAGCATATGCACACAAAACAACGCCTTAAATAAACACACAACAAATATAAATAACTCATATGAGCACAGACAACAGTTTCGCAAACCTAGTAAGACGTTTAAACGCCATGAGCAATGTAACTCCTGAAGAGGAGAGAGCACAACTAATGGAAGCGGCGGGCAAAGCACCAAAAGTGTTGGATGACAAAGAAGTCTCATTGGCAGACATAGCCAAGTTAGCAGGCATTAAGGAATACGTTGAACCTGTAAAACACTCAAAGAAAGCAAAAGCACTAGTTGAATCAATCACAAAAGAGCCAAAAACAGAATCAAGCATCGCCAAAGCGATCAAAGAATCAGACGCTGATGACTCCCTTTCAACATCGATCAAGAAAGAGGTGAACGAAGAAGTCAACAGACTAGACAAGATAGCAGAATTAGAAGCACAGTTGGCAGAACTGAAGACGGAACAAAAAGAAGAACAGACATATGACTCAAAATCATTCAGAGAAGTTATCACGAAGGATATCGCGGAGTACATCAAAGGCGCGGAAGACACTGCCCTGGTTGAACTTTACAACACGATATCAGACAATGAAGCAGTTTACAATGAAGAATCATCAAGCATTCTCATCAAGACTCCAGAAACTACTGAGATCATAGCAGACGCTGAACAGGCCGAAGCACCAGCAGAAGAAGAGCAAGTGGACGAGAAAGTTGTGGACGGTGTGCAGACAGATAGGAACACATCAGAGCCACACGCACCAGAGAAACACGGTGAAGAAGAGGCAGAGGACAACGCAGACGACAAGGAAGACGACGGTGAAGTTCCGATGCTAGACAAAGACTTCGACGAAGGTGAAGAAGTAGAACTTGACATGCCAGCGGAAGACAAGTTCACAAACGACCTAGATCCAGCAGAAAAAAAATAATCCAAAAAATTAAATAAGTGTATGCGATTACACTTGACCGACAACCGATTCAACACGAATCCGTACTGGACGGAACGTGTGAAGAGCATATTCGCATGTCCACCAAAAGACGTGGTCGAACTGTTTGACCAGAACGGTTACGATCTCACCAGACTAGAACAACTGTATGCTGTGGCCAACGGGGCAATTACCACACGACACAGGAACAGTTCTCACATAACACTCCGTCAAGATTGGTTCACAGCAGACGAGACCGAATCGGGTCCACACATCAACCATGCCTACATGTTTGAACGTAAAGGATATTCAGGTGATGCACTTAATCAGTTGGAGACATGGGCCGCATACAGGCCACACTTCTACAAACTGATCGCCATGAGGCCCAAATGGGGACTGGATTTCAGCATAGACTACTGTGACCGTGAGGGCAACGTGTTTGAACTGCTACACTGGGAGTACGACGGGTTCGACCACAACGAGGTGGCGGACAAGAAAGAGAAGATGGATGAGTTCCTCGTGAACCAGGACTGGGATGAACGGGCACGGACCATGCTGGAACGTAAAAATGAGTGGCATAAACTGGGCTTTTTTGAACAGAGCGAGTGGAAAACTGAATTCTTTGGCATAGACAAAGAACGTTTCAAGATGGTGCTGTGGAAATAAATACTACAAATGAGCTCTATACCCTACAACTACGGATCATACATAGACGCCAAAGTGTCAATGACAGACACGGGACACGTGTCCGCTGGCAAGCAGATCCAGTCACCGGCCAGTGCAGGTAGCAGGGGATTGGCAAAGACAACACAATTCACAAACGACAGGACACAGATGCAGATGGGCAACTCACCGATAGCGGAATCAATGGTTGAAATAAGATCAATATTAAACAGGATCGACGGCATAAACGTGCCCACAAACGAAATGAACGAATTAGCAGATGATGACAAGATCGAATTCACAAAGGTGATGCTGGACATATCGCAGATCAAGGACAGGGTGGAAGCACTGTCAGTGGATGAGGAAGCCAAGAAGTCAGCGATACAATCACTGACCAACGCGGAAGAGGCCTTGGTTGCTCTAGACGAAAGCAAATACGAACCATTCCCGGAAGAGGACGAGATGACGTTCGAGGACGATGATGCGTTCTACGAGGCTTTCGGCGAACTGGGTTTCCCAGAAGACGAGACGGAACTGTTTGACGCGGAGTACAGGGGTCGTAAGGTACCTCTGAACAAACCAATGCGTGGTGATGTCAAGAAATTCAAGGTGTACGTGAAGGATCCCAAGACAGGCAACGTCAAGAAGGTCAACTTCGGACACGGTGGCAGTTCAGCCAGGAAGGCCGGACAGAAGACCATGAAGATCAGGAAGTCAAATCCAAAAGCGAGAAAATCATTCAGGGCAAGACACAACTGTGCGAACCCAGGACCAAAGACCAAAGCGAGATATTGGTCTTGTAGGAAGTGGTAACATGCAGATCCGTGAAGTGGTTGGTATCACAGAAGAAGAGTTCGAACAGTTAGCAGAGAAACAGGATGCCTGCTATCACAAGGTGAAATCAAGATACAAAGTATGGCCTTCGGCCTACGCCAGTGGTGCACTAGTGCAGTGTCGTAAAAAGGGTGCGGCCAACTGGGGCAACAGCAAGAAGAAGTAATGAGAGCCAGTGAGATAATCACGGAGAAGTGTTGGAAGGGCTACACCAAGAAGGGCATGAAGACCATGTTCGGAAAACGTGTGCCCAACTGCGTCAAGAAAGAGGACGTAGACTTCTGTGTGAACTGCGGTGGATTGGTTTTCGCGGAATCACTGAACGAGGACCTCAAGAAATGGTTCAAGGACAAATGGGTGCGTTTTGGTCCTGATGGCAAGATCAGGGGAGACTGTGCCAGAGGTTCTAGCAAGGAAGGAAAACCTAAATGCTTACCAAGGTCGAAAGCATACGCACTGGGCAAGAAAGGCAGGAAGTCCGCGGCCGCAAGGAAACGTAGGCAGGATCCCAACAAGAACAGACGTGGCAAGGCCAAGAACGTGGCTACTAAAAAAAAGTAGAAGTATTATTTGTTAATATCTAGTTGAATACTATTTTTTGAATCTACTAATCGAGCATGCCAATAGGTACCCGACTCTGTGAAAGTTTTTACAAAGCACCTGGTATGGGCCTTGAACTGTTGATACTCCATAGTATTGACTGTGTCAAGTTTCGAATAGGCACCTAACCATGTGCCATCTGCTAGATTGCTGGTTGTTACGATTGAATGTGGTCCTAGGAAAACCAATTTCCCAATCCTGTTGCCACTGTGGCCCACCACAGCACTGATTTCAATGTTGGTGTGATCCCCTATTACAGAATCCGGACCTACATAAACATAAGGACCTATCGATACACCTGTGCCTATGTGGCAGTCGTTTGATATAGATGCAGTTTCGTGTATCAGTGTGACAAAATTTGCATCAGGTACCCTCCGGGTGATTGTTTCTATTATTTTTTTCTTGAAGCCTGTATATCCTGCACTAACAAAATATTGACAACCTGCCAACTTTTCTTGGCTTTCTGATTCAAATTCTTCTAGTGAGATCAGAGAGCATTCTCTTTCACCTTGGACGTGCAAGTACCATTCCCTGTTCAATGCCGTTTTACCAACGAACACGATGGGTGCTTTATTGTCATTCAAAATTTGAATTTTCATGTACAAATATTTAACACAGAATATATCAGTGTTTGACAAATATGGGCAAAACCTGTATAATCAAACAAACAAGGAGAAACAAATGGCAGTAAGAAACTTTAATGACGCTGAAAAGCAGAAATTGATCCAGATCATTTCCCAGGGCTCACAGGTACTAGGTGAGGTCGAGGACTTGAAGGGTGGATTGAAAGACACAGTAAAAGCAATCGCAGAAGAACTGGAACTAAAACCAGCACTGATCAACAAAGCGATATCAGTTGCACACAAGGGCAACTACCAGAACATCGCTGACGAGATGGACACGCTGGAGAGCATACTTAACACGGCCGGCAAACTTTAATGTTGGACAAAGTCAGATCATTCTGGCTTCGTAGTTTTGAAAGTGACCGGACGGCGTTCTATTTCGAACTCGTCAGTTTCATATTCACAGTTGGAGCCAGCCTCACACTAGCGATCACAGCCTCAGATCCGGACATGACTATCGTGTATCCGGGATTCTTGGTAGGAGCACTCACACAATGTTATGCTTCATACAGGAGAGAAGCGGCATTCGTAATGATGATCACTGGCTACTTCGCAATCATAAATGTCTACGGTTACGGCGTGGCAAGTTATTGGTGGTAAGATGAGTTACATAGATGCACTTTACAAAAAAGATGAGGACAAGATATACGTTGTAGAACGTGATCCTAAGAAGGGCAGGATATTCACAGAGTACGATGCCAGGTACGTGTTCTACTACGAGGACGCAAGGGGCAAACATAGATCAATGACTGGTGCACCATTACAGCGGGTGCAGTGTGCCACACACAAAGAATTCATAAAGGAACAACGTATTAGATCAAACAAACAACTGTATGAGAATGATATAAATCCTGTGTTCAGATGTTTGGAAGAAAATTATTTAGGCAAAGAAACTCCAAAACTAAATGTTATGTTTTTTGATATTGAAGTAGACTTCGATCCCGATCGAGGTTATTCAACAACAGATGATCCGTTCATGCCCATAACTGCCATAAGTTGTTATATGAGCTGGACGGACCAACTGGTCACATTCGCCGTGCCTCCCAAGACCATCAGCATGGACGATGCCAAAGAGCTCACAAAGAGATTTGACAACACAATGTTGTTCGAGAAAGAGAAAGACATGCTAGATGCATTCCTAGAACTGGTGCAGGACGCAGACATACTGTCGGGTTGGAACAGTGAGGGATATGATATCCCATACACTGTGGGTAGGATACAAAAAGTGTTGAGTTCAGATGACACAAGGCGTCTTTGTTTCTGGGGTGAAAAGCCCAGGAAGAGGGTGTTCGAGAAGTATGGCAGAGAGCAGTTGAGTTTTGATCTAGTAGGACGTGTACATTTGGACTTGCTTGAGCTATACAGGAAATACACGTATGAGGAAAGACACAGTTTCAGACTAGACGCAATAGGTGAACACGAATTGGGAGAAAGGAAAACTGTGTATGAGGGATCACTTGATAATCTATATAAAAATGATTTTGGCTTGTTCATAGAATACAACAGACAGGACACAGCACTACTGGCCAAACTAGAGAAGAAATTGAAGTTCATAGAACTTGCCAACGAGATAGCACACCAGAACACTGTGCTACTGCAAACAACAATGGGTGCAGTTGCGGTCACAGAACAGGCCATAGTGAACGAAACACATAGACGTGGTATGCAGGTCCCGGCCAGGAAATACAAGAAGGATGGTGAGGAGAACCAACCGGCGGCAGGAGCCCACGTGGCAACGCCACAAAAGGGAATACACGACTGGATAGGGTCTGTTGACATAAACTCACTTTATCCAAGTGTCATTAGAGCATTGAACATGGGTCCAGAGACCATAGTGGGACAGATACGTCCGGTGATAACTTCAGCGGAGATCAACAGGGCCAAACACGCCAAGAAATCATTCGCGGCGGCGTGGGACAGCCAATTTGGCAGTTGGGAATATCAGGCTGTGATGAATCAAGAGAAAGGCACAGAGATAATCGTGGACTGGGAAGACAAGACCAGTGTGCGTATGAGTGCGGCACAACTGTACGAGATCATATTCGACGGCAACAATAAATGGATGTTGAGTGCTAATGGCACAATATTCACTTACGAGTATGAAGCAATCATTCCAGGACTATTGAAACGTTGGTATGCGGAGAGACAGGACATGCAGAAGAAGATGCGTGAGTGTGGCGACAACGAGATCGAGAGAGAATATTGGGACAAGAGACAACTAGTAAAGAAGATTAATCTAAACAGTCTGTATGGTGCGATCCTAAATCCAGGATGTAGATTCTTTGACATCAGAATTGGACAATCAGTAACGCTGACAGGTCGATGTATAACCAAACACATGGCCAGCAAGGTCAATGAGATTGTGGCGGGCAAGTATGACCACAAAGGTGAAAGTGTTGTGTATGGAGATACAGATTCCGTTTACTTCTCGGCATACAAAACACTACAGAAAGAGATCAACGAGGGTATTATACCGTGGACCAAAGACTCCGTTGTGGCACTGTATGATAGGATAGCAGATGAAGTCAACGGATCGTTCAAAGCATTCATGACCAAGGGCTTCCATTGTCCAAGCACACGTGGAGAAGTCATAGCGGCGGGCAGAGAACTCGTGGCGTCTAAGGGATTGTTCATCACAAAGAAGAGATACGCCGTGCTTTACTATGACAAGGAAGGCAAACGTGCTGATGTAGAAGGCAAGGAAGGCAAGATGAAGGCCATGGGACTTGATCTAAAACGTTCAGACACCCCGGTATTCGTGCAAGACTTCTTGAGTGACCTGTTGTACATGGTTCTTACAGGAAAAACCGAACAGCAGGTGCTGGAAAAGATCAGTGAATTCAGAGGGGAATTCAAATCCAGGCCAGGCTGGGAGAAGGGATCTCCCAAGAGGGCCAACAACATGACCAAGTACACAGCGGCCGAGGAGAAGGCAGGCAAAACCAACATGCCGGGACATGTTAGGGCCAGCATGAATTGGAATAAGTGCAGAGATATGTACGGCGACAAATACAGTATGCCAATCACGGATGGTGCGAAGGTGATAGTGTGTAAACTCAAACAGAATCCGCTTGGATACACTAGCATCGCGTATCCTGTGGACGAGATGCGTATACCAGAATGGTTCAAGGAATTGCCGTTTGATAGTGATGCCATGGAAGCCACTATATTGGATCAGAAGATAGATAACCTTATAGGTGTGCTGGGCTGGGACGTGCAGTCGACAGAGACCACGAATACATTCAACAAACTTTTTGAATTCTAAATAGTGGTATGTTAAGCATAGAAGAAATAAAATTATTAATAGAAAAACTAGAACGTGCTAAATCTCATGACTTTCATGCTCTAATTGATACAAATTTAAGCATACTGAAAAACATCGAGCAGGCTGTGGATGCCAATAATAAGCAAACAATAAACCGATTAGACAAAACGCCCGATTGGTTCAAGATGGACATGGAGCAAAAAAATAAAAAATCACAAATCGATCAACATCTTTATAGAGCTATCAAGACAAAAATATTTCAATTTGGAAAATCTAACTTGTACAACAGTCTGGAAATAGGCCCCGGAACAGGCATGTTCTCTATGGATTTTAGGGCATGGAGGAAAAATTTCTTCCTCGATATACTGCCATCCGCAGAAAAATATGTACGTAAAAAATTCAACCCTGCTCATCAAAAATATCTTATTTTCTTTCTCACACGAAATACAGAATGTACAAACATTCCACAAGCAAGTTGCAATTTTGTTTTCAGTTGGGATACATTTGTTTTCTTTACACAACAACACGTGCAACAATATTTGCACGACATCAAAAGAGTGCTGATCCCTGGTGGGTACTGCTTTATACAGTATGCAGATTGCCACTACGACGTTGAGCTGAATTTAGCACAAAGGGGATATTGGAACTATAACACCAAGACTGCCATGACGCAGATGATCAAGGACGAAGGATATGAGGTTGTGGAGATGAACCAGTTCAGACCTGGTTCCAGTTATGCTATATTCAAGAAACCTGGTAAACAAAATCCGGTCGTTTACAAAGTAGATGAAATAACACTAGACTAACACCTAAATATCATATACAATTAGACATTATGATAGACATCTTAAAAGACATCGTTAAACATACGCATGGACTGGGATTCTTAGATCTTGTCAAGATCACTGGAGACGATAAGGAAACTACAATCGATTCAATGGCCGAAGACAGATCTGTGATCCTACAGGGGTCTTTCCACAAGCCACAGACGGAGATGACGGGTACGTTCGGTATGCCACAAATGGGCAAACTAGACATACACCTGAAGTGTCCGGAGTACAAGGAGAAGGCGAACATTACTGTGTTGTCCGGTGAGAGAAACGGTGCGACCATTCCAACAGGGATCCACTTCGAGAATGAAAAGGGTGACTTCAAGAATGACTACAGATTCATGAACGCTGAGATCATCAACGAGAAACTTAAGACCGTGAAGTTCAAAGGTGTCAAGTGGGACGTTGAGATCGAACCTTCGGTGGCAAGTGTGCAAAGATTCAACTTCCAAGCAACTGCAAACACAGAGCACAACTCATTCGTTGTGAGAACCGAAGATGGAAACTTGATTTTCACTTTTGGTGATCAAGCATCGCATGGTGGTGAGTTTGTATTCGCAACTGACGTTAAGGGAACACTTAACAAAGGTTGGAGTTGGCCAGTAGGACAGGTGCTACAAATACTTAAACTATCAGACTCGGCAAAGGTCACATTACACTTCTCTAACGAGGGTGCGATGCAGGTCTCTGTTGATTCAGGATTGGGCAAGTATCAATACATCATACCAGCACAGGCGCAATAATGACGACAGATAATAGTAAGCAGGAACATCTAGGAGACTTGAGCAGAGACTTTGCGGTGTTCTTGCCTGCTATATCTAACTTCTACAACACGTTTATCAGCAAACAGAGAGTTTCAGAAGGCAAACACATTTCGGAAGACAGGATTCCACAAGGTTTCGAGAATGGTGTAGAAGGATTGAACTTCATCAATCCAAAAGAAGGAATGTTCACATACCCAACAGCACTGTACTCGGCTGGACATGCCTGCTTGGACATGGAGAAGGTCAATGACAGGGATCACATGTTCGTAAACAGAGACAGAGAGTTCAGCACAATAGTAGGTGATTCCGGTGGATATCAGATAGGTAAGGGTGTAATAAAATTTGATTGGAAAGATTTTGAAGGTAACAAAGCAAATAAAGTAAGATCAGATATACTGAACTGGCTTGAACTCACAAGTGACTGGGCAATGACACTAGACGTACCCACGTGGGCGGCAGATGATCTCAACTCACCAAAGACAGGATTAACAAGTTTCCAAGACACACTGGACGGAACAATATACAACAACAAGTTCTTCCAGAAGAACAGACTAGGACAAACAAAACTATTGAACGTGCTTCAAGGTGATGACTGGAACACTGCACAGATATGGTACGACGCTGTCAAAGACTTTGAATTTGAAGGATGGGCAATGGGTGGTATCAACATGTGTGACATGGAAGTCATGCTTAAACGTCTAATCATAATGAGAGATGAGAAGAAACTGGACGGCAAAGACTGGATGCACGTACTAGGTACATCACAGATGGATTGGGGTTGTTATCTTACACAAGTACAGAGACAGGTTAGGAAACACATAAACCCAAACTTCACAATAAGTTTTGACAGTGCATCAGCATTTTTATCAACTGCTAATGGACTTGTATACACACACAACTCATTCACTCCAGACAGATGGTCGTTTGTGATGGACAAGGCTCCAGATGACAAAACACTTAAAGGATCAGACATACAGTTTCCGTTTGACAGTGGCATTGGACGTAGATTGAAAATGAAGGACGTGTGTTGGTATGGCGAGCAGGATGTCAACAAAAATGGTAAAATCGGTGCTACAAGTTGGGACAGTTTCAGTTATGTATTAATGATGGCCCATAACGTGTACAACCAGATCAGGGCGATACAGATTGCAAACGACTTGAATGATATAGAATCAAGGAAATACAGACCAGAAGTGAAACATTGGCGTAAGACGAAAGCAAGTGACAAAACTGACGAACCAAGCATATACGTTCCAAGGAACATACTGTATTTCAACACTTTAGTAGAAGAAGTGTTTACCAGTGAAAAGCCAATGGATGTGATCTCAAACGCATCAAGTTACCTAGCAGACATCAGGGGCAACAGATGGGCCAGG
>Ga0255753_1002679_pt1 | contig 19343 bp, 16 predicted proteins | sample 041ome_10_FD_179953 | JGI IMG/M metagenome (GOLD analysis project Ga0255753, IMG submission 179953) | Coastal salt marsh microbial communities from the Groves Creek Marsh, Skidaway Island, Georgia - 041412US metaG (version 2) | ecosystem: Environmental > Aquatic > Marine > Intertidal zone > Salt...
GATCAACGGCCATTATTGGCTACAGGTTGATATTACATATCTGCCCTTCATGCTCCGACCTCCGTCCTTTATATAGAATAAAGGATGTTGACGACAAACATACATTGGGGGTGGGCAGGACCACTGCCTCCCTTCCCCATTATTTATACATAAGCCATTATACAGATTGAGATTATTCAGCCTTATTCTACTTGTATTCTTCTGAGGAAAGCTGGATGCACTAACCTGTTAATTAGTGTTTGAAAAATAATATTAAATTAGGTTAGGCTGACAATATGAAGCGATGATAGGTCGCTTAAAAATTGAAAATTAATGAGGCATAATGGCTGCAAAGTTTGTAGTATAACGTTATTTGTTCACGGCCATCCTAAATTTGGAGTCCGAAATGAAAAAGAATGTTACCGTATACTATCGCAAACTAGACAGAAATAATTGTGACTTCGCGGCGAAGGTAAATAGTGATTAAAATATGTTGCCCCCTCGCTGGAAACATGATCTTTTGAACACTTTTTGTTCTGCTAACAATGCGTTACAATAGATACAATAATCTGTTAGCCGCTGATCTGAATAGTCTGTTATAAATCGAATACCTTTTCCTCTTTAGAGGAAAGAATAACAAGAAAAGTTTAATTTTTCGTAAACACCCCTACCAACCGCCCCGTCTCAACCGCCCAAAGCCTAGCTAATTCTTCCATCACATTTCGTGTATAGCTGGTAGAGGCGCTTTCTTTGCCATGACAGCGGTTGATAAACCGTTGAACAGAGAAAAGAAATGGCGGAGGGGAAGGATTCCAAACACCATCTCTAACATTCTGTTATAATTATATATTTTCGCTAATCTTAATAAGAACCCCTCATTTAACCCCACATAGGGGTTACTGGGAGAGTTTGCTGATTGGGATTCAATATTCTTCAGGGGGTGGGCCTAGATTGGGTTGGGCGTTGCGTCTTGGGTCGCGGCGCTTTGATAGATGGGCTAAATGAGTGAAAGGTGATTTTGTTTAGGTTAGTAAGAAAATATTTTAAAAAACTATTGCTACTTGATCTGTATTATTATCACTACAAATTAACTCTGCACTGGTACCGCATCAACTATATTATCGAAGCGCGGCTAATCTATACGAAGAAATGATAATAAAAATCCAGATTTTCTAACCAGTTTATCAGACAACGGTGGTCGTCATCTCACCCACGCCTGCAATCACACAATGGATCACATCGCCCTTTTGCACCGGGCCAACGCCAGATGGGGTGCCAGACATAATCACATCACCAGCAGCGATATCATAAAACCGTGACAGATAGGCGATTTGTTCAGCGACTTTCCATATCATCTGGCCCAAATCACCTTGCTGGCGCATTTCGCCATTAACGCTTAGCGTGATCAGGCCACGTTCAGGGTGACCGATCTCTGCCACAGGGGTAAGCGCACTCATCGGGGCGGAACGCTCAAACGCCTTCCCCGGCTCCCACGGGCGGCGCTGATCTTTGGCAACACTTTGCAGATCACGGCGCGTCATATCAATTCCAACGCCATAGCCATAAACATAGGTGAGCGCGTCTTTGACCGGAATAGCCTTACCCCCGCCTTTGAGCGCAACCACCATTTCCACTTCATGATGCACATCTTGGCTTTCCGGGGGGTAGGGAAACACACCTGACGGATCAGCATTCTGGGCGTTTTTTTGAAAGAAAAACGGCTCTTCACGATTAGGATCACCGCCCATTTCAATGGTATGCGCGGCATAATTTCTGCCGATGCAGTAAATCCGGCGGATGGGAAAGGCGGCGTCAGTGCAGCGAACAGGGATAGCGGTTATATCCGGTTGATCAATGACATAAGCACTCATCTTCTCATCCTCCTTTGAGGCTGTTCGGGGTAGTATTCGGGGTTGCTGTTCGGCACGCGCGCCTCATCATTACCACGAATGCCTAACTTATGCCAAAGCTTGAGTTATTTGGTGGAGGAAGCATTCCTCAAAACCGCCTCAACGGCGTGGTCTACCGCTAAGCGAGTGTGGGCTAAATCCGCCTCTGTCAAGGCCAGCGACGGATAGAGTTTAGACGGGGATTTCAAAATGCCATGCTGGCGCAAGGCGGCGTTATACGCCGCCGCCTGATCCGGCGATTGGTGTTTGGCAGACCGATAATCAAGGCACGCCGTATCCGTGAACAAAACATCAAACAGCGAATCGTCACCACAAATCCGGTGCGTTATGCCAGCGCGGGTAAGCGCGTCTTGTTGCATCTGTTGAAGCCGGCGACCATAAGACCGCAACCTGTCATAACTGCCATCACGCCGTAACACCTCCATGGTTTTAAGCCCTGCCGCCGAGGCCACCGGATTGCCTGATAATGTCCCTAATTGCATCAGCCATTGGTCAGCGCCAACAATCGCCTTATCAAAATGCTTCATCAGATCAGCGCTAGCCCCCAAGGCGGCAAGCGGAAAACCGCCACCAATAATCTTGCCCAAGGTGCAAATATCGGGCGTAACCCCATAATGTTCCTGCGCGCCCCCATAAGCCAGCCGGAATCCTGTAACGATTTCATCAAAAATCAACAGGATATGGTGCTTGTCGCAAAGCTCACGCAGGCCTTTAAGAAACCCCGGCACGGGCGGAATAATGCGCTGTAAGGGTTCAGCAATAATAGCAGCAATATCATCATGATCCGCAAGCAAAGATGCCACCGCATCCAGATCATTAAACGGCGCGATAAGCATATCGTCTTGAACCGATGAGGGAATACCAGCGCTATCCGGCACCGCACGAGGAAAATTAACCTCTCTTGAAGGGGCAAGGCTCATCTGCGCCTCGGCGCTCATACCATGATAGCCGCCTTCGAATTTCAAGATTTTGGTTTTGCCTGTAAAAGCGCGTGCTAGCCTGATGGCATACATATCCGCTTCACCGCCTGAGGTCACAAAACGCACGTGTTCACAGCACGGCACAGCATCACAGATCGCCAACGCCAATTCAATTCCGCGAGGGTTATTGGCAAAAAAGGTCATGCCGTGAGGCAGTTGTTCTAGCACCGCTTCCAGCACTTCGGGATGCCCGTGACCAAGCAACATCGGCCCTGACCCTATCAAATAATCAATATAGTCGTTACCGTCTTGATCCCAGACATGGCACCCTTCCCCCCTCGCAATAATCACGCCGGAATCAAAATTGCCAAATCCCCCAGCAGGCAAAACCTGCTTGGCTTTTTCTATCCATTCGCTTTGGGTTTTGATTTTATGCATCTGTTAGTCCAATATCATATCTGGCTGACCCAAAATCTCAGGGTCTGGAGAAACCCCTAAGCCATAGATTGAGGGGTCTGATGGTAAAGCGATCCTGCCATGTTGGCGTGATGGGGCGGCGGCATCTAGCCTAGGCGCTACATAGCCTGACAGATCACAAACATTGAGCAAATGAGCCGGATGAGTTGACACCCCTAGATGCAATAAGGCGGCGGTGGTGATATCACTGCCCCATGTGTCCTCAATGCACATCTTTGCCCCTAAATGCAGACATAAATCCCTTGCCTGCCGAGTTGGTGAGATGCCGCCAAATTTTGATAATTTTAACGCCACCGCATCCATAATACCTAGACGGCTTGCCTCAAGCAGAGATGCTGTGTCATGGGTATTTTCATCCATTTTCATGGGCAAACCTGTTGCCGCACGCACCGCCGCACATTCCGGCATCGTCCGGCAAGGCTGTTCTAGCATAATATCCAAATCCGCTACCGCTCGCCCCACACGGGTGGCGTCAAGCTGGGTTGCGCCGCAATTCCAGTCACCATAAACCAGCATCCCCTCACCCACGGTTTCACGCACACGCCGTAACCGTTCAACATCCGTCTGCCAGTTATTATCAGCACCAAGTTTGACCTGAAACTGGGTGATGCCTGCGGCTTTGGCATCCGCCGCCATCCGCGCCATGTCATCAGGGGCAATACAGGTGATAGAATGATAAAGCGGCATATCGGCCTGACGCTGACCACCTAAAAGCGCATAAAGGGGCAATTGTGCCGCCTTTGCCGTGATATCCCAACACGCCATATCCAGAGGGGATTTCACATATTCATGACCTAACAAAAAGGCATTAATCCGCTGCATCAGGCTTTCCACACCAATGGGGTCTGCCCCCAAAATAACTGGCGCCATATCCGCGACCGCCGGGGCAATCCCTCTTGCATAAGCAGGCAGGTAATGTGGAATGGGACAGGCCTCACCCCATCCTTTCAGCCCTGTATCCGTTTCTATGCATATGATGACCGTTTCCACCGTGTCACAAGTTTTGCCATCAGCCATGTAATAAGTGTCATGGCTGGTTAAAGGAATATGCCAGAGAGAGAGCCGTTTGATTTTCATTGATATACTGCCACTGGCGTCCCAAGTTTGTCTTCATCAGGATGAACCCCTAGCCCCGGAGTTTCAGGCAAATGTAAATGGCCATCAACATTTCTGGCTCCGCGCCCATCAGCAATATCAACGGTTAGCATATCTTGGCATGACCAGACGGCATGGCAATGCGCATCAGGGATGGTAGCGGCTAGATGCAGGGCCTCGGTATCTGCTAAGACTGTCCCTCCTGTTGCCATGACAAACATATCTATGCCATGCGCAAGCGCGATATCACGCATGCGGGCGGCTTTAGTTAACCCACCTACCCGATTGAGCTTAATTCCAAAAATAGTCGCAATGCCATCACGGGCTATGCGTGCCGCGTCCTGAAGCGTGACCAAACTTTCATCAACACTGATCGGGGTGGCATGAAGCGGCGCTATCGCCGCAATATCATCTAGGGTTTCCAAGGGCTGTTCAACCATCACATTCAGCCCCTCAACCGAACTTAACACCCGTAACGCCTGTTGCCGTGACCAGCCGCGATTAACATCATAAAGCACAATCTCACCTTCGCGGCGGATGCTTTCCACATCGGTAATTCTGGCAATATCACGCTCAACATCACCGCCAATTTTAACAGAATGAGCCACATACCCCCTCTGCCGATAGCGATCAATAACGGCGCGTGTGTCTGCGATAGTTTTTGCCCCCACTGATGAGGCAATAGGGCGCGGCGTCCGCGACCCCCCACCCATGAGGTCTGCAATAGGTAAGCCTGCTGCTTGACCAGCGATATCCCAACACGCCATATCAATAGGGGATTTGGCATAAAGATGCCCGGGCAAGGCCATATCCATCGCCCGTTCAACATCAAGAACACAGCGCGGATCAAGCCCGATCAGAACCTTTGCCATTGTTTCTATTCCGGCACGAATACCCGGCCCATGGGCAGGAACATAGGTATGCCCCCATGGTGTTCCCTCACCCCAACCGATTAAACCAGCATCGGTTTCCAGTTTAACCAATGTGGCATCAAGCCTTTCGAATTTTAATCGGCCACCGGATAACCAGTAGGGATGTTCAAGCGGCAAATCAATGTGATAAACGGTTATCTTTGTGATCTTCATGATTTTGCCCCCATTTTCGGCAATCCTGCCATGCCAGCACCGCCCCATAGCACAAGGGTTAGAATAGCGCTTTCTTTCATCGTTAGGGCATGAGGCTGATTGCTGTCATGCCTCTGGCATTGCCCTGAAGTGAGGGTCACAGGCGCCTTGCCTTCGGCTTCAAAATAACCTGAGCCACTAACCACCATATAGATTTCTTCTGCCTCATGATGATGCCATGGATAATATAAACCCTTGCCCCAATAACCGATATAGGCGCGCCCTTGATGAGAGGTAAAATGGCCATCAGGCCCAAACAATTCGATATAGCCGTAATCTTGCAAAAAGCCGTATCCAACCTCTTGCTCGGTGTAGGTTTGCTTCCATTTCCCATATGGCAAAATGCTCTGGGTAGCTTTGTGTAAGGGATGCTCATTTTCCCACAAGGATAATTGGCGAATGGCCGGAATATAGATAGGGGCTGTTTTTTGATACACCATATCTGTTGGCCACGCGGCAAAAGCCTGCATTTGCGGGTTGCTATCATATGCTGCTTTGGCCTCAATAAGGAGCGCCTCAAACAAGCTTTGGATAAGATCAGGAGATGAAACGGTCATGGGCAAACCACAATATTGCCAGTATGCGTCTTAGCGATAAAGGCGGCCTGTGCCTCACGCAATTCAGATAAAGGATAGCACGCCGCCAATGCTGGTTTAATTGCGCCAGTTTCGATATAGCCAATCAGATTTTTCATGATTTGGGGATCAATCACTGTTGACCCTGTTAAGGTCAAATCGCGCAAATAAAAGGTTCTCAAGTCCAAGGTTACAATGGGCCCGGCAATAGCACCAGAACAGGTATAGCGCCCACCTCGTTCAAGACTTTCGATTAAGGACGGCCAGATCGCACCGCCGACAATATCGGCGACGACAGTAATTTTTTCCTCACCCAAAGCGGCGCGTAAATTGTTTGGCATCCGCGGAAGACATTGATCTGCCCCAAGCGCCGCAACATCGTTATGTTTGCTTTCTGATGCCAGCGCAATCACCCGTGCGCCGCGGTGTTTTGCCAGTTGCACCACAGCCCCGCCAACACCGCCGGATGCGCCAGTCACCAGCACAGTATCTGAGGCAGTCACCTGTGCCCGTGTCAGCATTCCTTCAGCAGTAGAATAGGAACACGAAAAGGTCGCCAGTTCCGCATCAGACAAATCAGACTGAATTGCCAACGCATTTTGCGAAAGGGTAACGGTATATTCAGCAAAACCGCCATCACATTCTGATCCAAAATATCCGGTTTTATCCTTATCCATGGGGTCATCAGGATCGCGCAACCAGCCATCGGTGATGACCCGTTCCCCTATCCGCTGGGGATCAACCCCATCACCTACCGCCACGATCAGACCACAAACATCCGCGCCCTGAATACGGGGAAACTGGATAGGGGCGCCGCCCCATGTTGGGTCTTCTTCGCTAACCTGATCATAACCTTCACTTTTTGTGGCATCAGATACGGCCTTGGAATACCAACCTGACCGGGTATTTACATCGGTGTTATTCAATCCACAGGCCCCGACATGGATCATGACTTGGCCAGCGGATGGACGCGGACAAGGCCAATTTTCATGCCAGACCATCTGATCAAGGCCGCCATGCCCCATTGTCACCATCGCGGCCATCGTTTCAGGAAGCTGATGCTGTGATATCATGATCTGTTCTCCCCTCGCTTAATGCGTTGCCTGATCAGTTTTGGGAAGCTGGCTTTCCGGATCATAGGCTGGCGCACCAAGTACCTTAGCTGCTCTTGGTTTTCCAGCAATCACGACCTCAAGCTCAGTGCCAACTGTCGCCGCCTCAGGTTTGATATAGGCAAAGGCCAGTATCCGTCCAACCGAATGCCCATAAACAACCGATGCCGTCGACCCGATCACCTTGCCGCCTCTCATAACGGCCTCACCGCCATGACCGTCAACAACGCCGTCAGGTTCAATATCCAGATAGGCGCAAACCCATGGCAGATGATTTACCTTAGCAAGCGTTTCTGATTTGCCAAGAAAATCCTTATCCTGATCAACAAACCGCATCACATCCGCTTCTTGTAAGGTCACTTCGTTCGTTAACTCCCCTGCCCCTTTGAATGCCTTTTCCATACGCATCACATTCATAGCAAATGAGCCATAATCCCTAATACCATAGGCCTGACCTGCCGCATTAAGGGCTGAATACACATCAAGGCAAGCGGTCTTGGGCATATGCAGCTCCCAGCCCAATTCACCAGCATAAGACATCCGAAGCGCCCATACCTCATGCCCTGATATCATTATCTTTTGCCCGGTTAGCCAGCGAAAATGCGCATTATCCAGCGCCGCATCTGTCACCTGCCCCAAGACATCACGCGATTTAGGGCCATTTATGGTCAGTGCCGCCCATTCTGCGGATAAGGGGGTTATGGTCACATCCTCATCCATTCGGTTGTGATGAAGATGATCTAGCAGACGTTGTTCAAAAAACGCGGCACAAACAAGATAATAACTCTCATCATCCATTTTCAGGATAGTGGCTTCCACCTCAATCCTACCGCGTTTATTTAAGAGATGCGTCAACGCAATGCCGCCAATGTTAACAGGCAGTTTATTTGCCGTCAGCCGATCAAGAAGCGCAAATGTCCCTTTCCCAGATACCTTGACCTTGGCAAAGGCCGTCACATCCATGATGCCAACGGCTTGACGAACGGCCTTAACTTCTTCAGCGACCATGTCATGGACAATATTGCGGCGAAAGGAATAATAATCTTGGGCAGGCACGCCGTCACGCGCAAACCACCGCGGCCGTTCAAACCCGAACACCTCCTCATGAACAGCGCCTTTTGCTGATAGCAAATCATACAAAGGCGAAGGCTTGATCGGACGGCCAGCCAGACGGTTAAAATGCGGAAAAGGAATCTCATGGCGCAAGCAATAATCTTCTTTGGCTTTAATCACCTGCCATTCTTTATTGGCATAATCACCAAAGCGGCGCGGATCATAATCACGCATGGAAATATCTGCCGCCCCATGCACCATCCATCTTGCCAATTCGCGGGTCAAGCCGGGCCCCCAACCTATCCCGATCTGTGTGCCGCAACAGCACCAGTAATTGCGCACACCTGGGGCAGGGCCGATTAACGGATTACCATCAGGGGGGTGCGATATCGCCCCATGGACCTCGCGGCTAATGCCCAAATCCGCAAAAATAGGCATGCGGTTAAGGCTTTCTTCAAGCCAAGGCATAACCCGATCATAATCAGGATCAAAGAGTTCATTTTCTGCCTCCCACGGGCAATGATCCTCCCAGACGGTATTTGGATTTTCTTTCTCATAAATGCCAATCAATCCGCGTTTTTGTTCCATGCGGATATAACCTGACACCTTGCGGTCATCCCTAATCACGGGCAATTCGCGCTCAAGTTCAGCGAATTGCGGCACAGGTTCAGTCACAAAATAATGATGCGTCATTGACGTCATTGGTAATTGCAGGCCTGACCATTCCCCCATCTGGCGTGCATATGTTCCGCCAGCGTTGACAATATGCTCACAGCGAATTGTCCCTCGTTCCGTTTCAACCACCCATTCGCCGTTTGGATTCTGGGTGATATTGGTGGCGCGGCATCGGCGATAAATGCTAACGCCTAATTGCCGTGCCCCTGCCGCTAAGGCCATGGTCACATTTGAAGGATCAACATGACCATCATCAGGGGTATATAACGCCCCTAAAACCCCATCCAGATTGTAAAAAGGATGCAAGGCGGAAACGCGGTCAGGTTGTACCAATTCAATATTAAAGCCAAGCGCCTTGCCCACCGATAACGTATGGCGAAGCCAATCCATCTCATCCTCAGTATAGGCTAGGCGAAATGAACCACAGCCATGCCATGTCACCACTTGGCCCGTTTCCGCCTCAAGTCCACCAGCATAAAGGCCAATATTGTAATCGACACATTTTCCTAGGCCAAAAGAGCTGGTGGAATGGGTGATCTGGCCAGCGGCGTGCCAAGTGCTGCCGCTTGTTAACTCGGCCTTTTCAAGCAGAACAACATCTGTCCAGCCTTCATGGGCAAGATGATAGGCCAACCCACAACCCATCACGCCGCCACCAACAATAACGACCTTAGCTTGTGTTGGAAACTCTACCTCTGACATTTTGATCCTCGGTAAGAAAAAGATATAGACACCCTAATAGAACAAATATACCATAGTCAATCATGAATGACACAAATGCATCATCAATGGTATTGACCCGTCTGTCGGACGAATTATCCTCTCTCACCCCTGAGGCGCAGAAGGCCGCAGTCTATGTTCTGGAAAACCCCCTAGATGTTGGGGTTTCCACTGTGCGCGAGATTGCCGAAGCCGCCAGTGTCACGCCCAATACAATTATGCGCATGGCGCGTCAGATTGGCTTCAAAGGCTATGAGGATTTTCGCGCCCCATTCCGAGAAACCATCCGCCGTGGCGGTGATTTTCCTGATCGGGCGCGCTGGCTTCAAGATGTGCGGAAATCAGGGTCACTTGGCGGGCTTTATGCTGATATGGTGCAAAGCGCGTTACGCAACATTGAGGAAAGCTTTTCTGGCATTTCCATTGATCAGCTTATTGCCGCCGCTAATGCCATTTGGAATTCCAGAAATGTCTATACGCTAGGTGTTGGCCTGCATAATTCAAATGCTCATAACTTTACCTATCTGGCCTCAACAGGCATGGTTCAGTTTCATGCTATTCCGCGCCCTGGTTCAACGCCTGTGGATGATCTGGTATGGGCGAATGGGCAAGATGTGCTCATCGCGATTTCCTGCAAACCTTATCGCACCGAAGTGGTGGAAGCGGTAAGCATTGCGCGTGAACAAGGCTTAACCATTATCGGAATATCAGATAGCCCAGCTAGCCCTATCATCCGTCATGCGGATTATGGGTTTAATGTGTCGGTAGATACGCCACAATTCTTTCCCTCATCAGTCAGCATCATTGCCTTGCTGGAAACGCTGCTGTCGCTGGTGATATCTGTTGCTAGCGAGGAAATTGTTGACCGGGTTGAGAAATTTCACAAACGCCGGCATCAACGTGGCCTTTATGTTGAGGAGCAATCATGACCTCACCCATTCATTCACTGGATGCCAGATATTACACCGATCCGTCAATTTTTACCCAAGAATGTCAGGGGGTATTGGCAAAAACATGGCAATTTGGTTGTCATGGTTCAGCCCTGCCCCTGCCCGGCAGTTACACTAGCTTTGATATTGCTGGCGAGAGCCTATTTGCTATTCGTGACCGTGAAAATCGTATCCGCGTATTCTATAATGTCTGTCAGCATCGCGCCCATCAATTGGTATCAGGTTCAGGGCGCGTGCCTGCGATTGTATGCCCCTATCATGCGTGGAGTTATCATCTTGATGGACGACTTAAATCTGCTCCTAATTTGGATGCTGTGGCAGGGGTTGATAGCGCCAGCATTTGCCTAAGCGAAGTCAAGGTTGAGGAGTTTCTGGGTTTTGTCTTTGTTAATCTGGACCCTGATGCCGCCCCCATGGATGACTGGTTTCCCCAAGCGCGGCAAGAATTAAGGGAGTGGGTTCCTCATTGGGAACACCTCAAGCCTCTGGAATGGGTAGAGATCGCTGAGAATTGCAACTGGAAAGTGTCGGTTGAAAACTATTCCGAATGTTATCACTGCGCGCTTAACCATCCGACCTTTGCCAGTGGCGTTGTTAAACCAGAAACCTATGATATTCAGCCGCAAGGGAAATGCCTTCGCCATACCACCGATTGCCAGAATCTAGATGACATGACTTATGATATCCAATCGGGTTTTGATCATTTTGATCAGTATTCTAGCTGGTTTCTGTGGCCTATGTTTAGCTTTCAGGTCTATCCGGGGAATATTCTCAACACCTATCACTGGCGCGCTGTGGATGCGGATCATGTGGTGGTATGGCGCGGTTGGTATTCTATTGATGGAACCGAAAACGATACCGTGCGCAAACTGGCAAAACAGGATCGCGAGACGACCGTGGAAGAAGATATCCATCTGGTGGAATCCGTGCAACGGGGATTATGCTCACGCGGCTACCGCCCGGGGCCGCTTGTCGTTGACCCACAAGGCGGCGTCAATTCTGAGCATCCCGTCATGCATCTTCAGCGCTGGATAATTGAGAGCATTGATCCCTAGGCTAGCGGAAACATTCCAAATGAATAGGGCGTATGATTTTTGACGTGAGTATGACTTAAAACCGCAAGCTTAGGCAGGACATCCCACCATCAATTTTGGCACATTCCGAATTGTTGATCTCACGAACATCATATCCATTTTCCCGCAGCATTTTAGCCGTTTTGGGGAAGTTAGCAGCCATGATGACAAATTGGTTAAACCTAATGGCATTTGCCGCCGCTTCTTCACCATCTGCAGTGTGTAACACACGGTATCCGTCAAAACACCCAGTGGCATCCAGACGCTTAGTAGACAAAATTGTATCGCTATCAAGCAAGGAGCAGTCCGTCTTAAAATGCAGCACATCTGGCGGCGTTTGAACTTCGCGGATCACATATCCACGCGGTTCAACAATCGCTCTCAATTCCTCTACGCCAGCAGCATCAGTTCTGGCCGATTTGCCGATCAGAATTTCGCGAGAGGTTGTAAGAATATCACCCCCCTCAATAAATCCCGAACCAGTGATTTCAGAAATATCATCAAACTGTTCGCGAATAGCAGGTGCGATCATTGCAACCTCACCTCTACGGGACTCTGCACCCGGGCGCATTAGGATTGCACAATTTTTGAGACAAAGCGCATTATCTTCAACGAACACCGCATCAGGAAATTCTTCCAGTGGAGGCAATTCAATGATTTCCGCCCCTGTTTCGCGCAAAGTTGCCACATAATGCGCGTGATCTTTTAACATCTGGTCAAAATCTGGGGTTCCATGATCTTCAGCCCGCAGGCCATCAACAACACTGCGTGCAGGACGGCGGGTGATGGCGCGCGTAAATTCAAATGAATGATCAGTCATAAGGGGTCCTTAGAGGTTGCGATTAATAGTGATATGCCATTAGATTATTCTAATCCATGCCATGTTTTCATTATCACCGAAACACTGACAAAACCAAGCTCAGTATCTCGCAAGTGACAGCATTTAGGTCTTATCTTTAATTTCCTAATGATCTTTATGGAAAAGCCTCTTCATTCTTACCTTAACATTATATGTGGTTTTTTATGGTGTTGAGGAAAACAAACGTTACCCCTTCTCTGAGCAGTCCTTTTTTGCAAAAACATAATAAAAGCTAATCCAGTGGATCGAGAACCGTGGATCGAGGATCAAGGTTAAAGAGCTATGGTTCACCATCCACAGTAGCGGATAACGTTTCAAGCACGGCCGGTTCGACAACCTCGGACCTTGAAGCGCATTAGAAGTACATAGGACGCAGGATCGAGCAGCTCGAACCTCGGTCCTCAGGGGTTACTGACGCTTTTTGGCGATTGGGATTGAATATTACTAGTGGGTGGGGCCTAGATTAGGACAGGCGTTGCGTCACGGATCGCAGCGCTTAGATAGATGGGCTAACTGAGTGAAGGGTAAACTTATCTAATCCTTGGGGTTACTTTAGGATTGATAATTGTAATAGGTGATAACTGGCTCTCGACTGGCACCATTTTCCCAAAAAAATTTAAAAACCCGTTAAACAGCGTTTTCCTTGGCATTGAGCCAATCACGAATAATCGCTTTATGGCGGTCATGGCCATAGCTTTGGAAATGACCGCCATGTACAATCTGCACTGGAAGGTCATAGAGGCGGGTCATTGAGGCGTGATAATCATGGGGGTCTGAATGATAGGTATCTTCAATCAGAGGGCCATCATAAACAATGTCACCCGAAAATAAGATGCCTGTATTTGCCTCCCATAACGCGATACCGCCGGGAGAATGCCCAGGGGTGTGAATAACCTCAAAACTGCGATCACCGAGATTTATCACATCGCCATCATCGAGCAATCTTGTTGCGCCGGCACCACGGACAGAATAATCCATTGAAGCATAAGGCAAGGGCGGCAATCGATCAAAAATCTCATCGCTAACATATGGGTCTGCTAATGTTTTGGCATTAGTTGGATTGGCCAGAATATCAGCCTCTGCGTGATGAACAGCACGATTATCAAATTCGTGATGACAGCCAATATGGTCAAAATGTGTATGGCTTGCTACAGCCGTCAGATGGCGTTCATTCACCAAAGGCACCCATTCACGCAAAGACACAACACCCATGCCACTATCAACCAACATATCTTGGTCACGGCCGCGAATATGCCAAATATTACAGCGATAAAAGGCTTGGATATGGGGCTCATCAATAAGGGTTACATCGTCAGAAAACCTCTGGATACGATACCAATCTTGTGGCGCCGCGCGTTTCATTAACAGCACTCTGGGTAAAACCGCAAGGCATTGGCATCAACAGAAAGAGGGATTTTCGAGCCTTCCTTGGGCATATCACCCGGCGGTAAATGCGCCAAAAGTGTTAAACCAGGATTTTCATCAGATGTCAGTATCACCCTGATGTACGCGCCAAAGAAAGTCACGTTTTTAACCCGGGCAGTGCCTAAAGAAAGGCCTGTGCCATCAGCGTGAATTGTTTCTGGCCTGATACAGAGCGTTGCCGCACCATCGGGCATATCCTGAGCTGGCAATGTGCCGAGATTAGTACTGGCTTTACCTTTATTAATCTGAGCCGGGATATGGTTCATCTCACCCATAAAATCAGCGGTGAATAATGTTGCTGGCTGATTATAAACTTGTGATGGCGGTCCGACATCTTCAATCTGTCCTGAATTCATAACAACTATTCTATCGGCAATGGCCATAGCTTCTTCTTGGTCATGGGTGACGTGGACAAAAGTCGTGCCAACTTGGCGTTGGATAACTTTTAATTCATCCTGCATAGAGCGCCTTAATTTAAGGTCGAGCGCACCAAGAGGTTCATCTAGCAGGAGCACATCAGGGTTAACCGCCAAGGCTCGGGCCAAGGCTACACGCTGTCTTTGCCCGCCTGATAATTCATGGGGGCGTTTATTGCCATCTGCGACTAAGCCAACTAGATCCAATTTTTCATCAGCCTTTTTATGTCTTTCTGCCTTGCCAATCCCTGCCATGCGAAGACCAAAGCCAACATTATCACGCAAATTCATATGAGGGAAAAGCGCATAATCCTGAAACATTGTGGTGGTAGGACGTTGTGATGGTGGTACAAATGTCATGTCATTATTGCCAATACGCACCTTTCCATTTGTGGGCTTAATAAAGCCACCTAGAACAGAAAGTAACGTGGTCTTGCCGCATCCAGATGGCCCCAAAAGTGTAACATATTCGCCGGCTTTGATTTCAAGTGAGATATTATTGAGCGCTTGAAAGGAGCCAAACCAATGGTTAATACCTTCAAGAAGCACTGAGGCTGTCATGAACGCCTCCTTCTGAGAGTTGTAAATTCTAGTATCAAGACCGCAGCTACGGAAATGAGAAAGACCACACTGCCAATAGCATTAAGGCGTGGTGATAGGCCTGACCGAAGCATTGACCAAATTTCAACCGGCAATGTGATATCAAACCGGGTGAGCAAAAACGCGATTATAAACTCGTCCCAAGACAGGGTGACAGATAGGAAAAACGCTGCGGCGATGGCTGGCGCCAACATCGGTGCCGTCACCAAAACGACAACCCGCATTTCACTGGCACCAAGGTCACGAGCAGCACGTTCAGCATTTTCATGCTGCGCCCCCATTGACGCATAGATAATCGCAAAAGCCAGTGGTAGATTAATCACCACATGGCCAATTCCTGCTGTGCCAAGCGATAGGCCGAACCCTGCCCTCGATAAGACAATCAAAAGACCTAGGCCAACGATCAAATAGCTGACCGTCAATGGCGCGACCAATAACAAACGGATGAAGGCAGAGCCGGGTAATGTATGGCGCGCCAATCCATAAGCAGCCAAAAAGCCGAGAATCACCGCCACTGCCGAAGAGCCAATAGCGACTAATAAAGAATGGATCAACGCATCTGTGACATCGCGATCTGATAATACTTCGCGATACCATTTCAAGGATGGCCCATCAAAAGGTGGCACTGGCAAGCCGCCATCTTGAAACGAAAATAGCACCAAGACACATACTGGCAAGTAAATAAACCCGAAAGCCAGTGCCAGATATATCCATGGAAGATAGGTTCTCATACGCGATCAAGCCTCAACCATCGGGCGGCAGCTAAATAGGCTATCGTCACCATCCCCATCATGACAATGGCCAATGCGGATGCCAGTGGAAAATCAGCACGGCGCCCCAGTTGAACCATGATCACTTGCGGCATGGTCAATTCATTATTACCGCCTAAAACATGCGGCGTCACGTAATCACCAATACATAAAACAAAGGTCAAAAAAGCCCCTGTTACAATCCCCGGTAGGGTTAATGGCAGGATCACATGACGGAAAGTTTGAAATGCATTCGCTCCCAAATCCATAGCGGCGCGGCGATAATTAGGCGACAATTGAACTAGATTGGCATAAATAGTCAGCGTCAAAAGCATGACAAAGAAATGCACGAAACCTGTGACCGTCGCAAAACGTGTATTGGCTAAAGTGATCGGTTCTGCGATCAGCCCTAAATTGATTAATGTTTGATTTAAAACACCTTCCCGCGCCAGCACAAGCAACCATGCATATGAACGGACAACATAAGATGTCCAAAATGGCAAAATAGCGAGAAGTAATACAAGTCTTTGCAAGTGGCGCGGCACCCTAAAAGCGATAGTAGCCGCCAATGGATAGGCCAGTACAACTGAAATCAGCGTAACAGTTAAAGTAATTTCTATTGATGCAATCACCGCACGCCATAAATAGGGGCGGGTCGCTAATTCAATATAATTATCTAGATGAAAGCCCCAGATCAGGTTGCGCCCTTCTAGGATTGCAAAGCTCATAGCGCCCATCACAAGGAAAGGCGCAACAAAGAATGTTAGCGTCCAGAGCAAGGCTGGGGCCGTAAAGCCCCAACCCATTTTTTTAGTCTGGCCGATCACTGTGAAAGTTTATCGAGCCAAAGGTCTTGCATCGCATTATCCAAATCCATGTCTGGTGCTGGATAAAGCTGTGTTTTTTGAAGGAAATCGCCCTGTTCGTCCCAACGCAGTACCGCACGCTGGTCGTCTGTCATTACGTCACCTGCCTTAGCATTGGCTGGCATACCCCAGAAACATGCTGATGTTGCAAGACGTGCCTGACCTTCTGGGCTTGTGATGTATTTAACAAATTCAAGTGACAGGTCTTTTTGTTCACTATCAGCCAAAACACCAATGGACTGAGTCCAACGGACAGCACCTTGATCAGGAATAGTCCATGTCATTTCTGGCTGCTCCTCAGCCAAAACAGCGGTCAGCCATTCACCACCACCAACGACAATATCAACTTCGCCTGTTGCCAAAGCTGTCTGTGCCGCGACAACCCCAGCAACTGACGCTGCGCTTGAACGCATCTGGCCAAGAACAGGGCTGATTGTATCGAGTGATGAGGCATCCATATCAGCCGTTTTCACGCCTTCTGCAATGGCCGCTAGACCCATGACAGGGAGATAATAGTCATAGATTGAAATCCGGCCTTTATATTTATCAGACCAAACCGTTGATAGATTTTGCATATCTGCAGTATCAACTTTGGCAGAATTAAAGGAAATGGTGTTATAGCCAAATTTTTCAGTCACAGCATACCAAACACCATCTTTACTGTTATTTTCTGCCATCACAACTTCTGGGAACATATCGTCGATTGGTAGTTGATCTTTTGGCAATGGCGCAAGAATGCCATTTTCTACAGCACGGAAAACATCAATACCATCAATCACGAGGACATCCCAATCACCCGGACGAGACTGTTCTAAAAGTGCGAGAGCAGCACCCGTGCCTTCGTATTCACGGAGGTTAACTTTAACGTCATACTTTTCTTCAAAAGGCTTGATCAGTGAATCGTCGGTATGGTCACACCATACCAGTGCATTCAGTTCTTCTGAAATCGCTGGATTGGCAGCTAGCTGCATCGCAGCAACGCCAAGTAGTACATATTTAAATTTGGTCATTATCATTACTCCCTAATTATGTCTTCACTATTAAACTAAAGATCAAAAGTTGAACAAACTATAAAATCATAGTCAACTATAATAGCCTTATCTTAACTTCTTCATATTAAACCGATGACTAAGATTGGAAGGTACCGCTCTTCAGAGGTGAAACGTATCGTTTCTTTTGTAAAAGGTCTTTGAAGACCCCTTCTCTTAGCAGTCCTATTTTGCAAAAACATAATTAAAGCTAATCCAGTGGATCGAGAACCGCGGACATCGAAGAACAATAGTACAGCATAGGACGCAGGATCGAGCAGCTCGAACCTCTGGCCTCAGGGTTGCTATTGCTGTTTGCTGATAGGGATTAAATATTGCTTGGGGGTGGGGCCTAGATTGGGTCGGGCGTTGTGACTCGTTTCGCGATACATTGATGACACCTAGAAAAATTGGGCTATGCATTTATTCTAGGATGAAATCATAGACCCTATCATTTCAGTTCTCTGTTGGAAAAGATTTGGTCTTTCGACCGCATTCAGCATCCATTGCGCTACATCTCCCGTGGAAATCTTTGAGGTCTTTTCAAATCTATTAATAATCTGCACATTTCCGCTTACATCATCATTGACCAAAGCTACTGGGCGCACGGCTAATGTATCCAATTCGCTTGCTTCCAAAACTTTTTCCATGTTGCCAAGATCACGAAAAATCTTTCCAACGCTACTGTTTTGGATGACTTCTTGCATATCCTTGTCGACCGCCTCCCAGCTGTTACCTACCCCTGCAGAGCTAATAACAACGGCTCTTTTCATTCCATTAGCCTTCATGGCCTCGACAATCACAATCGCACTACGTTCTGTAAAATCCTCTGGGGAAAGCAAAGAGGACCATGGATCAGAGGGGTCTTTCTTTCGTATACCTAGGCAAGATACAATGGCATCCATACCGTGGGCAGCTTGCTTCAATACCGAGCCATCCAAAACATCACCCTTAATGATCTCAAGTCCTGTTCGTTCTTCTAAATTGCCTAACGAACGCATGATCGCTCTTACCCTATGGCCGCACCCTAGAGCCATATCGACAAACTTCCGACCTGTATTTCCGGTCCCTCCAAGAACAAGAATATTCATTTCATTTGTCCTAACCATGTTGGTGCTTGATTAAGTTGGCCGCTCATTACAAGAATTATTAGCAATTTTGAGTTGAAAATCACAGAACCAAATGAGCCGTAATCTTGGCGAGATTGCATATGGGGTATTTTATCTTATCATGCCTTTACAGCAACAATTAATGGCCTTTGTTATTATCAGAAAGCCATTCGAGATGACGATAAATCTCGGTATGATCTGGGCTATCCCCCAAGTGGTGCAACGCTTCCTTTAATATTTAACCAAATCATCAGTAAGAGTTAAAGAATAACCATTCTGGGTAATGATATCGCTGACGATAGACACATCTTTTGCCATCAGATGAAGCGCAAACCCGCACTGAGCAGTCTCATTTTGCAAAAACATAATAAAAGCTAATCAAGTGGATCGAGAACCGCGGATCATTGATCATTATTCAGTGAAGGTTTATGTCGTTCCTTCGTCCTCGAACCTCGCATCTTTATTCTCGGATCTTAGCACCTGATCTGACAGATGCTTTTATCGGGATCATGAACCCCATAACACACCAATGACTGTATCTGGCCTCAGCTGGTTTGGATAAAACACAAACACAAAATGAAATCCCTATATAGGTTTTCTACGGGTAACAAAAAAAAATAAAAAAAGT
>Ga0255753_1002681_pt1 | contig 19339 bp, 27 predicted proteins | sample 041ome_10_FD_179953 | JGI IMG/M metagenome (GOLD analysis project Ga0255753, IMG submission 179953) | Coastal salt marsh microbial communities from the Groves Creek Marsh, Skidaway Island, Georgia - 041412US metaG (version 2) | ecosystem: Environmental > Aquatic > Marine > Intertidal zone > Salt...
ACTGCCATTATTTTATGCTCCGCCTACAGCAAAGTTCAACATGGATTGCAAACTAGCATTGTAAGGTGTCGCACCCATTGAAGCAAAAAAGTTTGCCATTTCCTCACTATCTCTTTTCCTATTAGACTCTTCTCTGCGTAACTTTTTGTTGATGTGTTCTTGCTGTAAACGCCTTGCCATCGTCGCCGCCGATTCAGTCCCAGTAAAAGCAGGGTTCAAAGGAGCAGGTTGTTCTTCGGGCAGGAAGCGTTCCAACTCTCCACGCATATCTTCCAAAGTGCGTGACGATTCGTACATGGGGGTGAAACGTTCTGACGGGCTAGGCATGTACGCCATGTTAGGAACACCAGCCTCATCATAGTATTGACGCATCGCTTCCTGCTGGCTAAACGGCTCCCAACTATGAGTCCACTGCCCAGTATCAGTATCGTACTGGGAACCTAACGTTTCCAGCAACGGAACAGCCGCAGTAAACTTCGCGGTATAATCTGATTCAGCCTTGCGGAAATCTTCACCCGTTTTTTTCACACCCTCAAAATAATTGTTAACCAAAGCCATATCATATCTATCTGATATGCCTTCATCGTTAACAACTGCGGACATCTGCGCACTTGCCTCCAGCGGATCTAAAGTACCGTTCTCAACCAAAGTGGCAAGACTACTAAATTTGGCTTCAGCATTATCGTTTTGAAAAGCCCCTAAGATGTCCATTCCCTGATCGATTAAACCACCAAAATATTGTTCATAAACAGGTGCCTGCGGAATATCACCAACAATCTGGGCACGCTTGTAATTCTCTTCAGCCTCATACAAACGTCGCTGACGCTCAACCTCTTCCAACATGGCCTGCTCAATAGCGGCAGGATTAATACCGCCAGTAACAGCACCCAAACCCGTGTCATCCAACAAAGGAGCAATGTCGGTACGACCGACACCAGCCTGAAGTGGTGTCTGCAACATCGGGTTCATCATTGATTGCCCGCCAGAAAGCAGATACAACAGTAATGCTTGCTCATCCATCAGACTGCTACTCCTGACTGCGCCGCCATCAAGCGGGCTTCCAACAACATGTTAGCCAAATTGTTTTGCTGTGCCTGCTCTGCGGCACGCAAACGTTCAACCTCAGCGGCCAACGCCTCAGCATACTGACGGCGTTGCGCCTGCTCATTGGTAGCCAAACCGCTAGAAGCCTCCTGAAGAATGGTTTCAACAGCCGCCTGCTGAGCCATACGGTTCGCCTCATCCACAGCGGCTAGACGCTGAGTGTAAGCCTGCGTGCTAGCCAACGATTGATTCAACATCTGTTGTTCCATAGCGCGCACAGCATCTACATCTCTTGTGGACGCTCCAATGTTTTGCAGATATCCTGTTGCGGTGCCAGCCCCAAGGTTGGCAGGCGTAACATTAGAAACAGTGGTAGGCATCAAACCTAGAAGAGCCTGTCTTGCTTGCTGTGCCGCCGCCTGCTGTTTCGCAGTAGCGGCGGCAACATCAGCAGTCAAAGTGTCACCGTAACCGCCGTAGCGTGCTTGTGCTTCTTCAATCAGTTTCCCATAGTCAAGACCAGATCCCTGTATCCCAGCAATATAATCACGCAACGCTGTTGCATATTCAGCATTGACACTGCTACCACCAGTACCAGTGTCAGGTACAGTCTGGTCAGTGTTTAAACTAGCAAGATATTTGTTGTAGGCTGTAGCCCGCCATTGATCTCTTTGCTCTGGAGTCATAGAGTTCCAAATATTTTTGTCAATGTACCCCATTTGTCGCCCGACTTCTTTTCCAAACCACGTTTCAAAAGGATAGACAGGTTCAACCCTATTCATCGTCGTCCCAACTGAACCTCGGTCTGCATCAGCGTAAGAACTATCAACAGCAGGAACATTAGATGTATCCGTAGACGTAGGCGTAGGCGTAATATTGGGCATCGTCCAACTAGGCAAACCCTCAGTGTAATCTATTGTTTGTCTGACGGGTTGAGCGGGCGCAGTGTAACCACCAACATCAGGCATGTTCCAAGTAGGAATCAAATTTTGTCCAGTAGCATAATCCACAGTGTCGTTGGGGTTCCAACTTCCATCGTTGATAACAACACTAGGTTTTCTAGCGTTCCTAGATAGAGGACTACTGAATTGACTGTATTGAATAGCCATAATAACTCCTAGATAAGTGGGGCGGCATTCTTTAATGCCGCCGCATCCGCCGCAATCTGCTTCAACTTGACCTGCTCTAACCTAGCAATCTCGTCATTCAAAGCCTGATCGTAACCTGCTTGCTCTACGTCATACAAAGCCTGCTGTTCAGACATATTACGTAAAACTTCTGCACGATCACGTTCCTGCTGTAAAGCAAAATCTGTCATCGACTTCTTAAACAAACCAGACCTACCTAATCCACGACCAGTGAACTGTGTGATCTGTTGCGGAGCGGCCTGCTTGTATTGTCTTGCCAGATTCTCGTAGTTGCGTGTTGTTTGACGACTTAAGTTTTCACGCTGACGGTCTAAATCAGCGATGCCCAATTTCCACGCACCTTCAGCACGCTTACGACCCAGATTAAAGTCTGTCTCTGCAAAAGAAATATCTGCCATTACTATACCCTATCTCGTTCTACTACGGGAGACATAACATGAAAAACCCAACAGGCGTACTAATCCTATCGTTACCACTAGTTGACGTAAGAAAATGTATTGTCACATTATCCTTATCCCAAGAATCAATATGGAAACCACCCTGACTGTGGGTCGGTATACCCTCAAAATGTTCAGTAATCAGAATACAACTAGGAGTAAACGGTGCGCCATGCGCCACCGTAAACTCCCCAGCACCATCAGTCATACCATGAAACTCGCCCCAAACACCCACGGTCTGATTAAAAAACTCAGTCAATGACAAAGCAGTATCAGTCATCGCCCTAGAGTTCTGATCCGTGTAACTAGGAAGAACAGGAGACATCCACTTACGCCCAGCCTTATCCATCACACACGCACCTTGCGGAACGAATAGCGGAACACAACACCATTCACACCCCACTTAGCACCAGACGACCCGAACCTGATCTGCACAGCACGAGCCGAACCCAACGCTTCGCCACGCACCGTGTCAGACCCATAGTTCTCAGTCCAACTTTCAATATCGTCAGGAGTACCCGACGCATCGGAAACAAAATCGACATCAAACTGTCTATCAAAATTGAATGTGTTCCAATCATGGAACACATCCACATTCAACTGGTATTCGTCAGCAACCCTAGACACAATGAACTCTGGCGAACGCCAAAACTTACGGGCTTGTGGTTGCCCCAGATCCTGCCAACCCATCGTATAGTAGCCATCAAACACCGTGTCAGTATCATCAACGCAATCAGTAGCCAAAGCAGGATCAAACTTTAAAACCTTAGGATAATATGGATGAATATACACACCGTTTGTGATCCCGTCAGGGAACACAAAATCGACACCACCAACCATTGCATGGCCGTCAGCCGTGCGATAACGCGACCAAGCCCCACCCTTACCAACACTAGGATCAAACACAAAACTGGCTGTCGCTACAGGCGGACGAATATATCCGTCATACTTAACTTCTTCATCATCATAGATGCCACCAGCGATCTGTGTGCCATCATAGTTCTGGAAATCGTCAGGGCTAACACCAACAGGTAAACTTACAAACACTTTACGTTTCATCCAGTCAACATGCACAGCATCCAAAGCGTTCTTGTTGATCTCACCAGACTGGATCAAAGGACGCAACTGTTGAAACACGTCAACAATAGATGAACCATCGTAACGGAACACCCCGTCAGGCCAAGAAAAGAAATACACAGCCTGTTCGCTAACCGCAACAGTCTGCGACGAATACGTGCCCAACTCCTGTGTTAAAGGAACCAACTGGAAAGTGCTCGCATTGTAACCATGAATAGCAAACACAGCACGATCCTTAAACACAAGTATATGGTTCGAGAACGGAACCAGCGCACGGATACCTTGACCCCCGCCAACAACGTCAATGTAATCGTTCTCACGCCACGACTCAGGGAACAACGGATGCGACCAGCGCACCCTGTCAGGATAAGATGTACCGTTCTCGTCTGTGGCCGCAACCCAGATACGATCAACATGGCTAGCGACATGATCTGCAGTTGGCATAAAGCCAGTTGTCGGAGACAACAAGTCATCCTGCCAAGCACCAGAACCGCTAGGAGTCAACGCAGTAGCAACATTGCCATCCCACCTGTGCGAAGCGGTGCCCTCACCGCAAGCAATATACAACTCAGGCTGGCTACCAATCCACTCCGCAAACTCCGCACCATACTCGTTAGTAGTCGCAACATCAACAGAAGAACCATTCTGAATCACATCAAAAGTATTTGAAGTAGCATAAAAGATTTTATCGTTAGCAGTAACAATCAACTGCGGGCTAACAACCCGCCAATGAAACAACTTGTGAGGAGCAAAGTTGGCGGCAGAAATGCCGCCAATATCTACACTGTTGACACATGAAGAACCATCACGTTGCTGGACACCACCCCTAGGGTCAATGTCCACATTCAACATGTCAGGTGACTCATTCTTACCTAGATTGAAAACGTCGGCACGAAGATTCAAACCACCCGTAAAGTCCTCTATAGCGGCAACAGAAACCATCAGAAACTCATGTAATCCCAACGGCGGCCAGCACCACCACTAGACAAACGGACAGGAGCATACGAATCGGCCTTCATCACATCACGCCTAGCAAACGCAACCGTGTCATTAAACGAACGCTCAAACTCCTGTGCAGGTTGAAACGCTTCCTGCATCTTGTAGATGCGAGACACAGAATAATCAACCAACGCCAAATCAAACGCCTCCACCCCATCAGGAGCAGTACCAGCAGTCACCCAATCCTCAGCCTCACGATAGGCACGCACCTGAAACGTGTAATCCTGTGCGGGAGTAGGGAAGAAATATATTTCTTCACCCCAATAAGCAACAAACATCGGACGACCAGCCGCATCCTGAACACCAAGATAATCCTGCTCAGCCTCATCCAACGAAATCATCGTCAAACGATGATTCGATGGATCAACAACACTAGCAATCTCACGAATGTTGTGAACGCTAAAATCATCAACATCATACTTGCGTTGATCGGCAGTAACCGTCATTTCAAACGACACTTCAAGGAACGGCCAACGCCGTTCCAAATCTATAATACGATTATACCCATCACGAACAAACAGATCCAACAGACCATCAGAAACATCAGCAGTAGAAACCTCTGTTATCTCCCTAGCCTTTGAACGGATATCACTCAGCGTCAGACGTGCCATCAGACATCTCCTTCTTAGACTTGATTAAACCCATAGAACGAGCATGACCAAAACAATAATCCGTGCCCTTGGCCTTACGGCCTGTGCACGTATCTTCATTAGCGGCACACAGATTGCCCCTACCTAGATACGGCGCAGACGGAGCCGCTAGGCGCGCTCCGTCCATGTGGGCTAGACGTGCATCGTTCGCTGGTCTGCCATAAAAAGAATATGCTGGTACTCCACTCATACAATATGCCTTCTCGTTCTAAGCCCTAGACGGAATCAAAGCGTCCATGACTGCATTCCTTCTTAACAGGTCGTCAAAATACTTAGACGTTTCAGGATACAACTCAGCAAATTTTAGTTTTTTCCCACTTAGAATATCCTTCACCACCCATCCATCTTCTTTATCATTCAAATAAAGCATAAATCTTTCCGCAAAATCTTCCACATTTTCATGCGATTTGCTCTTTGAGTAACCAGTAATAAAATCACCAGTAATGTCTAGGGTTTCGCCGCCAGCATTGTAAATAAGCAAATCATTAGAACTGTCAGGGAATCTGTCCTTTATCGAACCTAGTGTCTGATCCTTTTCAATAGCATTTCTATACTCATCTTGTTCAGACATGAAGTCACGTTTATTATCTTCAGAATAAACAAACGGAAGCCAGTCGGTTGCCCCTCGGCCTTGCTGAACACCAGCAAGACCCCTGTCTAGAATATGTCCTGCTTCATGATTGGCAATACTATCCCAGCCACCCGTTCCGTATTTCATAAAATCCTGATTGAAATAGATTGCTTGGTCAGAATCTAAAGCAAATTTGCCAGCACTATCGCCAGTAGCAACCCATCCCGCCGCATCATCGTAGGGTCGAGACAAAAAGTTTAAAACGTCTGGACGAATTGACTCAGGCATCTGAGAAACAGACTTTGAAATATCGTGAATAGGTTTCGGCTTGCCGCTACCAAAATCTTGCAACAAAGTTTGCATGTTCATATCTACAGCAGGAATGTTGTAGGTGCTAGAAGCCGCCGCCATCGCACGAAGAAATTCATTTTGCGGCAACTGCACCTGATGTAAAGCCCAATCCGCAGTAGGATAATATGAAGCATAACCTACAGGGTGCCAACTAGGAGAATTTCGAGACAAAGTAAACAGAATGTCATCATCACCAAGATTCTGAATTGCTGGATCATTTCTTGTCTCATCGAAAACAGAAAAATCTACTTCTCTAGCACTAGCGTTTAAAGGATAATCTGGTTCAATGAAATCTTTCATTGCACCAGAATCGTAAGCCTTATTGAAGAACCGCATTGATTCTCCACGAGCAGGATTGTTTCGATTTAACTTTGCCTCTACCAACAAGTCCAACATGTTTTCATACATGTTGTCACCAGTAACATAACTGGTTGGAGGGATCAAAGGTGCCATCAGCGCGTAGGCGGCAAGAACCTAAAGTGTTCTCCAACAACAGGCCCACTGGCTCCACGGATAGGAGTACGAGGACGAGGGCGACGAGGAGAAGTACCCTGAGGTTCAGGCATAGTCCACTTCGGAGTGTAAGGCATACCAACCACAGGAGCAGGAATCGGAGTAACACCCTGCGGATAGTAACGTCCAACACCAGTCTGCGTCAACGCCCTAGGATCTAGCCCATCGTTGTGTGCGCTACCACGAGAAGAACCAATGCCGTACCCATCGCTAGATGGGTACATATAAAACTGGGTTTGAGAATCCCACCAATCGTTTGCCGTATTCTTAGCCATGGCAGTATTACCAGCATTGCTAACAGGACGACGAGGACGATTGCGACGAGCAGGACGAGTCGTATTAGGATCACCAGTAGTAGCCCTAGTATTGCGACTAGCCGAACTACCATTACCTAGTTCGATTGCAGATTTCTTTCCACCTTTAGGCATAGTTACTCCTATCTAATTTTCAAATACAAAGTAAAGTGTGTGGTGGGGGCGGGGGTGCACCCCCACCACACAACAATGCTATCAGGCGGTGCGACCCGTCAACTTGCCCTGCTTCGCACGGTTGCGAACAGTCAAGTTGCCGTAGCACATGATGAGCGCATACTGCGCATCAAGGTTCTCTGGGCGGACAAATTCTGTCTGCGAGAACCACTTACCTGAGTGACCAACGAGGGTCAGGTACTTGGAGTTAATGAAGAACATCGTTCCTACTGGAGCGTGCACATCATAAACAACAGGTGCCGACTTGAAGAGAAGGTTTTGGAAACCTGCATCAGCCGTCTTTGCATCCGTGTAACGGAGTTGCGGCTGAAGAAGTGACTCGTACTTCTCAAACAATGCCTGCGTGGTTAGCACCATGTCAGGATGGTCGTTGCCGACCGACACTGAGTTGTATGCGGTTGCCATGTCAGCAAGCGAAAGGGCACCAGCGGTGCCTTCCTCGTATGAACCCCACCAACCGTTACCAGTTGCGGTAGGATCAATACCGCCAACAGCGGTCGTTGCATCAACAAGGTTGCCAAGACCGTTCCAGTCTTTGCCACTGTTACCAGTACCATCTGCAAAGAACATCTGGTTGAAACTTTCACGCATTGACTCTTCTGCCTGCATAATTTTTGCTTCGAGAAGGTTAACGATTGCGGCTTCACCGTTGTTCTTGGCTTCTTCAATACCGCTGATTGCGATAGAAGCGGCGTACTGCCGCCACTCGAACTCTGCGGCGGAGATGCCTTCTTGTGCGGTAAGTGAAATACTGTCGTATCCAGCGTATGAACCGACGGTATCGTTCTGCCCGTAGATCAATGGTTCCACAATCTTTGTGCCACCATCAAGCATACGCACACGACCATTCTCCATGAGATGGTTCGTGAGCGGACGCGCAGTGAAAATGTTGTCCGTCAACTGATCGCGATAATTCGCGAGAGTGGTGGACAGCAATGAATCGAAACTTGAGTTTCCAGCCATTTTAGTCTCCTAACTAAATTGAATAAATTACATGCCGAGTTGTTGCTTGCTGAGCGCCCACGCTTCAGCAACGCTAGAAGGTTTAAACTCGTTAGTAGCAGAAGGACTGTTTGCTCGTGTGCCGCCTTCAACAAATCCAGCGTCACGTTTTGCATCCATCAGAGTCTGCTCTTGCTGTGCTAGAACTTCTGGGGCGTTAGCCCTAGCCGCTCTAAGCCTGTCAAAAGCCAGCATCTTGTATGTTCCTTCTAAGTCCGTAGTGTTGTTTCGCAACGCGACACGGACAACTTCTTTCGGGTCAAAATCTTCGTATGTAGATTGCAGTCTACCAATCTCACTTTGCAACTGTTGGTTAGCACGCTCCTGCTCATACTGTTGAATCCGTTGTTCAGTTTCCCAAATTCGTTTCTCCAAAGGATCATCGAACTCTGGAACCTGCGGTTCGTTCTGTGCATCGGCAACCATCTGATTTGCTGTAGCCACACCATAATGGCGTGTCAACAGGTCAATGGTTCCCTGCGGATCTGTTTCTAACGCTTGTTGTAAAGTTTGGGCGTAGCCCAACTGCTCTCTTTGTGTTGCAAGTTCCTGCGTCTTACGTGTATAATCAGCCTGACGCTGATACCCTTGAATGGCTTCGTTAAACGGAACATCAATATCTGTCCCATCTACCTTAACCTTCACATACTTTCCGTCGAAAGCACTAGGGTCTACATATTCGTAAGATGTAGTATCTTCCGCCACTGCTGGTGCTTCGGTGTCCACTGATGGACTTTCCACATCAACATTAATATTTTCTTCAGACACGAATGTCTCCAATCTAGAGTCCAAAAGGTTGCTCTTATATATATGTTTATCCCGTTCTAATTACATTGTTGGCGACGGCGGGATACCCGCCGCTAACATAGCCTGCAACTCAGGAGGGATATCCCCTGCGGGAGCCATCTGAGGTTGAGCCATCATGGGAGCCGCCTGATCCATAGGGATCGGCGGCATCGGAGGTTGCTGGCCTTGTGGTTGCATCTCTGCTTGTGGAGGCTCAGTCATAAACATTTCAGGATTCTTCACATTGAAACCATACTGAAGAACGTATGCACCTAGTTTCTGAACGTCCACAACTCCAGCGGAAACAAACGGTGCCATAGCATCAACCATTTGCAAAGCAGATTGGCGACGGAACGCTTCGTTGGACGGCTGAGTTGATCCAGCCGCCACCTCAAAGTCGAAGTCACCGTTTAGATATTCACGATCAAACGTTACCCACATTGGTTCACCGTCTTTAGCCAGAACACGTGCCACCTGTTCACCGCTCATGTATTGGCGTGCAAGCATAAGAACTCTGCGTCCAACTTCGGCAACAGACTTCTCAATGACAGCAAGTTTGTCTGCTGTACGTGCGTTCTGCGCATCTTGAATAAGTGCGGCTTCTGTTGCGGTGCGGCGAATCTCTGATACGCCGCCACGCATAAACTCTGTGACACCTGACACAAGTTCAATATCTGTACGAATAAGTTCAGATTGATTGTAAAACTCTGGAGGGTTAATCAAAGCAGGGAATGGAGCAACCACATCACCGAGAGGGTTATCGCCCTGCACAGGAACCATCACGTTGTCATCATCAGATTCCAACGCAGACCGACCATTAGAATCAAAGTTAGTTTCACGGTACAGATACTTACGTGCGTACCGTTTACGGTGATTCATCATCTGGGTACGAGTTTCGTTCAACTCTCGCTGTAGCGGCTCGATAGCCTCCAACTCGCCAATAGGATAAAACTGGTCTGGCACATCATAGTTGCGTAGCATCACAAACGGATGACCAAACGAATACGGTTGCTTCTTCGGTTTAATCAGGAAGCCATCACCTGAATCACAGAACACGCTAACCGTGTTGTTCTTCAAATCATAAAACTCGTAAACATCGGCGTAGCCTTCATCCTTGTCATAGATTTTGCGTGACGACGGATCATCAGTATACTTAGCGTAACTAACTGCACCCACGTCCTTGCGTACGCTAGCCGCATAACGCTTGTCTGTTTTAACATCATTCACTGTGCGACGTACACGGTGAGCAATCCACTTAGCGTCGTGCATCGACGTAGCATCTGGATCAATAAACACGTCGAACGGTGAAACACGTTCGACAAACGGCTCGTCCTGCAACACAATTAGAGTTGTGGATGTTACATTATCTTCAACGTTCGGGTCAGAAATATCTTCGTGTTCTCCAACACGTTCTTCTTCAACGTAACGGTAGCCAACCTTCAGCCATCCGTGACCGACAATCAAGAAGTCTTTAACTGCCCGACGGAACTGATCTTTGAAGTCACGGTGCCGCCACCAATAGTTTGTTACTGCTTCAGCAATCACGGCGTTAGCCGCATTCTCAGGATTGACAGCATTAACAGCAATCTTAGGATAGTTCACAGCAATCGAAGGTGCAATAACGTTAATTGTTGAGAACGCAAGGTTCACAAGCACACGATCTTCGTCGGTGAAATATTCGTAGTGTCGTCCACGATACAAGTCAACCAAACGTTTCCAAGTGTCATCGTAATGTTCCTCCCGTCGCCAACGACGGGAGGTTGTCATCTTCTTACGATACTTTGCAAGCAACTCATTATTAGATGGACGAGCCATATCAGGACTTCACCCACACCTGAGCAACACGACCCAGCCAGTTCCACACAGCAACTAAACCAGCAATACCAGCCGCCTTAAAAAACGAGATATCCGTTACAGCCGCAGTAATCGGTGCCGCAGTAGCACCAGCCACAAACGTTGCTACCGCCTTGTCAAACGCTTCACGATAATTCATTTTGTCTCCTTATCTAGATGCCACTCAATGTGATGATCTAGCCTACTGTCAATGCCATCAACCTTGACATCTATCTGTTCCAACAACTCCCTGTTACTGTTGTGGTCACGATTATTTTCTTTCCTAGTTTTTTCTAGCAACGTAACAATAACACCGCTAGGTGCTAGGATCGCTAGGATAACCGCAACAACATTAGACATATCAGATCACTTGTTCCCCACATATTCTATGTCGCGACCCTGAGCAATAGCATCGCCAATGATTTCACGCTCACGTTCCTTGAACGTGGCACCATGAAACGTTTCCTGACCATGAGTGAAACCGAACCTGATGCCTTTAACATGGCAACCAAAACAAATAGCACCCCGACGTGGAACCACATCGAACGTAAAAACCTTGCCGCATTGTTCACATTTGAGACTACCCATACTAAAGTGCGCCCCGTTCTAACCTAAATGATTTGAATTTCTAGTATTGTACGCACCTAGAGGAGTTTTTGCGGGAGATTCCTCCCGTAAAAGAAACTGTTCCCACCAAACCAAACTATTCGTAGGAACAGGAGCACCCGCATCATACTCAGGAAGCCACACAAACTTTAACATCTGATTAGCAATAGCCAACGAAATCACACGGTCATCATGTGGAGAACCCGCCATCTTACCGTTCGACTTGCGAACAAACGTTCGCAACTCACCAATAGTATTAGAACAAAACAAACCAATATTCTCTGTCCTAATGACAGCGGCCAACTCGTCAATCATCAACGGCTTTGTGGACGCTGTGGTTCTCCAACCCAAAATATCTGTCTGCTTGGCGCGCACCTGTGCGAGCCTGCGCTGTTTATAGATATTATGGTAACCAGTACCTTGCAACGCCTTCAGCGTTGTAAGACCATGGTTGTTATTCTCTACACCCACAAGAGCGTTATTGTACCACCAGCCCATATATCCCAATAGTATGCCAAACAAATCTGGAGCAATGTGTCCATGCCAATGAGCAACCACATTCCCAGTTGTAGCATCAATCACATGGGCAGAACTATAGTCACCGTACGATAAACCTTCGGCAACGTCAGCACCAATCACATACACGCCTTCATGTTCTGGTTCAACCCAAACCTTAAAAGAGCCGTCCCGATGCGGTTTCAAATAAGTAGGACTTTCAGTATCAAACACCAGATCCCCAACAGTGGGATCAACAGTAATAAAACTTTCTAGGATGTCTACATCAAATACGGGGTTACCTGATTTGATGAACGCTTCCTCAGGTGACCTAGGGTACTCTTGGTGCAACTGCCACAACGGAGTGTTGCGTGCCTTAACTTCATACCACGCTTCGTCACGATCACCAGCAGACCAAGGGAAGAACAAACCCTTAAACAAGTTGGTTCCCGTCTGGGAACCAACCCACATCTGGTGAAAGAAGTTACCAGAACCATTAGCGGTACTAAGAGTGATGATGCGTCCGCCCACGTCAGCAATAGGTTCAATAGAAGCCCACGCTTCCTCAGAGTTAGGCAAGAACGCCATCTCATCCACCACAACCAGATACACCGACTCACCACGAGCAGGATCATTACTGGAAGGTAGCGACTCTATGGCGGACTCGTTATCAAACACCATCTTTAACTGGTGGTCTGTGATCTGACGCGGGCCACGCTCCTTCATCCACTGCGGCATCCAACGGTAACCATACTTGGATTTCTGTAGCAACTTGGCCGCTTCACGTTCAGTACGTGACAGCATAACGATAAACCTGTCAGGCCAAAAGAACACCAGCCAAAAACAGTATGCCGCCGCCAACGTAGAGAACCCGATCTGACGTGCCTTCAACACAATGTTATAGCGTTCAGTATGCCACGATTCAATGGTTTGTTGCTGGGATTCACGCAACTCGAACAGAATCCGTCCCCGTTCAGGGTGACGGATAAACCAATAGTTCTCACAAAAATAAAAGAACCCTTGAATCTGTTCATCTGGCGTGTCGCCACCTTTACAGGAACGCCATTCACGTTCCCACAACAACTCGTTTAATTCCATGATTTACTGTGGAACAGTCCAAGGCTTTCTCTTCGACCACCTAGGTGGCATAACAACACGACGATTCAACTTCTGTCCACCATTCCTCCACCTAGTGAAACTATAGGTGTCAGCACCCAACGCACTAGCAGAACGATAAAACAAAGTGACATCAACAACACTAGAGTTGCTAGAACCTACAGCACTAGCGGTACGCAAGAACGTTGTCAAATCCACAACGCTAGACGAACCTAGTGCGCTAGAAGAACCCGAACCGAACGTTGTCCTCAAATATGATGCGCTGTCACCTGTGGTCGCTCCACCTGTCGCTGTAGCAGACCTGACAGCCTTATACAAATCAACAACACCATATGTTCCAACGCCAGCACCGCTGGCCGTTTGGAACGTAGTACGCAATCCGCTAGAACTAGAAGAACCCTGAGCGGACACAACACTGGAAGCAAACGTTGTTCGCAACTCTGATGACGAGGAAGTACCGTCACCAGAACTGGTGGCGGTACGTAACTGTGCCGTAGCAGAAACAACGGTATGACTGCTAGTGCCAGATCCAGTTGCATTGCGTAGCACGGTACGTAAACCAACAGCGGTATCACCTGTTGTCGATCCGCCACTAGCGGTGGCGGAACGAATACCTTGATACAGGTCTACGACACCTTCACTGCTGGTGCCAGAACTAGAACCAGTGACGCTGTAGGTTGCAAACCCCACGTTGTATGGGGCGTTGAGCGTGGAGTAACTATGTGTTGGCGACGAGTAAGTCGTAGCCATCAGGTAAACCTGAACCTTCTGGCGAGCAGAATAAAACCGTCACCAGTTACTGTAGATCCTCCGCCGTCATCAAAATAAGTAGAGAAGGATGTGCCTGATGTTTGATACAAAAACGTTTCATAGTAATGCGATGAAATTGGAGTATTCCAAAAGAAGTAACCTGAACTCGTATCCAGACCTGAGCCGCCTGATAACGGGGAGCCGTACGAGGCACGCTTATCCGATATCCACCCCTGAAGAACAAAATCTCCCACATTGCAAGAACCACTCATCGTTGTTAATGCCACAGAACTAGATGGAGTATTTACCTGCGTATAGTGTCTAGAGCCGAAAGGCTCAGAAGATGGATAATCGAAACTGTTTGCGGTAATGCAATGGACATGAATAGCCCAGTCAAAACCTGTATCGCCTGCTGGGCAAACACCCGTAATATCCAAATTGCTAGGAAGAGTGCCCGACGCAGGCAACCGAAGAATGGTTATACTTTGGTAAACATCTTCAATTGTACTACCATGTATATCATTGCTCCAAACAACCGACCAACCAGACACATTTGAAATAAATGCATTATAGCCAGAAGAATAGCCACCATCTTCAGCAAATTCGTGAATAATTATGAAATCGCCATTTGAAGCACCCAAATTTGCAGTAGAAACAGTCAGGGTATCCTGTCTCGCAGATGCGTAATCAGAACCGTTATAGGTAGGTGGAATGTAGTCAACCCAAACCTCGTTAGCCCCCATATAGATTTTGTCTACTTGAGAGGAACCAACCTTAAATCCATCCGCATCATTCAAGACAGGCATGGCTCAACCAACAATCACATACAAAGTGTTTGCGTCAGGTGTCAACGCATCATAAGCGGCCTGCGTTAACTGCACAATTTCATTGATCTGATCTGACACAACCGCATCAGTTTCCAACGTCGCGACTTTGTAATCTAAAGACCCCGTAACAGCAGACCCGTCAACCCCCACCTTCGTCTGCAATGCTTCAACAGCATCATTCACATCCGCATGTTGAGCCGCATGATCTGGAGAATCCAGCGTATCGCCCGATGTCGGATTCGTAAAGTTATCTAGACCACTAGGAAAGTTTGTTGACATATCAGCGTGCCTCTAGTTCCGCAACCCTAGCCTCCAAGGTTTCAACCTTGTTAATCAACTGTTGTATCGCACCCATATTCAAATAAGTCATTCTTTGAGTAGCGACACTAGTTGGCTGATCGTCTTGATAGACGACAGCCTCAGGGAACACATCAATCAAATCCTCGGCAATAACACCAACCACAGGATCAGCATTTGTATCGTTAACATATTTAAATGACGACAAAGGAATCTGCTTAATTTTTTCAACAGCATCATCATTAGTTGAAATGTATGCGGGAGTAATGTTTGTTTTAAAACGCCGAGAAGAACCCTCGAAAACGGTGCCACAAGTAACATTAGAAAGGATCAAACCTGGGTCGTTGCCTACATGACCAGTCAAATATAGGTTCGGGATAGATGAACCATCACCAGTACCACCAGCACGCATCTGGATAGTGTATTTGTTTTGCCCACCCGTCCTAATAGCGATACCAGCATCGCCTGAAGGTGCTACAATAAACTGGCAGGTATCCCAACTTCCAGTCAACCCATTATTGGTAGAGGTAATTCGCCCAGTAACCGTATCATTTGCATCAGACCTGAGGAACTGGGTAGAGTCAAGACTGTCCAACTTTTCAGAGTTAACCGCCGTACCAGTAGACGACAAATACGGATGGGTATGTGCTAAAGCAAACGCTGTTGCATGACTACCGTCCAACGTGTCCGCATCCAAACCAGAAGTCGCACCATCAACCGTCTTAATCTTAGTCAACACATCTGCAGCAGTATAATCACTAGAGTCCAACTTGGCGGCTAACGCATTGTCAACCTCAGTCTCAGTGTAATACGTGTCACCAAGATGAGCCAACTTGTAATCGATACTGTCAGTGACGGTAGAACCGTCTATACCAACCTTATCCTCCAACGCTTCAACAGCATCCTTAAGGTCGTTATGAAGATCGGCGTGACCATTAAGAGATGCCCCACCAGAAACAGTAGGGAAAGTATCTAAACCATTTTCAGGAAAAACAGAAGGCATATCAGTCCAAAGTCAAAGTCAGGCTGGTAATCTGGAACGTGTCGCCTACGGCGACCGTTGCAGAACCAGACAACGCACCATACCAAATTGCTGTACCACTTGTGTCAGCAGACCACAATGACCAGTGAGTTAACGTTTCAGCAGTAGAAACATTCGTCCACGTCACAGCGGCAGAAGAGGTGATGCTGTCACCGCTAGCGGCGTTCCACGAAATTGCTTGACGAGTGGACTCGCCAGCAACATTCTGGTCACATGCCTCAGTTGGATCACCAGTATGCAACTGGACATACGCACCAGTCACAGCAGGAGTTGTGCCAGCCACAACATCCAACAACACAGTTTCAAAAGCATTACTGATCGACATAATTAATCTCCTTGGTCACGACCCTTATAATATAGCGAACCCCGTTCTAAACGTTCCAAAGGGCGACGGCCTTTGGCCGGCGCACCGTCGCAACATGTATCTTTCATACCGCAAGCAGGACACCGCCAACGTGTAGCAGTTGGCGGATATTCCATTCCACAGTTAAAACATTCTATCACAATAGCAGTCCACAACCAGAGCACATCGGTACTACCTAGATGGCCTTTAGTTGACGGCTAGACTTTTCACGCTCAGCCATCTTACCAATCAGTTCGTCCAGTTCGCTATCTGTTAGGTCAGCCATACCTTTGTTGCTAGACGATGAACTAGGTGCGGGGGTTAGACGGTGTGTGGCCTCTAGATACAGTTTGGCGGCACGCACGTCGCCATCTACACCTTTGTCGTACAATGCGTCTAGGATGCGTTGTGTGCGCTCTGGTGACCCCTGTAGTTCTTCTACCCGTCGATCCCATTCCTTAATGAAGTGTGGTTTCTTTTGCCAACGACGAACAGTCGTTGGATCAACACCTTGCTCTTCACAATACTTCTGTTGAGAACTGGGTGTACGCTCATGCGGTGGCATGAGCAACCAGTTCAAATAATGTTCCTGCCGTGAGTCAAGTAACTGTGCTTCAGCCATACTATTGTAGAATCGTTCTAAGTGTTTTACATTTTGTAAAATGTTGTAGAAAAGTTAGAACGCTGTGCTATAGTATATAGCAATAGCAATAGCAATAGCAGTCCACAGAAGCCGATAGGCGGATGTGGACATAGCAACTAGGGATAAGAATGCCAAAAGCCAAAAAGCCAGTAAAGAAGTCTGTCAAGAAGGTTCCTGCAGGATATCATCGGATGCCTGATGGAAGTCTGATGAAAGGCAAAAAGCATGGCAAATACTGATTCCAGACTCAAACGTGCTGGAGTCAGCGGCTACAACAAACCAAAACGAACACCAAACCACCCCACCAAATCACACGTAGTTGTAGCCAAAGAAGGCAACCAAATTAAAACCATTCGCTTCGGACAACAAGGCGTATCAGGCTCCCCCAAAAAAGCAGGCGAGTCCGCATCCTATGCGGCACGCCGCAAATCATTCAAAGCCCGCCACGCCAAAAACATTTCAAAAGGCAAAATGTCAGCCGCATACTGGGCTGACAAAGTAAAATGGTGAAATACGTGACATGGGTCACGGGACTCCTAACAGGAATCTGCCTAGGGTACGCCATAGCGACCACACAAGCAATCCACGAAAGATACCATTCAGGTATCCCAAAGTAAAATAAACGAGGCTCTCTGTCCCTCGTGCATTGGAATACTACACATGCGAACGGGTGCACCCCCCCATGCACCCCCCTAGGCACGGATTGCGCCTTATGCCTTGCGTGTAGGGGGGCGCGAAGCAATCGGCTCGCCAATTCAATGTCGGGCAGCCCTCGAAATCGGTTGTGAACTTGCCTCGCCTCATGACGTACGGAAACTCGCGCTGTTCTGCGCAGGGTTTCAGGGTTGCAATTTGTTGGAATGCCATTACCGTGATGAATGTCAATCGGGACAGCCAGTCTCGAATCTGACGGAGCGAGAAGCACGCCGAAAGGTACAGCCGCTCCCTTGCAAGTTGAGAGCGTGTTCTGGCACCAACGGCTTGCTTGACTTCCGCCCATCGCCACTATCTCGTGGAAAACACTGACGACCGATTTACACTCGGGGTGTCAGGGGGGGAAGGTGAATCTCACGGAGTGACGGAGTGGTGTGTCAATAATCACCAGAGGGCATCCGATCGAGTGACTAGGCTTAGAAAGGTGGGCGATAATGCTTACGTTTCGGCTACCTCGTCGGGGAGAGCAAGGTTTGACGGCCTCACGAAATCACCTACGGAGATTTATGGGTAAGGTTTAGCGTCGCTGGAGCGATAAACGGGGTTCGATTCCTCGTTGACGCACTGCCGCCACCAAGGGCGGCACACAAAAAGGAGAAATACACATGTCACGGAAGGATTACGAAGCGATCGCTTCGATCTTCAGGAATCGTCACGATGAAATCGTGGAGACATTCTACGTTAGGAACACCAAGCACTACCTTCACCTGAAAGGTGAGTTGGAGTTAGTCGCTCAGCGTATGGCTTGGACTTTTGCCGAAGGCAACGTCAAATTCGACACGAAGCGATTCATGGATGCTTGCTTCGACTTCAGTCGAACACATGAACTGGCAGACCAGTTGGTCTGATCCAATAGGCTAGGGCTGGTGCCTTCGGCAAGATTCGATTTCTTGCCTAGCCACTGCCGCACTAAGGCGGCACGTACAAAGGAGAAACAACATGAGCACAAACACACGAATCAAGGGTGGCGCTGTGGCGGCTTTTGCCGTTGGCAAGACGGTGGAGATTTGGTATGCGGCACCTAACGGTGACTCTAGCGACTCAGTTATCCACCACCTTGTCTGTCATAATGACAGTCAAGCCGAGGCAGTTGCCGAGATGCACCGTAGCGTCTGGAATTTGACAGTCTGAGACTGTCAGGCTAGGATGGTCGTATCGGGGTTCGATTCCTCGACTAGCCACTCCTCACCATTGGTGAGGTACACCTACAACACCACAAACCTAGGAGGTTTGGAAATGAGATATGTCCACAACGTTGCCATCGTAGATGACAACATCCAATGTTTCGTTAGCGATTCGCCAATAACCGATAGTTATTGGGTCGATTTCCACACTCTGCCGATGGCTGAGTGTCGTCGTGCCAGCCGCAATCTAGAGATTGCGACAACTGCCACAACGACACGAGATCAGATCGCTGATCTGATTCGCCGTCACTTCGCTGGAGAGTTGACGAACGACGCTTACATGAAGCCGAAGGCTCCGCAACGTCGTCGGGTTTCGACTTCAACAACACCAGCACCTTCGGTGCCGTCGTCGCCAATGGATCTTGGTGTCATCTCTGATGTCATCAAGTCAACGGTGGCTGAGGCGATGTCATCGTTCCAACA
>Ga0255753_1002687_pt1 | contig 19326 bp, 15 predicted proteins | sample 041ome_10_FD_179953 | JGI IMG/M metagenome (GOLD analysis project Ga0255753, IMG submission 179953) | Coastal salt marsh microbial communities from the Groves Creek Marsh, Skidaway Island, Georgia - 041412US metaG (version 2) | ecosystem: Environmental > Aquatic > Marine > Intertidal zone > Salt...
GTCCATAACCACATCAACGCCTTTACTAGCGGTCACAGTCCGCACTTCATCAACAAAATTATGCGTTGTATAATTAATCATATGGCTGGCCCCATGCGCCAGCGCCAGGGCGCATTTTTCGTCACTGCCGGCAGTGCCAATAAGCTGGATTCCCTCGGATTTGGCCCATTGACACGCAATCAGACCGACACCGCCAGCCGCCGCATGGAACAGCACCGTTGCGCCCGGCTTAATCGGTATTGTCCGGCTGAACAGATAATTTACCGTCAGGCCTTTTAACATCACCGCCGCGGCTGTTTCAAAATCAATCTGATCGGGCAATTTACAAATCTGTGCGGCAGGCATCACCCGCACATCACTATAGCTGCCAGCGCTGTTACTGGCATAGGCAACGCGATCACCGGCGGCAATATGTGTCACCCCATCGCCAACCGCTTCGACGATGCCGGCGCCTTCGGTGCCAAGCGGGCTTGGCAAGGGTGCCTGATACAGGCCTGTGCGCCGATAGATGTCGGTGAAGTTTAAACCGCTGCAATGATGCCGGATTCGTGCCTCGCCAGCAGCTGGCGCCGCCACCGGCCAATCCACAAGCTGCATTTTTTCCGGCCCGCCAAAAGCCTCAATAATAATTGTCCGATTCATCAATGCCTGCTCCGACCAGATTTAATGACCACACCCCTCACGGCCGAATACGCGCGCCTGTTGCGGCTTCATAAGACAGCGCCACAAGGCTCATATCAGCCTCCGCGCCATGCGCATCAATGGCGTGCTGCAACTGGTCAACCGCCGCCTCACCAAGTGGCATCGATTGTTGCAGCTGTGCCGCCATCGCCAGCGCAAGGCCGGCATCCTTTTGCATCAATGCCATCGCAAACCCCTGATGCATTTTGCCCGACAGGATATTGTCAGGCAGCGTTATTTCGGTGGCGTAATTGCGACCCGAGCTTTTTTGCAGAATATCGACCGCTTTGTCCGGCGCGACACCATCATTCACCAACAGCGATACCACCTCAAAGGTCGCCATCCGGCAAATCAGGTTCAGCAGATTATTGCCGGCTTTAAGCGCATGGCCGGCACCCACCTCACCGGCATGAAAAATATTGCAGCTGATGACCGATAGCACCGGATGCAGCAGCTCATAGAGCGCCTCACTGCCACCAACCATAATGGCAATCACCCCGTCTCTGGCACCGCGCGGCCCGCCGCTGACCGGCGCATCGGCAAAACAGATGCCGGACGCCGCCAACCGCGCCGCCTGATCGCGGCTTTGCGCCGGATCACCCGAAGTCATATCGACAATAATATGATCAGCCGTCAAATGCGCTGACAGGCCAGCTGGCCCGAATAACAGTTTTTCGGTGACTGCCGATGTTGGCAGACAGGTAAAAATAATATCACTATCTGCGGCCAGTTCCTGAAGTGATGCGGCAACGGCAACATCATCTGCGGCAAACACAGCCGATTTTTCCGGATCAGCATCAAATACCGACAAGGGCTGTCCGACCAGCCGCATAGCCAAGGCCGCCCCCATATTACCAAGACCAACAAAGCCTAGTCGCGGTACCGCATTTTGCCAGCTCCGGGATGGTGATGATTGCTGCATGAATTTATCTCTTTTGCTGTCCCAAACCGACGAATAACCAGCCTTAAAAAAACCCGTTATCCAACATATTTCACAGTGTAAAGCGATGACGCCATATGTCTCTTAAAAAAAAGCTTATCCCGGTAAAATTTGGATATCGTGCCCGGACAGGCATGTCACAAACCCCAGTCAAAACCCAATTAAAAACGCAGATTTGGCCTATTGACCTTAGAAACCCGCCGTTTGATAGTGATCATCATGAGTGTTATGTCGCTTTTCCCAAGGCCCCGGTCAGGGCATGAAGTGTGATGGTTTCAAAACCCCTTCAGTCAACCCCGCCGGCGGCTCTATTTGTTTTTGCGTTCTGTTTGGTAATGATCGCCAGCAGCCGTGGTATGGGCGAGACATATGCCATTTTTCTGCTGCCTCTGAGTGAGAGTTTTGGCTGGAATCGGGCCAATGTCACATCGATTTTTGCGATTTATATGGTGGCTTTTGGCTTCGGCTCGCTGTTATCAGGCTTGCTCTATGATCGCTTTGGCCCGCGCTTTAACTACACCATCGGGCTGGCCTTGCTGGCTGCCTGCTATGGCTTTGCCGGCAGTCTGAATTCACTGGTCAGTTTTTATTTTGTGATTGGTGTTTGCGGCGGTATCGGCGCGGCGATGGTTGGCATTGTGCCAACACAAAGCCTTATTTCGCGCTGGTTTGATAAACGCAGAGGAACGGTTTTGTCGGTTGCGTATTCCGGCCAGGGTCTTGGGGTCATGTTGCTGGCACCGGCGGCACAGCTGGCGATTCAGAGATTTGGCTGGCAGCAGGCCTATCAGCTGGCAAGCATCGGATTTGTTGTGCTGTTTGCATTGATGGTTTTTCTGCCATGGCGGCGCATTGCCACCGGCATCATTGCGCCAAAACATCACGCTGAAGCACCGGCAACCGCGACAGCACCGGGGCCGAGCCTTGCCGAAGCCATCCGTCTGCCGGAATTTTGGGGATTTTTTGTCATTTTCGGCGCTTCGGCCATTTCTGTGTTTGGGGTGTCACTGCAAACCGTTGCCTATCTTGTTGAACAAAATTTCAGCGCGGTTCATGCGGCGCTCGCCTTTGGCAGTATCGGCATGCTGACAGTCGTCGGAATCGCACTTACCGGCATGCTGGCAGATCGATATCCGCGGCATCTGGTGGCAACTGGCTCTTATGGTCTGACCATTATCGGCATTTTGGCACTGGCCATGTTACAGTTGACGCCACATTGGGCCGTGCTCAGCCTGTTTGTTCTGTGCTTTGGCTTATCAGCCGGGGCACGCGGGCCCATTATCACCGCACAAATGGCTGAAATTTTCGCTGGTCGGGGACTGGCGTCGATTTTTGGTGCGACCAATATCGGGCAAGGATGCGGCGCCGCGCTTGGCGCCATTATCGCCGGATTTCTGTATGATGCCACCGGCGGTTATAATACCGGTTTTGTCGTCAGCCTGATTTTTGCATTGGTCGGGCTGTCGATGTTTTGGCTCGTGCCAGCGATTCGATATCGCAGGCCCCAATCCTAGTCAGAACAGACATCTGCAATACCGGATACCGGATAAAACCCACAATAATTACGACTATGTTTTTCGGGTCGGTCTCTATATAAACAGCACAGTTCTGCCAGAGTTGATTTGTAATGCTCGACGTCCTTTCGATCACCATCCCGTTTTTCGCCATCATTCTGTGCGGCAGTCTTGCGCGGCTTCGTGGTTGGTTTTCCGAGGAAAGTGGCCAGATATTGGCGCGATTTGCCTTTTTTGTCGTATTGCCGCCTTTTATGTTTATTGCCATCACCTCGATTGACGTCACCGCGCTGTTTCACCCCGGCTTTGTTCTGCGGTATGAGTTCGTCACCATCTGCATGTTCCTTATCGCAGCCTTATTTGCAACCCATGTGATCCGGCTGACACCCCAACAACGCGGATTATTTTGCCTGAATACCGCCTATCCGAATTATGGTTATATCGGGGTGCCAATGGCCATTCTCGCTTTTGGTGAGCAGGCCGCCGCGCCCATTTCATTGATCCTGGTATGCGATAGTATCACCCTGTTGGTGATGACAACTTTGTTATCGCATGATGCCGCCTCTGGCCAGTTGGGGCGGGCCTTGCGTGATACAGTTTTGTCGATGCTGCGCAACCCGCTTTTGCTGGCTGTTCTGGCCGGGCTCGGTTTTTCTGCCAGCGGCTTTCAGCTGGCCAATTTGCCTGAACAATTTCTGAAAATGCTGGCAGGTGCGGCGGCCCCGACCGCGCTGTTTGCGCTTGGCATCACACTTGTCGGACAGCCCGTCCGCGCGGCGCTGAGCGAACTGACAGCCATCAGCCTGCTCAAATTAATTGTCCATCCGGCGCTGATGGCCGCGGTCTTTCTGTTGTGGCCTGCCGATCAGCCAATTGACCCGTTATGGATACAGCTTGCGGTGTTGTTCGCCAGCCTACCAATTGCCGCAAATGTCTTTGCGTTATCGCAATTTTACAATGTCTATACCGGCCGCACAGCAACCGCGATTATGCTCACAACCATGTGTGCGAGCGTGACTGTGCCGGTGATATTGTTTTTGCTGGTCACCTGGCTGTGAGGGGGGCGACCATCACAGGCTAAACAACCGGCCAAATGCCGGCAGTTTATCATCAATCCCGGCCAGCCGCAGACAATGCCAGGCCAGCGCATGATTTGACGATGTGACAGGTATGCCCAATTCAGCTTCAATCGCGGCGACGTCACTGGCAATCCTGACCGAGGTGCATGAAATGAAAACGGCGTCAATTTCATGCCCATCCGTGATTTTAGCGATAGCAGATTTCAAGCTGTGACTATCGATTGCCGCGACTGTCGGGTCATGTGGTTCGTTAAAGCTGCCAAACACCGGCACCTCAAATCCGGCCTCCCTGATCGATGTCTGCACCATATCATTCACATGTTTTGCATAGGGCGTCAGCACCGCAATGCGTTTTGCCCGCAACGCCGCAAAGGCATGAAACGCGGCAAATGCCGGATTGGTGGTTTTTGCCTCTGGTTTCGCAGCACGCAGATTTTTTGCGACCGTTTCTGTTCCCAAAACAATTGACGCAGAGGTGCAGGCATAGGCCAGCACATCAACCTTATCGCCCGGCAAAATCAGCTCAGCCGTCGAGGTAATCAGCGGCCCCATGGCGCGTAATGTGTCCAGCGAAATATTCGGCGAATTGGCAATTCGAGCGTGGAACACATCAACACCGGGCAAATTGATCAGCGCGCGCATTTCATGTTCAATCGTATAATCAGTGGACAGAACGACCAAACCAATGCGGGCACGAGAGCCGATCACCTGATCTGTTGCAAAGGGCAAATGTTCAAACATGCTGGTCTGCTGGCCCATCGTACTCTCCCTCATTGGTTGGTGTAAAAAACATCAGTAAAGCGGCAGACGTTGATCAGCCTGCCACGGTGACACAAGTGTCTCATCACTGGCTGGCAAGTCAAATATTTTTATCATGGCCAGCCGCCCTGATAAACGCGATGGCGTATGGCTGCTAAAAGTCGGGGGCTTTCGTCACTGCCGCAAACATTGTATAAGGTCGCTGCCTTACCATTTTTGTAAACGAGACCCATTTGTCCTCATCACTTTCTGCGAGACTAACGCGCCTGCTTATGGGCGGTGCCTATGGTCGTGAAAGCCGCCCTGATCTTAATTTTCGTCAAATAAATATTGATGTTTTATCCGGCCTAACGGTGTCGCTGGCATTGGTGCCAGAGGCTGTGGCATTTGCCTTTGTCGCCGGGGTGGCACCGCTTGTTGGGCTCTATGCCGCTTTTATTGTCGGGTTGATCACAGCGGTTTTTGGCGGCAGGCCGGGGATGATTTCCGGGGCCACCGGGGCGCTGGCAGTTGTCATGGTGGCTCTGGTTGCCGAGCATGGTGTCGCCTATCTTTTCGCAACTGTCATTTTGATGGGCATATTGCAGCTTTTTGCCGGGGTGATGCGCTGGGGCAAATTTATTCGCATGGTGCCGCATCCGGTGATGCTTGGATTTGTTAACGGGCTTGCCATTGTCATTGGGCTGGCTCAGATCGACCAGTTTAAGATAACCGATATTAACGGCGATTCTGACTGGCTTGGTGGCACCAGCCTGTATCTCACATTAGGTCTGGTTATCGCTACAATGGCATTGATTTGGCTCACACCGCGGGTGACCAAGCTGATCCCGGCACCGTTAGTCGCCATCGGCGCCGTGACCGCCATTGTCATTGGCTTTAATCTTGATGTGCAACGTGTCGGCGATATGGCCAGCCTGTCTGGCGGTTTGCCGGATTTTGCCGTGCCGATGGTGCCGCTGACTGTTGAAACATTGCTTATTATTTTCCCTTATGCCGTCATTCTGGCTGCGATTGGCCTGATTGAAAGCCTGCTGACCTTGAATCTGGTTGGCGACATGACCGACCAGAAAGGTGGTGCCTCACAGGAATGTCTGGCGCAGGGTGCGGCGAATGTCGTGACCGGGTTTTTTGGTGGTATGGGCGGGTGCGCGATGATCGGCCAGTCAATGATTAATGTGAAATCAGGTGGCCGCAGCCGCCTTGCCGGCATCACCGCCGCGCTGTTTCTGCTGTGCTTTATTCTGTTCGCTGGCCGCTTTATCGAAATGATTCCCATTGCCGCTTTGACTGGCGTGATGTTCATGGTGGTGATCGGAACCTTTGCTTGGCACTCCATTAAGAGCATGCTGATCGTGCCGCGCGCCGATGCGCTGGTGATCATTGTTGTGACATTTGTAACCGTCATTGAGGATCTGGCCATCGCCGTTGTTGTCGGCGTCATCATGTCTGCGCTGGTCTATGCATGGAATGCTGCCAAGCGTATTGATGCATCAATCCGGCCCTCAGTGCGCGAAACTGGCGCATTGGTCTATGATATTCAAGGGCCGCTATTTTTCGGGTCAGTAACGGGCTTTAACGATCTTTTCAACATCGACAAGGATCCGCAGACGATCATCATTGATTTCGCCAGTTCACGGATTGTTGATCAATCGGCGCTGCAGGCCATTGAGGATATCGCCGCCAAATATGATGCGGCTGGCAAAACTGTTAAGCTGCGACATCTAAGCCATGACTGTCACCGGCTGCTAACAAAATCCGGCCAGCTGATCATCGATAGTGATGATGACCCCGATTATGGCATCGCTGTTGATTATGGTGTCAAACTCGGCGTTTTCGACAAATCACATTGATGATCTGAAATCAGATATGTCCAACGCCTATGCGCAACCGTCAGGATGAATCCTGTTCGTCCCCTACTGGCGCGGGTGCGGCCTGCCGGTCAAACAGACCATAATCACGGGTTGGCGCAAACAGCGCGGCACTGGTCGCGCCACAGCGCAGAATATGCTGATATATTGATGCGGTGAAATCAGCGCATGCGGCCATGATCAGCCCGCTCTTATCATCCGCCACAGACTCAAACCGGCCCGTAATAGAAAGACCAGTATCAGACAGGCCAGCGGCAATCGCGCTGGCCTCGCGATCGGCGGCCATATGCAGGGTCAGAATATAGGGCCGTTCAGGGGCTGGCCCGACCGGCAAAAAACCAGCGTCTTTTTCGCCATCCCAATGCCAGACGCGCGGCCCCACCCGAATACGATAATCGGCAAAGATATGCGACATTCCCTGCATTTGTGCATGGCGATGATCGGCGTTCTGCCGCCAGGCTGCAAGCGCCTGTTCACCCGCCCAATATTGATGTGACAGAATCAATTCGGTTTCATCCAGTGACTGGTACCGCTGCATCCAAAAAAGCCCGTCATGTGTAGCCAAAAACGGTTTTAACACCTCGACCTGATCAAAATAGGCCTGCCGCTGCCCCGGCTTTGGTTGCACCTCAAAAAACAGCCCCACAACCGATGGCGTCTTATGCTGCATCGAACCCCCCATAGTTCTAAATGATTGCGGCACAGTTTTGCGCGCCAGCATCATATGGGGTAACATGCCAGATGATCAACATCCAGACCGATCAGGTCACCATCCGGCAAGACGGTTGACGAATCATCATTGCCGCTTCTTGCCCATCACAATTTTACAAACTGCCAGATAAAATAAAGTGACTTGCGCTGCTATTTCGATAAGTTAGGGTTTGATAATATTTCAGGCCTGCGCCTGTTTCATGAAAAGGTTTTTATCTATGTCAGCAGCGTCGCAGCCTCTCAAAGCCGCGTTCTGGATGGTTGGGGCGATGGTGTCATTCAGCCTGATGGCGATATCAGGCCGCGAGCTGGCACCCGAATTAAGCACCTTTGACATCATGTTTTTGCGCTCGCTGATTGGGCTGGTGATTGTGCTGGCGGTTGGTTTTTACGCCCGCACATTGACGCAAATTAAGACTGATCGCTTTGTTTTGCATATGCTGCGAAATACCGCGCATTTCACCGGACAAAATTTATGGTTTCTGGCGGTTGCCTTTATCCCGTTTTCACAGCTATTTGCGCTGGAATTTTCAACGCCGATTTGGGTGGCTCTATTGGCGCCCTTATTTCTTGGCGAGGCGCTGACGCGGCGCCGCCTGTTATCGGTAGGGCTGGGATTTGCCGGTGTGCTGATCGTTGCCAGACCAGATATGCAGAATATAAACCCGGCCATATTGGCCGCTATGGCCTGTGCGATATGTTTTGCCTGCTCGCTGATGGCGACAAAAAAACTGACAAGCGATCAGTCGATCACCTGTATTTTATTCTGGCTGACATTTATGCAGCTGTGCATGGGGGCCGTCGCCATCGGCTTTACCGGTGGGCTGACATTGCCGCAGGGCATTGATTATCTTTGGGTGCTCACCGTTGGTTTCGGCGGTTTAACCGCGCATTTTTGTATCACCAAGGGGCTCGCTCTGGCACCGGCGATTGTTGTTATCCCGCTTGATTTTCTGCGCTTGCCGCTGATTAGTGCGATTGGCTTTCTGGCCTATGGTGAGGCCTTTGAATGGCCTGTTGTTCTGGGCGCGATACTTATTTTTACCGCTGTTCTGGTTAATTTACAGGCCGAGCATCAGCGTAACAACAGCCGGTCAAAAGCCTGACCAGCCATCACATCACAAGCAAAACCATGCCCGACCAGTGACGCTGTTATGCCGGTTGATCCGGGTTTTTGATATCATTCAGAATCGCCGAAAAATCCTGATCGGCGTGATCAGCCAGAGCGGCAAATTGCTGATAAATCTGCAAGGCCAGCTGGCCGATGCGCGTATCTGTACCGGTCATGTTTGCGGCATCTTGCGCCAACGCCAGGTCCTTGACCATCATGGCGGTGGAAAAACCCGCCTTATAACCGTTATCTGCCGGGCTGGGCGGGCCAACGCCCGCTGCCGGGCAATAGCTATTCATCGACCATGAGCTGCCGGATGAGGTGCTGACAACGTCGAACAGGCGGTGTCGGTCAAGCCCCAGCTGATCAGCCAGCGCAAAAGCCTCGCAGGTGGCAATCATCGTCGCACCCAGAATCATATTGTTACATATCTTCGCCGCCTGTCCGGCGCCAGCATCGCCGCAATGGATCACCCGTTGCCCCATGATCTCAAATAACGGGCGGGCCAGCGCCAGCGTGTCTTCATCGCCGCCAACCATAAAGGTCAGGCTGCCGGCAGTCGCCCCGCCAACGCCGCCAGATACCGGTGCATCAAGGCCACGTAGCGCGGCTGTCTCAAGCATGTCGGCGACAATTTTGGCGGTCTTGATATCGACAGTCGAGCAATCGATAAAACAGGCTGATGGCGACATCAGCGGAATAATGTCGCTCGCCACATCATGCAAGGCTGCACCATTCGGCAGCATCGTTATCACCACATCCCGGCCACGCGCCGCATCCGCCAGACTGGCAGCCACAGTGATCGCCCCCTGCATCGCTGCGGCATGTGCCGGGTCGAGGTCAAATCCGGTGATCTGATGCCCGGCAGCGGCCAGATTTTTTGCCATTGGCGCGCCCATATTGCCAAGTCCGATAAAGCCAATTTCCATCGCTGGTCTCCCGTTCATAACCTAAACACCCATGCAGCGCCGCCAGCGACAAACCGGCTGATAAGCTATTGCAGGCATGTGTCGAAATGCGCTATGCCTCTCATCTAAAGCGATTCTTTTTATTTTGGCAAAGGAAACATCATGCGCAGCCTTCAACGCCCCGGCCGATCACCTGTTCTTGCCCCACATGGTATGGCAAGCACCTCTAGCCCGCTTGCCACACAGGCCGCGGTGACGGTTCTGCAAAATGGCGGAAATGCAATGGATGCCGCCCTTGCCGCCGCCGCCGTACAAGCTGTCGTAGAGCCACAATCAACCAGTATTGGTGGCGATTGTTTTTGCCTGTATGCCGAGGCGGGTAGCGATAACATCGTCGCCATGAACGGCTCTGGACGGGCGCCGTTAGAGCTGTCAGCCGAGTGGCTTTTAGAGCAAGGCATCACCGAAATTGAACAGCAATCACCACATTCAGTGACAGTGCCAACAGCGATTGATGCTTGGACGCAGCTCAATCGTGATTATGGAACAAAGCCACTTTCCGATCTGTTGCAACCGGCAATTGGCTATGCGCGTGACGGCTTCCCGATAAGCCACCGGGTGGCCGACGATTTCGCCAGTTGTCATGATCTTCTGGCAGGTGACGCCGATATCGCAGGCGTCTATCTGAAAAATGGCGAGGACTATAAACATGGTGACCGCTGCAGCAATCCGAACCTCGCCAAAACCTTAGAAGCCGTTGCCGCGCACGGGCGTGACGGGTTTTATAAAGGCTGGGTTGCCGACGATTTGCTTGGTAAATTACAGTCGCTTGGCGGGCGGCATACACAGCGCGATCTGGACATGGCACTGGCAAATTATGTGACGCCGATTAAATCAAATTTTCGCGGCTATGACATCTGGGAATGCCCACCAAATGGCCAGGGTGTGATTGCGCTGATGCTGTTGAACATCATGTCTGGGGTCGATAAATTTGGCGATGACCCGCTGTCGGTTGACCGCATCCATCATGAGATTGAAGCCGGGCGTATCGCCTATCGTGACCGCAATCTATATCTTGCAGACCCGGAATTCAGCGATGTGCCGGTTGACCAGATGCTAAGCGCCGATTATGCCGCAGCGATCCGCGCGCAGATTAACCCGGACAAGGCCTATGCCGATTTGCCACCAACAACGCTGCCGCCGCATAAACACACAGTATATATCACGGTTGTCGATAAAGACCGCAATGCCTGCAGCCTGATCAACACGGTATTTCACAGCTTTGGTGCCGGTCTTATGACGCCGCAGTCAGGCATTGTGCTGCAATGCCGCGGACAGGGGTTTGTTGTCGATCCCGGCCATCCAAATTGCATTGCCCCCGGCAAGCGTCCGCTGCATACGATTATCCCGGGCATGGCGACCAAGGACGGGAAAACCGTCATGTCATTTGGCGTCATGGGTGGTGAATATCAGGCCTTTGGCCATATGCAGTTTCTCACCCGGCTGTTGGATTATGGAATGGATATTCAGCAAGCCCAGGATTTGCCCCGGTTTTTTCCAGACCCGTTTAGCGATGTCGTCGAAGTGGAAGAGCCAATTAGCGATGCCATGCGCGAGGCGTTGCGGGCGCGGGGCCATAATATCCAACCGGCGAAAAAGCCCATTGGCGGATCGCAGGCCATCTATATCGACTGGGAAACAGGTATGCTGATCGCTGGTTCAGATCCGCGTAAAGATGGGTGCGCGATAGGCTATTAAGCGTCAGCCGGCTTTTTCGATATCCAGAACGATGTGGACATAATCCATCGCATGGCCGGTTGGGTCGGCGGCAACAGCATCACGATAGGCGGTATAGAACCGGTCAACAATCTGTGCGGCTTCATCCGGTTCGCGGCTATCCAGCGCGGTACGGAAAACAGTTTCAGACCATGACCGCATCGTCGGGATCAGACTGTTCGCATAATCCAGATTTGACATGCTGCCACCAACGCCGCCAGCATCCAGAAAAGCTTTTTCATAGGGGCATCTGGTCAATTTGCTGTGACAGGATTTAAGCTTTAGACCAGCCTTGCTGACGACGCTTTCAGCATCATTAAATGGCGCGCAAAACTCATCCATCGTCCGGTAATATTGGGCAAAGCTGGCACGTTGATATTCATCGCTGGTGATGCTGCCATCCTGATACAGCGCCAGCCAGAATTTATGAAAATGGTCAAACATGTGATGACCGCCGGTATTGCCAAGATATCGGCCCTGTTCATCTATCCCAAAATTGAGGCAGATAAATCGTCCGCCAGGGATCAATTCAGCCGCACGCGCCAGCAAAATATTCTCCCAATCCTGCGCCGCCTGACGCGCATAAGCCGCCTGGCTCTGCGGGTCTGCACAGGCCGCATGCACATGTTCCGGAATTTCCAGCGGCTTTGTTGAGACGTAATGCATAGCCGTTGCACTAAAGCCAAGATTGAGCGAGGCGTCTGCCATCAATTGTTGATGAAAGCCAGTACCGCACCCATGCACAAAGACATTCTCATAGCGGCTCTGATAGGCAATTGCCGGATCACCCTGCATGCCCTGCATCATCCGAAACAGCGTTGAAAAATCATTGCTGGCCAGATCTGTATAGAGCATCTCGATCTGCCGGTGATCCCCAGTGGCACGCAGCTGGCCGATCACCATGTCCCACATTTCGCGGCTGGTGCCACCGTCAGCGGCGCCATAATCAGCGATGCGAAGGGTTTTCGTTTGCGGGGCTTGCGCCAAAGCATCAATCACCGTCGCGCCTGCATCATTGATGACATTGCGCGCACCGGCGGTGCGCTCGGAATAATATCCGGCACCGCGCATCGCCAAAACTGCCTGGGTATTTATGCCTTGTGACAACACAGCCTCCTTCGCCCAACTTTGCCGATTATCGGCTAGAACTGTAACGCCAGATTCCGATGCTGCGCCAGACATGGGGTGATGATATCAACCTGCTCTGGCGTCAACCGATCCTGTTCACGCAGCCCTAAATTAGACCGGGCAAAACTCTCAAACGCCAACAGCTCGGTATAAAGCGTGGTTTTTGCAGCACTTCGCCAGGCCAACTCACGACCAATGATGGCAAGGGTCGCATCCATCATTACCGTCGCCTCTTGCCGATCCGGTGACGGATCATTCAGCACAGACCGGGCGCCGGATAACGCTTTTACAGCGTCACTAACATCGGGAATTTTGCCAAGGTCACTATAGCTTGTTTTAACCCGGCGCAGAAGATCGGCAGGCGGTGCAGTCGCCATATCCGCACGAATTTGCCGCAAGGTTTCACCAATGGCTCTCAGCTCGGCTTCGGTCTCCAGCGAGGCAACCAATAGACGAATATCTGCATAAGCCTGATCAGACTGGCGACGCAGCTTCACCCGCGACGAGTTCAGCTGCGCGGTCAGTTTCTTGAAGTCTCTGTTGGTATTCTGCCAGCTTGACGGGATCAGTTTGCGCTGGCTGGCGATGTCATCTTTCAGCGCCGCAATCCGGCTCTGGATTTTGTTTCGTTTGCTGACTCGGTCGGTTGCCCGCAATTCACGTTGCAGTTGTTTGATTTCGGCTTCACCTTGCCGGATACCACGTTCGATAGCTCTGACTTCAGTATGCACGGGTGCATAGGAAATAGCCGCATCAGCCATCACCGATTTGGCGTTTTTAATATCCGCCACAAGGTCAAAAACCATGCCGGCCGTCTGTATATTCAAAGCCAGCGCTTGCTGCTTCGCCGGCGGCAGAACAGATAGATCAGCGCCCTTTAAACGGTCAAGTTCAGCGTTATAGGCAGTTTCATTATTCGCATAAAAATCGAATAAATAATCTTCCAGACATAATTGAAGCCTTGGGTTCTTGGGTGGCGGCGCTGTCTCGCTCGTCAGGAATGTTTTGGTCGGCAGATAATTCACCAGTCCCGGATTAAAACCAACAATCGACAGCCCGACAATCTGTAATGCAATAAATGGTATCACGCCTTTATACATTTCAATTGTTTTAACGGCCTTACTTGCGACACCCCGCAGGTAGAACAAAGCAAAGCCAAAAGGTGGCGTCAGGAATGATGTCTGGATATTTAGGCCTATCATTACGCCCAACCAAACAGCAGTGATGTTAGCAGATGGATCAGCCAATAAAATTGGCGCCACAATTGGGACAACCACCACGGCAATCTCAATAAAATCAAGGAAAAAGCCAAGCAAAAAAATGACCAGCATCACAACTATGAACTGTGCCCAGAACCCACCCGGCAAGCTTGAGAGAAAGTGTTTAACAACCTCCTCACCGCCAAATCCACGAAAAGCAGATGTTAACATCGCCGCGCCAAGGAGAATAATAAAGACCAAAGACGTTGTCTTCGCAGTCTCTTTCATTACCTCCGTCAATGTTTCTTCAATGGTATAAGCTCGCCATCCACTCCAAGCGATGCCAGTCAACAGACCAATCACCGCCACCGTAACTATAGCAAGACCAAACCAGTCTGCGCTTTCGCTGATGGTTTTAATATTGAGGTTAAAATTAGCTGATATCAACCAGATGAGTAACAATGAGGCAATGGTCAAAATAGCCGGGTAAAACGCTTGTCTTGTTCCCTCATGCAACTTGTAGCCAGCCATCAACATAGCGCCAATTGCACCAATCGCGCCAGCCTGATTCACAGTGGCAATCCCAGCAATTATTGAACCAAGCACGAGAAAGATCAGCAGCAATGGTGGGAATAATGCCAACGTAACCTTCAGCAAAAATGACCTTTCCAGTAATTTTCCATCGTATGGAACTGCTGGCGCAATTTTTGGACGTATGAGTGCAGCGATCAAAATATAAGCCATGTAGAGCGCAACCAAGATAATGCCCGGAAGGAAAGCACCCAAAAACATGTCGCCAGCACTTGTCGAAATAATATTGAACTCCGAGGGCATGCTAAACTGACCGGTGGCCTGTTTGTACAAATCTTTGCGCATGGTCGCAGCCTGGTCTGCAGCGCTAGCAAGTTGATCAGCTAATATTATGAGAACAATCGACGGAGGAATAATTTGGCCCAAAGTGCCAGACGCACAGATTGTCCCGGTGGCAAGAGATTGTGAATAGTTGTTTCGCAACATTGCTGGCAGGGAAATCAGTCCCATTGCCACAACCGTAGCGCCAACAATGCCGGTGGTTGCCGCCAGCAAGCCGCCAACGAATACCACAGAAATACCAAGACCACCGGGAATCGGCCCAAAAAGCTGGGCCATTGTTACCAGCAGATCTTCTGCAATCTTTGAGCGCTGTAACATGATTCCCATGAAAATAAACAACGGGATGGCAATCAGCGTATCGCGTTCAACCTCCCAATAGATCCCTCGGAAATTGGTCACGCCGGCGGTCAGCCATTCAACAGGGCCATCCTGAATGAAATAGGCACTGCTATCACCCTCAATTACCAACCCCGTCAGCCCAGCGAGCACAATTGTGACAATCGCTGATCCAGGAAGCGCAAAAGCAACCGGATAACCAGAGCCAAGCGCGTACATCATCAGTAAAAACAAAAGAGCGAGGAAAACAAGTTCCATTAGGCAACAACCTCCTCACCCGAATCGTCATCAGACAGGTTTTCCTCGATATCGGCCATCGAGTTGAGAAGATAAGCAGTGAACTGCAAAATCATGCTCAGCGCAAACACCACAAGAAACGCCGCCATGAGATATTTGACATACATACCAAAACCGCTCATCGAAGTTTCAAAATTCATCATCGGGCTGTTGATCAAACTAGATTTGCCCCACATACCCCGCATCAAAATCAGCCAGCAGAGCGGAATCCCAAAAAACACCGTACCAATAATATTGAGAATTGATTTCGTACGACGTTGCAGACCCGCATACAACACATCAACCCGAACATGCCCATCTTCTTTTAACGTGTAGGCAGATGCAAAAAGAAACAGCGCCGCATACCAAAAGCGCACCAGATCCCCCATAAATGTTTGCTCATAACCATATATAAAACGCGCCACCACGATCAGAAATTCTGCCATCACAACAAGCAGTGTCAGCCATACAAATGAGACGGATTTTTCTTTTACGGCTATAAGACCAGCCAGCAAAATTAACGGGATATGGACAAAAAAGCCACGCTGGCTCGGCAATGCGATGGCCGCACCACCCGCCTCACCAAAAAGTACCGTATGGAACCCCTCAACCCTCAAAAATGACAATACGGCATCGGCCAGTCCCACCAGCAGGACAGCCCAAAATGCCAGCCTGACAATATAGGCCGATGCGCTGTCCATCCAGTTCGCGTCGCTTCGCAAATCATTGGTTTTCTGACAATGCCAAAAAACATAGGCAAGCGCCAGACCAACCACCGCCGTTTGCGCGATGCCAAGCAGTATAAGAGCTATATTATAGCCTTGCTTTGGTTGTTCGACACCAAGCGCATCACCAAGACGAAGCGTGTTGATTATACCTGGCGCATCAACGCCAAAAATCAGAAAATTATTGATCACAAAAATAACGGCTAACAGCGCGCTGGCAAGACCGAGCATACGCAATACCGGAAAAAGGGCAGTTTGAGACAAAAACGCCATCACTGAAACTTTGCAATAAATAAATGGGTGGAAAGAGAGGGTCGCCGGGAACTCCGGCGGCCCTCAATTCTGATTAGCTCAATGCAGCGTTACGCTTATTGGTGTATGCAACATCATTCAGCTGTACATAATCACCAACCGTTTTGCGTGCATTTACCATTGATTCGTGGATCTTTTTGGCAAGTGCAGAATGCGCCTGCACTTCTTCATACACCTCATCAGAACCACGCTTAAAGGCCGCATAAACATCGTCATTGAACTCTTTTACGACGACGCCCTGATCTTTCACAAGACGCTCAAGCGCAGCGCCGTTCTTGGCATTATATTCAGCCATGAAGTTGTTGTCTTCACCCTGAGCAACAGCTTCGATCAATGCCTGATCTGATTTGCTTAGGCCGCTCCAGAATGAGGCATTAAAGCCGGTGTGAAGCTGTGATGCTGGCTCATGCATACCAGGGAAGTAGTAATATTTTGCAGCTTCATAGAATTTCATGGCTTCATCATTCCATGGGCCAACCCACTCGGTTGCATCAATCGCACCAGATACGAGGTTTTCATAGATCTGCCCACCCGGCAATGACACCGGCGATGCACCCAGCTTGGCCATGACGTCACCACCAAGGCCCGGAATACGCATCTTCAATCCCTTCAGATCTTCACCTGAATTGATTTCCTTGTTGAACCAGCCACCCCACTGCACGCCGGTGTTTCCCATCGGCACACATTTCAAGCCAAATTCACCGGCCAGTTCATCATGCAGCTCCTGGCCACCCATCCAGTGCAACCAAGCTTTCATTTCAGGATAAGTCAGGCCAAATGGGACGGCGGTGAAATACGCCCAGCCAGGATGCTTACCTTTCCAATAGTAATCGGCAGCGTGATAAGCCTGAGCGTTACCCGAAGCGACTTCGTCAAATGAGTCAAATGCACCGACACGCTCGCCAGCGGCATAATATGTGACCTGAATACGGCCATCGGTTACGTCTGAAAGGCGCTGGGCAAAGCGCTGCGCGCCAGTTCCAAGACCTGGAAAGTCACGCGGCCAAGTAGATACCATGGCGATTTCTACACGGTCAGCAACAATTGCCGGAGCTGCAACTTCCTTTTTATCTTCACAGCCTGACAAGGCCGCTACGCCAACAACGCCAGCGCCTACAATGCCGCCTTTGGCAATAAAATCTCTACGTTTCATTTTTAATTTCCTCCAAATGATATATCCCACGACGACTTTTGCCATTCAGGGTAGATCGTGCAGACTAGCAGATTTTTGAAGAATGGCAACGAAACTATCAGGATGCTGGCGACGGCTTTTACAAAACCATTGCCAGTTGCTAGCACGCCAGTAACAACCTAGCATTTTTAAGATCTGCCAGAAGCTTCATGCGGGATAATTCAGTGCAGCATCAGGAGTGGGAAAATGCACGACAAGGACAGACAGGAATTGATGGAAAAATGGCAGGTTCTTGGCCTGTCCCTGATGATGTTATCACAAACAAACGAAGAGTTTTTTGACCTCGTCAAGCAGGAGTTTGGCTATGTTTGGGATGGCAAAGGCTGGATCAAAGAGGTCAGCTACCAATGACCAGCCATCCAGCACGCGGCGATTTAAGAAAAGAATCGTGAAGGTAAAAAGCCCCGCTAGCGAGGGCAAATACAACGCTAGCGGGGCTTCGACTTTCCGAGCAACTGGAGATCACTTTTGGATAGCCGTGGCTATATCCTGCAAGAACGATGCCAATATATCGGGTCATTCACTCAAATTTTATTTTGTTGTTACCGCGTCAAAATGACCGGCACGGCACGGCAAATGAAAAACCCTAGATGGCGGCACCTGGCGCAGATTTGCAGAAACGCTGTCATTCTTGTTATGATGAGGTTGGGCATTGGTATCGCATGATCAATGGGGCACGGCAGCGTAACTGCAATTTCAATCAGGTTCTGATCAAAAGCCTGACCGGCGACGGGTGGAAAGCAACCTTGTATATGCAACAGAACCCGGTCTCCTATCAGCAGATCAACGATATTTTTACAAAACATGGCGCCTTGAATTTTGTCTATTAAGCAGCCGCTTTTTGCACGGCCAACACAGCCAGAACGAGGCCCGCGTTAAATTTTGCTTGCTTCATCACGACCGGGCTCAAGCGGCTTGAAATGGCTTTGGGCGCCGTATAAAAATGGTGATTACAGCAAAAAAGATTTCCGCGCCGTTCTGACATTTTTGTGACGGTCAGATTGAACCCAATACCGCAGAGGCGATAAAATGACCGATCACAGCACACAGAATATCGCCGTTTTCGGGCTTGGTTCGATGGGCTATGGCATGGCGCAGTCACTGCTTCGTGCCGGTCATCAGGTGCATGGTTTCGATCTGCTGCCAGAGGCGATGGCACGCTTTCAGGCCGAAGGCGGTGCGCCAGGCACACTTGCCGATATCGCGCCCCATCTTGATGCCGTTGTGGCTGTGGTGCTCAATGCCGAGCAAACCGCAAGCGTCCTGTTTGGGGATCAGGGGGTGGTGCCACGGTTAAAGGACGGCGCGGTGGTGGTGTCCTGTGCGACCGTGCCGCCGCAATTTGCCATCGATGCCGAGGCGCGCTGCGCGGCGGTTAATGTTCATTATCTTGATGCCCCCATTTCCGGTGGGTCGGTCAAGGCCGCAGCAGGCGAGCTGAGTGTCATGGCGGCCGGGCGGCCAGATGCCTTCGCCGCAGCCAGCGCGGTACTTGAGGCCACTTCGGAAACAGTCTTTAAAATGGGTGATCAGGCCGGCCCCGGATCGGTGATGAAGTCGGTGAACCAGCTTCTTGCCGGCGTGCATATCGCGACCATGGCCGAGGCGATCACATTCGGCATGCAGCAGGGGCTGGCACCGGACAGATTTCTTGAGGTGATCGCAAAATGCGCCGGCACCAGCTGGATGCTGGAGAACCGGGCACCGCACATCATTGATGGGGACTATACGCCGCATTCACAGCTTAATATCTGGTTAAAAGATCTGGGCATTGTCCTCGACATCGCCAAGTCGAATAATTTTAGTGCGCCGATTACCGCGGCGGCTTTGCAACAATATGTGGCCGCCTCGGGGATGGGTCTGGGGCAACAGGATGATGCAGCAATTGCCAAGCTCTATGCGCGTAATGCGAACCAGCAGCTTCCGGGTGAGGAATCA
>Ga0255753_1002693_pt1 | contig 19282 bp, 12 predicted proteins | sample 041ome_10_FD_179953 | JGI IMG/M metagenome (GOLD analysis project Ga0255753, IMG submission 179953) | Coastal salt marsh microbial communities from the Groves Creek Marsh, Skidaway Island, Georgia - 041412US metaG (version 2) | ecosystem: Environmental > Aquatic > Marine > Intertidal zone > Salt...
GCCTCATAAGTATAGGTTGCAGTGGCGGTTTCAGTAAAATTCAAATTGGGTTGAACACTGAGTCCTGAGAGGGTAAAAGAAACCGAAGAAGTATCCAAAGGCCAGGGGGTTGAGGAGATGATCTCAATGGTAATGTTATGTCCCTCTTTGGCTGAATTGGATTCGATACTGTTGTCTGAGGTGATGTTTACGGTAAATTCTGGATCGATGGCCCTTACTTCAATCGATGTGGTCAAGCTAGCACCATTGGTGGCAAACAGAACATCTGCTGTGTTGCTGTAAAAGTCTGTAATGGTTCCTCCATTGAGATCCAAAGCGGTAGCGGTTGATCCTACGGTAATCCCTCCTGAAATATCTCCGTCCCCAACCGTATAGACAAAGGTAGGAGAAGCGGTACCTGAACCAGAAACGTAGGTAGCGTAAACGGTATTTCCGTTAGTATCGGTAATATTGTCAAGGGGTAAACGGGGGGTTCCCGTGATGATTACCGGCTCAGAAAACTCAACAGTAATGCTTATTGTATCTGAATTTGAAGGGTTGTCATCATCATCAGTATATACTCCATCGGTAGTAATTTGTGTTACAGTATTAATAGTTGCAGCTTTAGTGTCAATTTGATAAATAAAGGTTTTTGAAACTAAATTTGTAGCAACATCAGTTGCAGTAAATGTAACTGTAACAACTCCTGATATCCCGATGGGATGAGTAAAAGATCTAGACCAAGAAGTATTAGAATCTGGTGAGTACCCATTATTTATATCTAAACCTTGTAGAGGAGGATAATCTGCAGTAGCTGTAACTGTTGATCCTAGAGTTTCTGTCGTTGTTAAAGTAAATGTTGTAGTTCTGTCATTAAGTGTAAATACATCATCAGTATCATCATCGGAAAGAGTAAAGTCGAAATAATTATCAAGTGTAAGGGTAATACTATTTGTACTAGTTCCTCTGTTGTCTGAAGCGTCTTTCCCTTCAACATTAAAATAAACTAATCCATCTAAAGATTGATTACTAGGTGCAGTCCAATCATAATACCATACTTTAGAAGCCGTCGAGGCTGAAGCAGTCATTGTAAATACTGTGTTTGTTGTTGTAGCCGAAAGGGTTGCAGCAGTTGATAGACTCTCGTTAAAAGTGGCAGTTATTCGAACAATTTCTCCGCCTTTAACGATGTTGTCATCATGATCATGACTTAAGGTAGCTTGAGGTGGAGTATCATCAACAACATTGAGAATAAATGTTCTTTTAAGCTTGGATGGTGAAGTCTCTTTAGTAGTCATTTCGACTAAAATTGTAAAACTAGTTGTTCCGTTACTGATCTGTGTGACTCCTGCTTCTTTTATATTGAGGGTATTAGCCCTTATTTCAAAATATTGATTGTCATATAGGGTGGAACTGATAACATAACTATCAACTGTTGTTGATACACCACCACTTAAAAAAAATAAATTTCCAACCTCATCCTCTAGAGTAATTTGATCATCAATTGTAAGGGGGGAAAGTACGAAATCCATCCATCCTTTTAAATAAGGATAACCATCATTAATTTCGTCTCTCTGACCCCAAATTGTAGATGAATCTAAACCACTTTTACTCAAAGCAGCAGAAGAAGCTAAAACTTCAGTAGTTAATTTTTCTGAATTTACACCAGCACTAGTTCCATTATCACTGTATGGCGTATAATTTTTAAACTCATAATAATTAGCTGAATTTGACAAATCTCCATCCCAATAAATATTATTTAATTCAGGATGTGGGTCTCCATCAGAATTTGTAGCCATACCTATTGGAGAATTAATCAAATTATCTCCAGAAGTATCATAAAAAGAAACAGCACTATATAGATTTTTTAAAGAATTACCATTTGAATTTACAGAGTTTGTATTAGTCGCAACAATACCACCATTATAAATATAATCACCAATAATTTTACCTTTAGCGAAACAGTTTTCTAAAGACATTCCATTTGATCTCCCTAAAATACCACCTGTGTTGAACTTTTCACCCCCATTTAACTCTCCTTTAAAGTAAGAGTTCTTTAAAATGAATTCGTTATATATTATAAATTCACCTAAAACACCACCTAGATAACCTCCGTCTGTGGATGAGCTACAATCAATTGTTCCTTCAAAAAATAAATCAGATAAAATTTTTATTTGACTTGATCCTGTAGCACTTGCAACAATACCACCTACCTGTGCTTGACTATAACTAGAGTTAACTTTATAAAATCCATTGATGATTCCAAGTTTAACTACACCTAACTTGTGACCTGCAACATTATATGACCCTAGGTGACCAAATAAACCAACATATCTTTTTGCGGATCCAGTTATTGACCTATTAATATGTAGATTTAAAATTCTGTGGTTATCCCCATTATAAAAACCATTAAACTTGTTTTCAAGTCCTATAGGATACCACCCTTCGTTATTGCCTGCTGAAGTCACGTCGTCAGGTTCATCGTATTTAGGCGCTCCATTTGAAGTATCGTCCCAATATTGGGTTTCACTAGCATCAATATCAGCAGTTTGCAGAAATATCTTTCCTTGTGACCATATATCTCCATTAGCTTTAACCTGCTCTGAAATCCATAATAGTTCTGATAAATTACTTATTAGGTATACAGGATCATCATAATCATCATCAAGGTTAACATCCATATTTAAAACTGATTCCAGAGTGTTTGTCGGTGTAGAAGATGAAGTTTGAGAAAAACATATGTTTAGAAAAAACAATGTAAAAAAACAAAACAAATAAGCATTTAAAGTAGACTGTGTCAATCTGTATTTTTTTTTAGTTATAAGATCTTTAATTCTCAATACATCTTCTTTATTGTAAAGATTGCCTTTCCAGTAAACGCTCGTAGTATGTTTTGGAAAAACAAGATCTTTAAAGGAGTAAGATTTTTTAATTTATTAATATAGTAAATAAAACAAATCTACTTTTGTTAAATTCAAAATATTTTTTTCTGATAGACCACTTGAAGCGAAGCTGTAAGGCTGGCAAAAATCTTTAATTTTTTTATGATTACCATCAATGGATTGAAGAATTTCTTGAAATGCAGCATATGTTTTCTGCCAGTATCGTTTCTCAACTTTCACTCTAATATCCATAAACCAGATAGAGGTTTTTCCAAAAGTCATTTTATAGAGAATAGATGATCGAAAGAGGTAGGCATAATTAAGCCTCCAATGGGGTAACAATAGCGCAGCATTGAAAAGACCACGCTTTTGTTGGGTTTTATCATTTGGTCATTAAAACCTGAGTATCGATCCATAATCTAAATCAAACTGTATTCAAATAAGTTAATCCCTAGTCCATCAAGAAGAATTTGTCCCACCACTATTGCCGACAAAAGGAGTATTGCAAGAACAAGTATCACTATTACAAATGCCTTCTGCCGAGACCGAACTTGTTTTTTCACAAGTAAACGGATCATCCAAAAAACCATTGTGATTAAGAGAACAATAAAAGGCTTGATCAACCATTGGAAGAAGTAAATCATAGCGTTAAGGGTCAGATTTTTTTCGTACATCCAGATCACAGTATCTGTATATGTTTTGCCATTTCTTTGTCCAACAGCTTTCACCTTGTTGTTTCCTTCCATAAGCTCTATATCTTCCCAAACCAAGGTTGCATTTTCCCCCGTTTTAGTCCCTACAGAGGTACCGTTTACAAATAATTCCACAGCTCCAAGATTGGAATAGACCTTAACGTTTATCTTATCATTTTCACGGATTTTAAAGCGTGAATTGGTTAGATGGATTACTGGTTCTTGGCTCCAGTTTGCTTTGTAGAAAAAGAAAGCATCTTTTTTTGTGTTACGATCGTAACTGACCATTCCTTTATCGTTAATTCCAATCGCATCCCCCTCACGCCTAAAATGCGAACCGAAATCGAACATATTCCAAACATAACTTCCCCATACATAATCTCTATCATTAATGACCTTCCAGATACTTTCGTGCACCGTGGCTTGATACTCTTCTGGATGCCATTCGTGAAATATTGGGAAAGGCCTACGAATTTTTTCTTCGTGATGTATTGTGCTTCCTCCAGCTCCGTATTCCGATACTCCAATCTTGAAGCCAGGTTTTTCCTCATGAATTCGATCCAAAAATTCTCCCAGCTTGAAGGGTTTGTTGTAATACCATCCAAAGTATCTGTTCCAAGCAATCATATCTGGAATTTTGTGTAATGTATCATCAATACGCCTTAAAAAGGAGGCAGCTACGGTTTGGCGCGTCGGATCTTCTGCTTTTGCAAGCTTTTGTAGATCGTTAATAATGCCTGTTAAAATAGGATCGTTATCCATACCAATTTCATTGTATATTCCCCAGAATAGTATAGACGGGTGATTAAAGTTCTGACGGATTAACTCTTGCAGTTGCTGCTTGCTGTTTTTTCTAAATTCGTCAGAATCGGAATAACCATCCTGATTGCTTCCTACAAAAGGAATTTCCGCCCAAACCGTCATTCCTAAAGAATCTGCCAAAGCATAAAAAAAGTCGGAATGCTGGTAGTGTGCCAGACGAATTCCGTTGGCTCCCATTTCTGAGATCATCTCCATGTCTAGTCTGTGGTGCTTTTCTGATAAAGCAGAACCTACTTTGGCAAAATCCTGATGGCGGCTAACCCCTTTAATCTTTAAATGCTCTCCGTTTAGGAAAAAACCTTTTTCTGGATCGGTATGGTAATACCTCAAACCCAGTGGCTGAGTAATTTGATCAATTATTTTTCCGCCATCTTTTACCAATACCTGGACGGAATACAGGTAAGGGTCTTTTAGGCCGTTCCAAAGGTGTGGGTTGCTGATTAGTACCGAATGATTTGTGTCTTTTGTTTCTCCGGCATTGACCAAAACCTCTTTTTTGCCTTGATGAACAATTTTTCCAACAGCATCGCTAATGATTACTTCAAGCTCGATATTTGAATTTGAAGCTGAGGCATTTGAAATTTTTGTTACAACAGCAACCTCGGCCCTTTCTTTGGTAATATTATTCTGAAAAAGATAAATACCGGGCGAGGCAAAATCGAGTGGTGTAATGCAAACCTCCTCGGTTATTATAAGTTTTACCGGACGATAAATTCCCCCATAAATATTAAAATCTCCTCCCAAAGGAAGAACGTCTTCTGTTTCAGAATTATCAACTTTCACTTGGATATAATTATCCTCCCCATATTTTACATTCTTTGTGATTTCGAATGTGAAAGCAGAATAACCTCCACGATGTTCGCCCAAATGGATTCCATTTATACTCACATTCGCAACGGTTTGAACTCCTTCAAATTTTAAAAACAAACGCTTTCCTTTTAAAGCCCGATCGATAAAATATTTTTTAGAATAGTTCCCTTCTCCCCTGAAATAGGTATAGCCCTGAGCTGCGTCTTTGGCATTCCATGTATGGGGCAGGTCAACCACTCCCTCTATCGATTCTTCCCAAAGTGATGCTCCTTTAAAATCCCATTCTTTGTTTAAAGGAACTGAATTACGCTGAGCATTTACAGTAAAAAGGAAAAAAGAAAAAAGTGCTGATACAATCAGTAATTGAATGTTTTTCATAAAATTCGATTTTTAATTTTTTGATGATTCCATCTTAAAAAGCAAAACCACAAAAACAAAAATATATATTATAAGCATACCTAGGGCATCAACCGATTAGTTGGAACCCATAAAGTACTATTTTCTGTAAAGAATTCTTGGGTTTCGAATTCCTCCAAGGAGACATTAAAGGTTTCGTGCTTCTTGTATTTTTTTTGTAAGCACTTGTTCTGTAGAGTTTTCAGTACCGGAGGTCCAGACAGTACAGGAAAGTTAACAACAGATGTACATTAAAAGCAATAAGAGTTATGCTCAATGGCTTAATCTGTTAGAAATGTGTTCAAATCCGTCATTTTGGAAAAAAAAATCTGATCTTTTAGGTCAAATTTTATTTTTTTTTCCTCATTGCCATAAATCAAAACATCAAACCCTCCAGATATAGCAGCTTGAACTCCGTGGGTACTGTCTTCTATTACCAGACAATCTTTAGGTAAAAAGCCCATCTGATTCGCTGCATAAAGATAAATTGCAGGATCAGGCTTCCACTTATTTATCTCATAGCAGCTAAAAATTCGATCGTTAGAAAAAAACTTCATCAAATCTACTTTTGTTAAATTCAATTTAATTTTTTCTAATGGACCACTTGAAGCGACACAATAAGGTAGGCTAATCTCTTTTAAAGTTTTATGAATACCATCAATGGGTTGAAGATTTTCTTGAAATGCAGCATATGTTTTCTGCCGGTATCGTTTTTCAAAATCACTCGGAATTTTTGACTTTGCAAACTTGCTTAAATGGTCTACGATGCTGTTATATGATTTCCCAGTAAATTCATCATAAACTTTTTGAAAACTCATCGAAACACCAATTTCTTTAGCCATTTCAACCCATACATTGGCTGCGATAGATTCACTGTCCACCAATACTCCGTCACAGTCAAAAATTACACATTTGTATTTCATTAATTTTTACCCAAAAGGATATAGATTATAATGGTGATAAAACAAAGTGCAATGGACATGGGCTTGGTATATTTCCATTCGCTTAAGTCAACAATTTTTAAATTTTCAATTTTAAATTCTTTACTAATGGGATAAAAATGAGACACCAGAAACATTACAAAAATGTTAATCAAAAACTCAATACCCCAAATGTGAATAAAATGAATCTCTGTCTTTAAAATAAAAGTTGAAATAATATAAAAAGATAGGCCGACAATCAAAGCAGCTTTGGCTCCCATAGCTGATACTCGTTTTAAGAAAAAACCAGCTAAAATAATGGATGCAATTGGAATAAAGAAAATACCGTTGAGTTGCTGTAAAAGCTGATACAACCCATCTGGAGCATTAGCAACCATTGGAGCGGACAGTATGGCAAAAATTGCCAATACCGTCGAAGCCAGTTTCCCTACCCTAACTAATTTTTGATCTGAACTATTGAGTCCAAAATGACGTTTGTAAATATCAATACTAAAAATTGTGGCAGCACTGTTCAAAACACTATTGAAAGTACTTAATACAGCACCCATTACCACCGCAGCAAAAAGTCCAACCAACCCAGCAGGTAGAACCTTTTTGATCAGCTCGGGATAGATCATGTCCTGATTATCGTACATACTATCACCGTAATAATAAAAACCAATCACTCCTGGCAAGATGATAATGATGGGAACTAGAATTTTTAAAACGCCCGTAAATAAAAGTCCTTTTTGCGCTTCGATCAGATTTTTTGCTCCTAGGGCTCGCTGAATAATGGTCTGATTCATACTCCAAAAGTACAATTGATTGATAATTAAACCGGTGAACAAAACTTCAAAAGGCATTACCGAATCTTTGGCGCCTATAACATTAAATTTTTCAGGACTGTTTTCAAAAACTTTTATCAAGCCCGTCATGGGATTGCCCACTCCGATACTCGTTAGAGCAATAAGTGGAATTGCTAATCCTCCGATCAACAGTCCATAGCCATTAAGGGTATCAGATATCGCAACAGCTTTTAATCCTCCAAAAATTGCATAAATGGAACCGATGATACCGATTCCCAAAACAGTAATCCAAATGCCCTCCGATTTGCTAAGATTAAAAACCTCGGATATATTGAATATACTCTCTAAGTTAATCGCGCCCGTGTAAAGTACTATTGGTAGAAGAGTAACGACAAACGAAATCATCAGAAATAATGCAACCATAGTTCTGGTTACATTATCAAATCTTTTTTCTAAAAATTGAGGAATGGTGGTCAACCCCATTTTTAGATACATGGGGACAAAAAAAATGGCTGCAGCTACCAATGCCAAAGCTGAAGTCACCTCCCAACCTATGATCACAAAACCGTTTTTGTAAGAAGATCCATTCATTCCTATCAGATGCTCCGTTGAAATATTGGTTAACAACATGGATCCAGCAATAACACCCCCCGTTAAACTTCTTCCTCCTAAAAAATATCCATCTTGTGAATCCAGTTTCTCTCTTCTAAGTTTCATCCATGAATAAATAGCAACAAAGGAGATAAAAGCTATAAAAGTTAAGAGGGTTAACATATGATATGGTCTTTAAGGTTTAGTGATGAAATCTTTGTTTCTTCTTGTATTGTAAATTTTCCTTTTGGGCTTTGTTGACCGTTTCCATTTCTGAAACTTCAGCAATGGGTACCTCCCACCAGCCATAGCCCTCCACACCTTGATATCGGTCACAAGTCGTATAGATAACAGTAGTTTTATCAATGGTTTTGGCTTCTTTAAGGGCATCAACAAGACTGTGATAATCAGAGCATTCAATCACATGAGCGCCCAAGCTTCTGGCATTATCAGCCAAATGAATGGGTAGGGTTTGATCATTTATCGTTTCATCACCCGCTATCTTTTCCGATTTTTGATTTCTAAACAGGTAACGGGTACCAAAACCCTCGCTCCCCAAACTTCTGGACAGGGATCCGATACTCTTGTACCCATCATTATCAATCAAAACAATTGTAATTTTATAACGTTCTTGAATGGAAGTTACAATTTCTTGTGAAAGCATCAAGTAACTACCATCCCCCACCATAACATAAATTTCACGACTAGGATCTGCCATTTTAGCCCCAAGGCCTCCTGCAATTTCGTAACCCATACAAGAAAAGCCATATTCCAAATGAAAACTTTTATTGCTTTTTGTTCTCCAAAGTTTGTGAAGGTCGCCTGGTAAACTTCCAGCGGCACATAACACAACGTCATTATCTTCTGCAAAATTATTTACCGCTCCTATAATTTCTCCTTGGCTCATAAGCCTCGGGTGACGATAATTATATATTTCAGAAACTGTTTCTTCCCATGATTGGTTAAAATCAGCAACTCTTTTCTGATAATTTTCGGAAACTCTAAATTCCTTTAACTGCTCCATCAATTCCATTAAAACAACCTTGGCATCACCTTGTAACATAAGACCACCGTGTTTTGCTGCATCAAATTCAGTAATATTGATATTGATAAATTTTACTTCAGGATTTTGAAATGCCGTTTTTGAAGCTGTCGTAAAATCGCTATAACGGGTTCCAAGACCAATGATCAAATCTGCTTCCTCTGAGATTTGGTTCGCACCAGGAGTACCTGTTGCTCCAACAGCTCCTAATTGGTGGGGATCATCAAATCTAAGCGCTCCTTTGCCTGCAAATGTTTCAGCAATTGGAATGTGTGTCTTGTGGACAAATTTTTTGAGTTCCTCCAAAGCCCCACTATAGTGTGCTCCCCCACCTGTAATGATCAGTGGTTTCTTACTTTTTTTGATCATTTCAACAGCTCGATTGAGTTGATTAAAATCTGGTCTGGGTCGCGAAATACACCACGTTTTCTTTACAAAGAAATCCGATGGGTAATCATATGCTTCTGCCTGAACATCTTGAGGTATAGCCAGGGTCACTGCACCCGTTTCAGCAGCAGAGGTTAGAACTCTCATTACCTCGGGAAGAGCAAAAAGGATTTGTTCAGGTCTGTTGATCCGATCCCAATATTTTGAAATGGGCTTAAAACAATCATTAACCGAAATGTCTTGAGAATTAGCAGATTCTAATTGTTGTAAAACAGGAGCAACATTTCTTTTTGCAAAAATATCTCCAGGAATTAACAATACGGGGAGTCGATTGATTGTTGCGCCAGCAGCAGCAGTAATCATATTGGTAGCTCCCGGGCCTATAGAGGTGGTACAGATAAATGTGCTCAGTCTATTTTTCATTTTTGTATAGGCTGCTGCAGTATGAACCATAGATTGTTCATTTCGACATTGATAATATTTCAAATCATCTTGCTGTTGAATGGCTTGACCTATTCCAGCAACATTACCGTGTCCCAAGATGCCAAAACAGCCAGCAAAAAATTTATTTTCTTGGCCATCACGCTCTACATATTGCTGATTCAGATATTTTATTACCGCTTGAGCGACTGTTAACCTAATTGAATTCATAATAAGTGTTTCTTTAATCAGTTCAACATAATTAGATGCTTACCTTACCTATGATCATCGTAATCTCTTGACTGGAATCAATCTCAGAAACTTTGACGGGTCTGTTTTCATTCAATGATTTGATAGCCGCTAAACCTATCAATAGTGATTGCAGTCCATCATTTCCTCCTACGGGTAAATCTGTTTGATCAACCAATGATCTGGTGAAGTCACCAATTTCTTTTTTGTAAGCATCTGCATATCTTTCTAAAAAGAAATGAAGAGGAAGAGATCCGTGACTCCCTTTACTATTGAAAAGTTGGTGGGTATTGTGGAGGTTATTTTCTGCTTTAACCATTCCTTTGGAACCAAACACCTCTACCCGCTGATCATAGCCATAAGAGGCTTCTCTACTGTTATCGATAATAGCCATAGTACCATCTTCATAGGTAAGGGTAATCACCGCTGTATCAATATCTCCAACTTTGGACAATTCAGGATTAATCAATGCCGCTCCTTTCGCATATACTTCTACGACTTCTTTGTCAACTAGAAATCGAGCCATATCAAAATCGTGAATGGTCATGTCTAAAAACAATCCCCCAGAATTAATAACATAACTTATCGGCGGAGCTTGAGGATCACGACTCGTAATTTTAACCAAATGAGGATTTCCTACTGCTCCTTGATTGACCAATTGTTTGATTTTTATAAATTCATTATCGAATCTGCGATTAAACCCAAGCATTAACTTAATTCCTTTTTTTTCTACAAGTTTTAAAACCTCTAAAACTCGACTCAAATTGAGATCAAGAGGTTTTTCGCAAAAAACTGCTATACCTAAATGCGCTGCCTTTTCAACATAATCAGCATGTGTATCCGTTGGAGAACAAATAATAATAGAATCAATTGAGGTATTCTGAATCATCTCTTCATAAGAAGTGAAGATATTATTAATCCCCATTTGCGATGCAAATTGGAGAGACTCGGAATGAGTGTCCATGGCTGCAACTACTTCAACTTCATTCATTTGAAGGAGATTTGTTAGGTGTATTTTTCCAATTCTACCTAATCCAGCAATAGCGAACTTAATTTTTTTCATTTTATTTTTTTTATAATCCTAAAGTTTTAATAAAATCTCTATTGGATTGAGCACATTTTTTTGGATGACCCATACCCGGTAAAACATCTTGCTCTACAACGATCCATTTGTTATATCCAATTTCGTTTAAAAGATTAACGATGGCAAGAAAATTGACATTTCCTTTGCCAAGTTCACAAAATACCCCTTTTTTAATGGCATCAAAATAGTCACCGTTGGAATCTTTAGAATCTAGAGCCGCATTGGGATCAAAATCTTTGAAATGAACGTGCCACAAACGATGGGCATATTTTTCAAGCACTTTTTCTGGATTTCCTCCACCGAATGCACAATGTCCCGTATCCAAACACAACCCCAACAGGTTTGGATTGGTAAGTTCCATTAATCGGTCTATTTCAGAGGGTGTTTCAATAAATCCTGCACAATGATGATGAAAAACTGTTTTTAATCCAAAAGATTCTTTTACTGCTTTTGCAATTTGTTCCGCTCCCGAGGCGAAATCATTCCACTGTTGGTTGTTCAATTCCATTTCAGGTAAAATTCTTCCTGCATTTTGAGTTCTTTGGGAATCCTTTCCGTTGTCGTCTGCCAACACAATCAGTGCATTATCAAATCCTGCTTGGTACATTAATTTAGAAACTTTTAATGCCGCCGAAATTCCACTTTTATGTTGATTGATGTTTTTGAGATCAACTGGAACAAAAGCACCCAACAACTCTAAATTTCTTTTTTTGATTTCATCACGGAGATTTTGGGGATTCGTGGGCATGAACCCCCAATCGCCCAATTCTGTACCTATGTAGCCTGTTTCTTTAATTTCATCTAAAACTTGTTCAAATCCTATCTCTTCGGATTTTTCATCCAAGTCGAATTCTAAAGCTCCCCAAGAGCAAGGTGCGTTTGCTATTTTAATCATTTTGATTGAATTAAAACTTACGTGACCAGATATTGGGCCATCGTTCAATAATTACTTTTGTTTGGGTAAAAAATTCAATGGCGTGTTTTCCCTGTCCATGAAGATCTCCAAAAAAACTATCTTTCCATCCACTAAAAGGAAACTGCGCCATTGGAGCAGCAACCCCAATATTAATGCCGATATTTCCTGCATCCGCTTCATTTCTAAATTTTCTAGCACTGGCTCCATTGCCAGTAAATAAGCAAGCCATGTTTCCATAATTTCCAGAGTTGACAAAAGCAATTGCCTCTTCGATTGATTTCATTGAAATTAGACTCATTACAGGTCCAAAAATTTCAGTTTTAATTAATTTTTTATTCAAATTAACATTTTCTAAAATGGTCGGAGAAAGAAAGTTTCCATTGTCAAAACCGGGAACATTGGTGTTTCTTCCATCGAGCAATGCGGTTGCTCCTTCATCTATTCCCAATGCAATGAGATCTGTAATTCTGGTCTTACTCTCAGCTGTAATGACAGGCCCCATATTTACTCCCTCATTCCAGCCATAGCCCGTCGTTCTGGATTTAACTGTTTCGTACAAAGCGTCTTTCACCTTTCTTTTTTCATCATTTACCGTAACAATAGTAGAAGCGGCAAGACAACGTTGACCTGCACAACCATAAACTGAATCTGCTATTATTTTTGTTGACATCTCAATATCGGCATCTGGCAAAATGATGACTGGATTTTTGGCACCCCCTTGAGCTTGAACTCTTTTTCCATTTGCCGTTCCTTTGGAGTAGATGTAGCGGGCTACAGGGGTACTCCCAACAAAACTAATAGCCTTGATAATGGGATGCTCTAAGACAGCATCAACTGTTTCTTTTCCTCCATGAACCATACTGACCAAACCTTTTGGAATATCAAGTTGATTGATGAGTTCAAAAATTTTGATCATCGTTAAAGGCACTTTTTCGGAGGGTTTGACAATGATTGCATTTCCAGTTGCGATGGCATAGGGCAAAAACCAAAACACGATCATACTAGGAAAATTAAAAGGAGTAATACAGGCCGTAACTCCTAAGGGTTGTCTGATCATCATTTCATCAATCCCTGTTGCTATGTCCTCGATTACATCACCAGCCATCAATATGGGGGTTCCACAAGCTACTTCAATGTTTTCTCTAGCTCTCTGGATTTCTCCAAATGATTCATCTTTAGTTTTTCCAGATTCGTCTGTGATTACTTTTGCAATGTCTTCTTTGTGAATCTCAAAAAGTGATTTTAGCTTATACAAAACTTGAACCCTTTTCATTACAGGAACCTTGCTCCATTCCTTTTGGGCCGTCAAAGCTGATTCACATGCATGGTTTACATCAATCGCTGTAGCACTTCCGAAAGGGACTTTTGCCAGAACCTCTTGATTGGCAGGATTGACCACATCTATCGTCTCAGTTGAACTGCTTTTTATCCATTCACCATTGATATAATTTTTTAAGACTTCCATTGATTGTTATTTTTTAATTTGCTAATTGATTAATGTTCATTCGATACCGTTGGGGGTTAATATTGGTTGTATAAAACCTACTGATTTTTTTAAGTCGTTTAGATATGGTTTAACAGTTGATATCTTAATAAGATTCATTATGAAATTAGCAACTATAAATTTTAAATTGTAAACTACCATTACAGACTATTTATTAAAACCCTCCTCTTTCATTGATAAATGAAATTGATTCCTCATAATAGGGCATAAAATTGGCGCATCCTTTTTTTGTTACCACTTGTGCACCGCTGGCATTTCCCATCCTACAAGATTTATACAAATCCCATCCCTGAAGTATCCCGAACAAAAATCCACTTGCAAAAGCATCCCCCGCACCCAACACGTTTAATATTTCTACTGGGAAGCCAGGAACATCCCTTTCTGATCCATCAGGCTTATGAATACTGGCTCCCAATGAACCTCTTTTCACTATAAGTGTTTCAATACCTAAATCAAGTAATTGTTTTATCGAGGCATTGATGTCTCCTTTAATTTCGGGAGCGGATATTTGTTGGTCCTTGATCGTGACCTGTGATGCACTACTCATGGTAGCAGCCAAGATCTCTTCTTCAGTCCCAATGGCAATTTTAACTTTAGGAAGAAGTGCTCTAATCGTCAAACCAAAAGCACGGTAATCGTGCCATTGATCTGCTCTGAAGTCTAGATCTAAAACAACGTCAATTTTGTTTTTATTGGCTACTTCAGCAGCAAAAAATGTGGCACTTCTGGTAGGCTCTATATTAAGTGCCGTTCCATTCAACAGGATAATTTTATAGTCTTCTATTTTTGCCTTAATCACGTCATCAATTGTAATTTGACTATCTGCTGCATTATCCCTGTAATAAACCAAGGGAAATTTATCTGGTGGCTCGATACCCAAAACGACTGCGCTACTCCTTGTCCCATCGATGGTTGGGATACAAGTTGTATCAACACCCTCTTTTCTGAGGAAGTTTAAAATAAACTCTCCTACTTTATCATTACCAACACCTGTCAACAAACTCGATTTTACTCCCAACCTAGCACATCCTACAGCGATGTTCAAGGGAGAGCCTCCTACAAAAGCATCAAAACCATTTATATCGTTAAAATCCGCCCCAATGTCTTGAGAATACAAATCAATTGAGGATCTTCCTACCGTTAAAACATCATTTTTTCTCTCAGTCATAATTGTTCATTTCGGCAGTTACTAAGGGGAGTCTTTCATCTTTAGAAGACCAAGAATCATAAATCCATTCGTGGTCAGGATCAGTAGTATTTGCCAAACACTGATCGGTTCCTGCTAAAAAATTCAAATAGTAACAATGAAAACCGTGTTCTGCAACAACAGGGTGAAACCCTTTGGGGATCAAAACAACGTCATTGTGTTTTGCCCTAACGATTTCATCCAAAGATTTATCCTTTGTATAAACCTGCTGGATGGCATAAGCCTCAGGTTTTTGAAATTTATAGAAATAGGTTTCTTCCTGAATGGGCTCTAACACATTCCCATGATTATCTAGAATTCGTTCATCATGCTTATGAGCAGGAAATGAACTCCAATTCCCAGAAGGTGTATATACTTCTCTACACACAATTTTACTACAACCAAAACCTGGAGGTACTAGGTCATTAAATTGTCTTGTAGCGTTATCTCCTCCAAAAATCACAACTTGAGTTTCTTCTGGAGTTACGAATTTTGCAGGGAATTCCTCTTCTGATTTACACCAACCGTAGGCAATATCCAAAACTTGACTGGTTGAAGTTAGGCTAAATTCAGAATTTGGGGGTAAATAAAGGGTATGGGCGATACCACTAAAGACATCTTTCCTGCCATTCTTAGTCTCCCACTCCCCTCTATTGCTGGTGATTTTATAATTACCAGCAAGAAGAACAATGACCATTTCGTGTGGTCCAGTATTATGATACCACACTGAATCGTATTTCATTTGTCTGGCTTCGAAACTCAAGTATTCCCATTGTGCAGATTCAGGAGTTACTTTTTGATATATTTCTGAGGACAAAATTGGTTTTTGGAGTAAAGGTAAATTGGATGTCATAATTAATGTTCTAATTAAATTGGGAGGCTTTTCCAGTTGCTTTTAGAAGATCAAATTTTTCTATCATGAATTCTTCATAAGCATCCATATATTTTTTTCCTGGAATAATGGGATCAAATTGATCGGGTTGAAGATCAAAAAACTCCCTATGAACTCTTGCCCATAAAATCCTTGTATCAGTAGCTATATTTATTTTGCAAATTCCATAAGAAATAGATTTTATAATATCTTCGGGAGCAACACCTGAAGCGGATCTATCAAGTCTCCCTCCATGATTATTGATTTTTTCTACTTCCTCTTGGTTTACGCCAGAACCTCCATGTAATACAAGTGGGAACTCAGGAAGTAGGTTTTGAATTTTTTGAAGAATATCAAACTGAATTCCTTGACCCCCAGAAAATTTATATGCACCGTGACTGGTACCAACGGCCACAGCAAGACTATTACATTGTGTTTCTTTAACAAACTGCAAAGCCTCTTCTGGGTGAGTGTATTTGGCCATTTTTTCATCTACAGACATATCATCTTCTACACCACTTAGCACTCCCAATTCCGCTTCTACAAAAACATTTTTAACTTCTGCCTTTTTAACGACTGCCTTGGTTCTCTTTATATTTTGCTGAAAAACATCATGAGAAGCATCAATCATAACAGAGTTGTAGTAACCTGAATTGATGGCATCAAACACATGAGATTCTACACCATGATCCAGATGAACTGAGAATTTGGCTCTAGGATAAATTTTTGCTGCAGCCTGTATCATTCCGATAAGCATTTTGGGATTTGCATAATTTCTTGCAACAGGCGTTATTTGAACGATAAAGGGAGCATTCGCTCTTTCGCCAGCACGAAAAAGTCCATGAATTTGTTCCATAGTAAAAACATTTACCGCTGCAATCGCATAACGAGAATAACATTTTTGAAATAAAACATTGGGTGAAAGCACCATTAAAGTATAAAGTGATTTTTGTTTTATATGTGAGTAAAAATAATCATTTAATTGTCTGAGGGTCGATTAATATTTATAATTAAGTGCAATCGTTTGCATTTCTTAAACATTAAAAAATTATGTAATTTTTCTTGACGTTCCCCTAATTACTAACTCAGTTCTAAAAACTTCTTTTCTAAATTCAGCACTTTCCTTATTAATTTCTTGAAGTAAAATTCTGGCCGACAACATCCCCATACTATAAACAGGCTGCCATACTGATGATAGTGCAGGTGTGAAATAAGAAGAATGAGGTTCGTCATCAAATCCAATGATTGAAATATCATCAGGAATTTTATAGTTAAGTTTTTTTGCTGTTCTCATGGCAGAAACAGCCAAACGATCATTAACGGTAAATATAGCATCTGGCACATTGTTGGGATTTAAAAGTGTTTTGGTAGGAGCAATTCCGTCTTTATGGTTAAATCCCTTCGCATACACAATCATCTCTTTTAAAATAGGAAGTCCATTCTTTTCTAATGCATCTAAATAACCTTGAAGTCTATGGTTGTTGGTCGACAAGCTTTGAAAACTGGTAATGTGCGCAATTTTCTTACATCCTGTTTTGATCAAATAATCAACCGCTTCAAATGCTCCCGAATAATCATCTACCAAAACTTTATGTGCCTCTAAACCCTCACAATCTCTATCAAAAATAACCAAAGGTATTCCATTGTCTTGAAGTCTTCTAAAATGATCGAAATTCTTGGTTTCAGATGATGGGGCAACCAAAACACCCGCCAATTGAATTTTAGCAAGCTTTTCTATAATTTGCGCTTCTTCTTCATAGGATTCATTTGAAATAAATATCATCAAATTAAATTCCGTAGAAACCATTATATCTTGTATTGCGGTGATGGTAGAGGAAAAAAAATGACTGGTAATTTCTGGTACAATTACAGCAATAATTTTAGAAGACTGGCGGAGTAAATCTAAGGCAATTGTATTGGGCTGATAATTCCATTTTTTGGCCAAAGCTTTAACCCTGTCTTTTGTATCTTGTCTGAGAGCAGGGTGATCCTGAAGCGCTCGAGAAACAGTGGAAGTAGAGATTTTCAACTCTTGAGCTAAATCCTTTATAGTAACTCTATTTTTTCGCATACAAATTGGAAAATAAGCCAAACAGAACTGTTTATAAATTCAATTCGTTATACAATTTAATTTAATAAACCAACATTCAACTTGAATCAAATATAACCAATACTATTTTAAAAAATTGATCTTGAGTGTCCTTTCAAGAATTTCTTTGCAAAGGTTTGCACAATTGAACATTACAAATAATTATAAGTTTGAAAAAAAAAGACTTACTTGATGCAATGAAATATCAAGTGATGACTCAATATATTTTTAAATCCATTCTCTTATTTTTATTTCTCCTACTGAACCAAATGAGTTTTGCTCAGAAAGAGAATAAACCATTAATTCATTCTCACAACGATTATTATCAATTAATACCTTTTTGGCAAGCATTTTCTTGTGGATTAAATTCAATTGAAATCGATGTTTTCTTAAAAAATGACACGTTATATGTCACCCATTCTGAATCTGAAATCATTGAAAAACGCGATATTGAAAGTTTGTATTTGGAGCCCCTTCAAAATGCTTTAGAATTAGGATTTAGAAACGAAATACCACTACAATTTTTAATTGACATTAAATCTGATGCAAAAAGTACGCTCCAAAAACTCATCAAAATATTAAAAAACTATCCTCAAATAATTGAGAACCAAAATATCAATCTTGTGATATCAGGGAACAGACCCACACCCGAAGAATATTTAGAATATCCTCCTTATATTAATTTTGATTACCAAAGTCTAGTTCCCATTGAGAATCCAAAAATATGGAAAAAGATATCATTGATAAGTTTGAGTTTTAAAAAGACATCTAATTGGAATGGGAAAGGTCGTTTGGTTGATTTGGATTACAAAAAAATAAAATCAATTATTGATAAGGCTCATTCTTTTAATAAACCCTTTAGATTTTGGGCTACTCCAGATTCAAAAACAGCCTGGAAAGTCTTTTCAGATATGGGTGTTGACTTCATCAATACGGATCAACCATGTGAAGCATCAAATTATTTGAGCAGTTTGAATCAACGTATCTTTAAAGCAGATAAAAAAACAACTGTATACCACCCTACTTTTGAACATGATCAAAAAAAAACAGCGGTTGAGAATGTAATTTTAATGATCGGCGACGGTAATGGATTATCACAAATATCAGCGGCGAACCAAATCAATGGGGGTCAATTAACCTTAACGCAGATCAAAAGCATTGGTCTTATCAAAACTCAATCTGCAGATGATTACACAACTGATTCAGCTGCTGCTGCAACAGCAATGGCTATTGGTGAAAAAACAAAGAATAGGGCCATTGGAATGGATGCCCATTTTGGAATTAAAAAAAACATAACGGAAATTTTATCTGAAAAAGGGTTTGTGACGGGTTGTATCACTACCGACGAAATCACTGGAGCGACCCCTGCTTCTTTTTATGCACATCGGAAGGATCGATCTGAAAAAAGCGGGATGGCTAAAGACCTCATCAACAGTAAACTCTCTTTATTTGTTGGCGGGGGAGCTCTGAGTTTTGATATAAAAAAATTGCGAGAAAAATTTTATTTGTACGATAACATCAATGAGTTAGAAAACAGTAACAAAGAAAGAGTTGGTCATTTTATTTCGGAAAAAGATGTCCCAAGTTTAGATCTGAGAGGGAATATTCTTTCAAAGGCTACCTCAAATGGAATCCA
>Ga0255753_1002694_pt1 | contig 19280 bp, 37 predicted proteins | sample 041ome_10_FD_179953 | JGI IMG/M metagenome (GOLD analysis project Ga0255753, IMG submission 179953) | Coastal salt marsh microbial communities from the Groves Creek Marsh, Skidaway Island, Georgia - 041412US metaG (version 2) | ecosystem: Environmental > Aquatic > Marine > Intertidal zone > Salt...
CTCCAAACATGTTCGTCAAATTGATGGTTCACCTGACGGAAGGAAGAGACGCTTATGGAAAAGACTTATATGATGAAGCGGATCCGGCAACAACCAAGTTCGCTAAGCTCATGGGCTATACAACCAAGTCTGTCATTGTGCCTCCGTCTATTTCTTCATCCGTCAAGTATCAAGAGAATCAGATGTTGATTAGAGACTACAAATACAACTTAGGTCAACAATTCTACTTCTCTGCTAGAGAATACACAAAAGGAACGCCATATCACGAATTGTCTGGCAACGCACGTTCAAATAGACTGAGTGCTCTTGACGATGTAAGACGCATGTACGAAGCTGTAATGAATGTAGGTGGGGCAAAGAATAACGTTGAAATGATAGTAAACGCCAACAAGGTTCTAAATAGATTCGATAGAATCGAAAGAGCATATATTAAGGGAGGCATCATAATCGATTAATTATAAAAATCGATAAATTTGCAAAGAAATAATAAAGTCTTTCATACATAAATGAAAAAATGCCTAATTTATTTTTTGTCTATCCTTATACTCAGTGGTTGCTCAGCAGAATGGCATCTAACAAAAGCAGTAGAAAAAGATCCTTCAATATTGAAGCTGAAGACGATGACTGTCACGGACACGGTTGTTACAGACCCGATTGTTGTCAGGGATACGGTCACCATCTCACAGAGGGACACGGTAGAGATAATCAAGGACAAATTCCGAGTCAAGATTATGCGGAGTTACGACACCCTAATAATCGATGGAGGCTGTGACTCTGACACCATTATTCGCACCGTTAATATTGGTGTCCCTCAACTGGTTGTTGGGGAAACTGGACTTCAGCGAGTTCAGCGATATACCTTTTGGGGACTCTGTAGTCTATTTTTGATTTCAATTGCTATTTTAGCAATTAGAAAATCTATAACCTTCAGAGCTTGAAAAGAAAAAGAGATCCTAAGTATCAACAACAGAAACAAGAAGAGGTAAGAAGATATTGCGAGGTCAGACCGGTGCCATGCGATAACAACTGTTGCTACGCTAACAATAAGAAAGGGGTAATTTAAAGTCCCCTTTTTATTTTTTCCGGCAGTTCTGTTTTCTCTAAGAAAACATTAATATTCGCCTTCTGATTATTTTTTGGGGGATGTATTCTAAGGGTTATACAGCCTTTTTCATTCATATCGTCGCGCATAATATATGCTACTGATGATATTTCAGGACAATATATAGCAAGAACATCGAATTCATCGTTGGTACCGTATGAATATCGTTTAGACCTGAGTCTAGGGCTAGACCTTAATCTTCTTACTTTTACAGTAATTGCTCCGCTACTATCTACGCTTCTGTATTTTACTTGAACTCTATAAAAGGAGTCTAAAAAAAATATTCCAAGATCATATGGAGAAACCTGTGACATCGGAGTTAGAACATCTGCCCCCTTTTTAATAAGGTCTGCCATAACATAAGCAACTCCTATATCGCCTTTTGATGCGGTTACATGCTTATATTCTTGACTCATTGTATTCATCAACAGCAGACTGAATTAGCTCTAATTCTTGTCTTATTTTCACCAGATACTTTTGTCTGATATTTTTAACCTCTTCAGACAGTGTAGCAGGTTCTCCAGACCTTTCGTGTACTGCTTCATAAAGTTCGGTTACGAGTGTGTGAGCATTTATGCACGATAGGCAGTAAAGCTCACTTAGTTTTTGGGTAGTCATTTTTTATAAGTTCTATAATTTCATCTACTTGACTTTTATTTTTTGGTATGAATAATCTATAGTGCGACATTCCATTGTCAACTAAGAACTTCATGAAAATCTTCCAACGCAAGGGGAATGAATCATTACGCCTAACAAATCCCTTGGTCTCTATAATGATGTTGTGATCAGTAAGAACGAAGTCTGGCTTGTATGTTATCGGTAACTGTTTAGAATTACTCTTGTCTACAAGTTTTGAGTTTTTAGGTACAGACTTATAATAAGTAGAGGGGTAGTTAAACCCCTCTACAATTGTATACTTTCTTTCGTATTCGAACTTGATTCTGTTATCTTTCAGAACCTCAGCACAATACACCTCTAAGCCACTATGGTATATACCTAAATTTTTCTTCTTTGCCACGCATAAATATAAACAAAGAATGATAGATTAAAAATTATTTATACATTTTTTAGACTAAAATGCATCATTTGGGTCTAATTCCAAGTAAAACTCTTCGGGAAAGACATTTTTCTGTACCGGGTGCTGTTGAAATAAAGGTGTAAACATGGGCTTTCCGGAAAAATTCGTGAATCCAGTCTTAGTGCTATTGATGGTATATAGCAATGGTTCGTTCCAAGGTGTCGGAGATCCTCCGGTTTCAGTCTCTCTGATTTTTCTTACGTGAAACTCCATGGTTTTTCTAGTTTCGTGGTCGGGGCTTTGGATTTTTCTGTGAAACGTCAGGAAATTATCGGCACGGTTGACAAACTTGCCGCCACCTTCACTCTGCTCTGCAAATGGTGCTATTGGTAGACCATCTTCGCCCTTCATGCGTTGAGCTTCGGTTACCGCATGGGTGTTCAACCATATGGCAATGTTCTTTCTATTCGCATACGTTAGGAATTCAGAAGCCGCCTCATAATGATACTCGTGCGTACCTACGTTTTTATTGTTTGTCATCTCAAGCTTGAGCGAATTGTATGGGTCTATGAAGAATCCATCTATGTGTTGCTGACTCATAACCTTCTCACAAAACATAATCAGGTCTATATATGAGTATACATCCTCATTGCTTATGATAGTGAAGTGTTTATTAACCCACTTAAATGCCTCTTTCCGTTGGGCATAAGTCATGTTTTTAACTGGCATGTCTGATGCCATCTCCATAAGCCTAAGCTTTATAGACGCGGTCTTGTTCTCTGATGAATATATGAGCCATTTCCATTCGTGATTAATTGCTGAGTTGACTATTAGATATAACCCGAATGTAGTCTTCCCGATGTTGGAGTGACCATTGATGATTGTAAAATCTTTTTTGTAGAGAAAATACTGATCAAGTCTAGCGTCACCTGTTGTCAGACCAACCTGTATTTTACCGTCGGCAAAGTCTGTTATCCACTTCATGTCTTCATCGTCAGACGAGACGAAACTCATATCCATACGCTCGACATCTAGTTCTCTAGATACCTTTTCCTCTTCGTTCATCAAATCTCTGATGGGCATTTCCTTACCCATTCTGATTCCGTCACGAATAGTCTGCTCAAGAGGATAGTGCGAGTCGTATTCTTTGCGCTCAAATTCACGAAACAAAACCCTTACTGCCTCCTCTTCTTCGACTCTGCCGACGGCGATATATCCTCCGCAGAGTTTAGCGGCGCGAAGTAGTTGATGATGTCGCTCTCCGTCCTGAGAATTCCTAACCATTCTAGCGGCTAGGTTGAGTTTCATGTAATCTGTATAATCGCCGTCAATAAGAGTTACCGTCTGCTTCTCTTGCGGTTGTTCAGACTGAAAAGCAGTAAATACTTTGGACTCTTCTTTTAGACAGATTTCCGGATCGTAAGATTCGAAGCAAGCTCTAGACTCATTGATTCCACTAGCGTCTACCTCAAGACCATACGCCTTGTCGAAGTATATAGATATTGCTCTGAAGTGATCGCGGTGTCTTTCGGGATGGGAAATTCTAATTAAAGCCTTTAGTCCATCACCACTAGGTGATACCCAACATGAATAAACATATGAATCCATACATAGTAGAGCTTTAACGTGCTCTACATCTACGTGGTCAAAGTCTATAACTATAAACGAAGAATGGTCTATCATGCTTTCGTCGCTACGCTCTTTGAACGTCCCGCTAAAACACACTATAGGCAGTTCTTTCTTTTGGCTTTTATCTCCGCTTCGGAGTTTGCCAATTAAATCTATATTCTTGGCTCCAGTACGCACGCGCTCTAAGGCGGTATGCAGAGTTATGTGCGTGGGGTCTTGCTTGCCATACACTTTTGGGTATATGGTCACATTGATTTCTTTCGTGTTCATCTCTCTCTCTCGGTTAGTAAATTAAGTTGTGGTTTGAACCCAAGTCTCTCTAGCAAGGATTTCATCCTTCCATTCTTGGTTCTGCTCCTTGAGTGCAATTTTAAGTAAAATAAGATAACCAATCAAGTCTTTGACGTTATCTTCATCATATCCACCAACACCTGAGTTTTTAATCCGCATAAGCTTGTCGTCTATTCTAGCGCATAGATTCTCTACCGCGTTTCCTTTTGCAAAAATTTGAGCCGGACGAAGGGCGGAGTCTCCGTATGATCGATTCTTACTCACCAACAAGTCAATCACCTCATTGCCAATCTCTTTTATTTTGTCTTCGGTAGTCATAAAGTGTATTCTTTTAAATGTTCTATTTTAATTAAGTAAGCCATTTTGCTAACTGTATCGCCCCTACCAACGAAAGAACGTGGTGTATAATCGTAATCATTAATGCATTTACGTATGTTTTTTGGTGTTATCCAGTAGAAAAGGTTTTGCGTGACAAAGACCCAGTAGTCTGCTTTTGTTGTGCTTAACGCTGACTCAACCCCATTAAATTCAATTTCAACAACCAAATTGCCGGTCTCATGAGACTTGTAATCTCCCTTTACCTCTACTGATTTATTTATCTCGGGTATGTATATATCGTAATCCTTAAAGTATCCATACACCTTGTGCGACTTAGGGTATTTTAACTTAATTAAATTAAGTATCATTATTTCACAATCCACACCAACCTTTAGGTCTTCATTAAATGTTTCTTTCATTAAGTACCGGTTGAATATTAATATTTTTAACAGAAACGTTCCAGTCTATTTTATTTACATAGACTAATGCTTCTTCTTTAGTATTGAAGTCTTTGTAGCGTTGCTCCCATTTGGCAGCTCTCGCTTTGCTTTGGTCAAAGTAGGCGTAGTTGACTCGGAACACTACATGATCAAATCGTCTATCCATATAGGGGTGTATTCGCCTACGTAGGCATTAAACGTGTTGTATTCTAAATAATCAAGCGCTTCCTCTTCGGTGCAGTCGTCCTCAGACATGACAATCTTAATGCATTTTTCTCTAGAGTATGCAACCCTAAAAGTCGATGGGCATATTCCAATTATAGCATCATCAAAACCATCCGCAAACATTGGCGCGCCATCAACATGGTCGCCATAAAATTCAACTATATAATCTTTTCTGTATCCCATGGCTATTCTTCTTCATCGGTATAATCTTCATAGTCGTCTTCATGAAAGCCATTTTTTTCAGACTGATTGTCTACGCTTTCTTGACTGTCTCCGGGGTCATCCCAGTAGAGGAATACATGGTCGTTCATGGTACGGGTTGGATGTTTACGTTTCTTACGGACACGTTGTCAATGATCTTTTGGACTCTGCATTATCCCAAATCATAGAATCATCGCAGTTAAGAATCTCAAGAAGGTGTGCTGATTCTTCTTGGGTAGTCTCTTTCGTGTTGTAAATAATTAGTGCTCTTTTCATTTTATTTATTATTAAAGATTTCTTCAAAGTATTCTTCAGCAGTCCATCTTGATTCAACTGCTCCGTGTTGTGCATCGCTGAATGCGTTGCGGATGATTTCCCCCTCTTTCTTAAGGTGTTCCTCTGTAAAACTTATGGCATCTTCAAATGCTTTTGCTCTGCCTTCATAATACTCTTTATTGTTAGGGTATATTTTTTCCTTCTCAAATGCTGTATCTCTATGGATTTTAAGCACCTCAATCAACTCTTGTATTGGTGTTTTCATCTTCCCTGTTGTTTCAATTTTGAATTTCATTTCTCTTTGGTGTTAAAGGTTATTGCGTATTGCGATTTGAGATATTGTCACACTTTTGGTTTGTTTTTGTGACGGTTGTGGCTCATCTCTCTTTGGTGTTAAATCGCATCGTTAAGGGCTTATTTGACACTTTGTGGTGTTTTTATCTTACACTTTGACTGAGTGGGGGAGACGGCTTCCATCATCCATTAAATCCACCGCCTCCCAACAACCTACTCATTTTTGTGCTTTAATTCTTTCGTAGCGCTTTTTATCCCATTCCTTCTCCTTTCGGTACGTAGAATAACACATAGAGCATTTACCTCTATACGTTAGTTTTCCGGTTCTAGTTGTTTGCTTGTGAAAGAAGCGAATAGGTAATTCTTTATTACAGCAAATACAAGTTTTAACGTGTGCCGAATCCATCTGTTGGTGACTTTTTTGCCGAAATTGTCTTGTAGTCTGTTGAATCTGAAAGTAGAATAAATCCCTCAGGAATCGGTTGATTCGTATCCAAATCAACTTCCCTTTTCGTTCCATCGTCATTGATGTACGTTCTGACTTTAGAGTAGTTCCTTTGCTCTCCGGTTTCATTGTTTATGTATGTTGGCATTTCAATTATTCACTTTGGTCTGATATACAGTATGGGATTTGACCATGATTTCACTTGATGCATGAATTCCCTAGCCTCCTCTATGGTATTGAAGGTTCTATTAGACGTTGTTTGGAACTCAACTATGTATGCGTATGATTCATCCATTTTTTTGTTCTAGTTTTTTGATTTTCATTTTGAGTCTATAGTTCTCTTCATTTAAGTTTTGATTCTCTACTTGAATGCCTTTTACTGTAATCATTGACATTTTATAAGTGCTCTTCAATCGTTCAATCTCGATTATTTTATTTCTGAGCCTTCTTGATAAAGCCAACAATCTATCATGCTTTTCGAAACGAGTCATGTCTTCATTGATTAATTCGTTTCCAAAGCCATTATTTAGAAATAAATCTTCGAGCGTTATTTTCATTTGCTCGTAAATTATTCTATAGTCATGATCATACTTATAATTTGATTCATGAACCTTTAACGCATGAATTATTGTAGCGTGATTCTTGTTTAATATTTTACCTATTGCCGCTAGGGATAAGGTGGTAGCCTCCCTAACTATATTCACAAAGCAGTAGCGATAGATTATGTTTCTTCTATCTCTAGACTCCGTTATTGTGTTTTTATTTTTTAAGTCCTCCCAAAACCTTGTCAGACATTTATGGTAGACCGTTGCGTTTATGATTTTATCTACAGATTCCATCCGTTAGTCGTCTAGCGATATTTTAATTAGTCTGTTGATTAGCTCTGGGTCTCTGTCGATAATTCTTCTAAGTTTCTGGCGCTCCTGAACCTTTGCCTTTTCATAATCTGATTTAGGAGAGTCGGCTCCAAGGTTTGCAAACATCATAGCGTTTTGCTTTAGTACGCAGTCTATAATCTTTTTGTCATTTGGGTCGTCGTAGTATCCCATGTTGATTTGATTTATAGTTTAAATATACTTATTGTTCAGAAGAAATTCAAATCTTTTTAAAAAAAATCTAAGAGATAGAGAATCCTATAACTTTATAGGAATGAACCCTAATAATAACTAACTGCTTCTGAGATTTATATTTTGATCCGTATATCTCATCATCAAGTCTAGACATAGTTTTTATATCGTTGACCATTATCTCTCTAGGTTCCTTGTACTTGCTGACTGCCCATGTACGCGTTCGAATAATGGACTTGTTCTTCTTGTAAGACACCTCTACATCTAGGTAATAGATTTCTCTACCTCCCATTCCCACTTCTGCTTTATGCATTCTGCTATCTCTTTCAATTTTGTTTTACCTCCGGTTAGTTTACTCGAGTCAAGCAACGCCACATTGTCGTTTTTCTTATTGATGAAGAAAACAATTGTATAATCGCTTTGCCCCTCTTCATTAATATCAACGTAATAATCACCATCATCTTCGTAGTACTCAGTAACCAAGAATTTAAAAATAAATTCTCTCTTATCGTTCTTGGCTGATATAAAAGGGGGCTGAACGTTTAAAACATCCAACCCCCAATTTAGACTAACTTCTAATATTGCTAATCCAATTAGATTAGAAGGGTAGGTCATCTTGTTGGACAACTTGGGCATTGTTTGACTTGCGGAAAGTCTGAGTCGAGTTAGCACTAGAATCATACACATCGATAAATGAGTATGGCTTTCCGGCTTTGCTCGTTCCAGTCTTTAGAGTGCAGTATACACGCCCGGGCTTTGTTGCATCCTTAGATGGCACAAGAAACTTAGCTAAGTCGCGCAGTTCTTGTTCAGTCAGACTAAACCGGATGTTTAGTGTTGGCTGATTAACGTATCCTACTAATACGCTTTCGTTGTTGTTTTGATTTGCCATGTTATGGTATCAATTTAATTGCCGACCCTTTCATTCTATCTTGGAAGTCTGCAAAGCGGTCAGCGTATGCTTTACTTTCCTCCATTTGTTTATCGTGTGTAGTAATATAGTAAAACACATTACCAACTGACTTGTCAATGACCTTACCAATATCGCTTAGCGTCATACGTGTTGTTCTATACATATGGCTACAAAACATCTTTCTAAAGTCTGACGTGAGCCTATCGCGTTTTCCGCTTAGAATGTCCACGCCATAATATTGATAAATCGAATCTAATACTGATTCAAAGTCATTTAATTTTCCTGATTCCATTTTTAAATTGTAGAATAAATTGCGAATGAACTTGTGTCTTTCTCGGGAGAGTCCAACCATTTGTTGATGTTCTCTATTGCGGACCAAAACTTAGCCTCACCCCTTTTCATGGATTGCTCGGAAGCCTTGTATACGGCACAAGTATATGGAACTGATTTGGATTGTGCAACCCAATAAAAGTCTTTATACCCCATTGACGTTGTGTATATATACGCCTGAATATCGTAACAATACTTGTCTACATCGTACCTGAAGCCATAAAGGTCTCGAGTTGTTTTGGAGTCAGTAATAAATCCATCTCCTAGAACATCTATAAAGCCTCTGATTGGAACTTCACCAATCCAATTATTGAGTTCAGCCTGAGTCTGACCCATAAGATATTCCCTGACGTTCCTGATTTCACCGGTCTCAGGATCTAGAACTTCTGAATCATCAAGTCTGATGATCATATTCTCTACCTGGTTGATATCTTCCTGGGAGATTACTTTCTTTTTAGACTCAATGGCTTTCGAGGACTCCTCCTCCAACCATTCTTTATACTGCTTAGACGCCCTAGGGTTTTTGTAAGAAGAACTTAATTTCTCTACAACTTCAGCATCATAGATGATATAATACCTATCGTTGAGTTTATCGGGTTCAAGCAGTAAGGTATCGTATAGCCCTCCAAAATCTAAAGCGTCAGACTCCTTCTTTAATTTGCCGGTCATGTACAATTCAAACAACTTCATGTCTTGCTGACGAGAGCCATCAGATGCAAACTTTAGCGCTGAGTATGAAACGTAACCTTTGCCGGTACGCTCCATGAGTTTAGATGCAAACTCCATTACCCTAAAAATTTAGAGAGCGCTAGCTTCTGCTTATCTGAAAATGATTCTCCGTACTTAGACAGTACTTGCTTGTATGCAGTCTCCTTGGCTGATTTATCCTTGGCTGACTTGATGTAATCTACTGCTTGTTGGAAAGTGTCTGAGGCAGTATTAGAACTTGTTGCGGTAGACCTTGCAGAAGAACTGACGCTATTGTTATTCCCATGTGTGTTAGTAGAGTCGGGGTCTTTCGTGTCGTCAATCAAGAACATTCCATTAAGGGCATACTTACGTGCATAGGAAGATGACGCGCCAAAGCATTGGGCGATATCCATACCCTTTCGATTGGGGTCTATTCCGGCTTGTGCACTTACTGAAATATTGTCTACACCATCACTTACGATTACATGAGATTCAACGAATGGTATCCCACAAACATCGTGAATAAAGTCTGATATGGTCATCGACAATCCGTTCTTAGCCAACAATGGCTTTACTGATTCTAGAATGTCTTCTGCGCTTCGGTAGGCATACTTGCCAAACGAGTTATACTGACCTTTCGGCGCTTTTAACTCTGACTGCACCTTGATGAGTGCTTTGTTTAGATTCTCCATTTTATTTGTTAATTGAAATTATCTTGAACAAATATAGGAAAGTAAATCAGTAAAACAAATCCAAATCAAAAAAAAATCTCAGAACGAGGTTGCTAATATTATATTATATATAAGGGATAGGGGGGTTAGATATTATTATAATATATATCATTGGGGGGAAAGGGTGTCAAATACTGCCTCCACTTAAAGTATCACTTTAACTTAAAGTATTACTTTAACTCTATCGGTAATGGAAAATAATTTGAACAAAATGACGAACATAGTAAGGGGCAAAATGACGAACATATGAAAGCCCCCTTCTCCTTGTGTAAGGGGGTTACACTATTCGTGGTCATCCCATACTTTGACTCTGATAGTCTGCGAAAAACGAATTGTGGGTATCTAAAGTCGTCTTGTGTAAAAAGAAGAAAGGGGGCACGAAGCCCCCAATCCACTTAACCAATCAAAAACACAAGAAATGTTTTGCATAACCAAGATAAATATTTTTTGTCAGACTAAGAGAAATTTTATTACATTTGAGATACAATTCTCGACCATTTCTCTCATCTCTATCTTGGTTAAGATTGGGGGGGCTTCTAGCCCCCCTTTTCGATTCTAGCAATATCTGCTAGAAACTTTTCGTGTCGCTTCCGGTCTTGCGGATTGTTGTACGTTTCACACATAACGCATACGTCATTGTAGTGATACTCAGTACCGCATTGCCAACATTCAGAAACATCTAAGTCATTAACGTTATCAGCAAATAGTTCATCGCAGTAGTGGACTATTGCTCTCCAACCTCCATGGTCATTGAGCACGTTTACCGCATTCCAAAATAGTTTCTTCTCTTTCATTTTAAATGTCATCATAGATTACAATAACTCTACTGCCTACTACTGACATCAGAACCATGTGTTTTCTATCGTTCTTGGTCAGCATGATGCTCGTATCATCACCGGTGCTATCCTCTACTGCGTAGAGCCATAGACTCCCGTCTTTATTTTCCCAATCGTATATCGTGAATGAGAACTCGTTGCCGTCGTGGGTTAGTGCGGATATGACCCCGTTGTGTTTTTCAGAGTCTAGTCTGAACTCCCATTTGATCCCTGCTACGACGCGTTTGGAGATTTCAGACTCAGTCTTTACCGCAACATGGGTGGTGAGTATGGAGTAGTTCTGACCGAAAGCCATCGTACTCCATACGACCAACCAAATAAGCATTAGTCTTTTCATGTTACTCAGTAAACACCTTAGTGAATATCTCAGCCATGCGCTCTGCATCTTTCATGCTTATGATGTCTTCCATCATTGCGATAGACAAAGACATGGCGATGTTCTTGGCGATGTCTTCATTACGACCGCCTAGGTTCTCAAACAAGAGAGATGCTAGAACAATAGACTCCATCTTGTTGTCGGTAAGCGCATCAATCTGAAGAAGTATGTCAGACTTACGTTCTACGTCGGGAAGGGTCTTGATGATGGTCTTCATGTTCTTCTTCATCACCTTGTCATCAAGGCGGAAGTACCCGGTGATTGTCTCGGCTTCGGTGTCGTACTGATTGCCGTTCATGAAATCTTCTAGTGTCATGATGATTGTAAATTAAAAGGTTAAGGTTAAGTTTTTGATGACCCAATCGGCTTCATCTTCTTCGATGGGGATGTTCTCGCCTTCTTGCGTATACCCGCAGATAAGACCCTTGCCTACGAATTGGTAGGCTTCATTGTCTCCTACATTGAAGTATCCGATGCGCTCAGATGCGTTGTTGATTAGACCTTCATCATCTACCCAAAGGTCAAGCGTGTCGTTCAGCACAACCCGGTCTACGTAGTCGCACTCTAGTGATTTGTACAAGGTTTCGAGACCAACAAACTCCTCGTTGAACTCTACTTTACTGATTGACTTTGTACGTGGGTCAATTTCAAGGATGAATTTTTTCATTTGGTTGAATTTTTATTAAAGATAAATAGAATTTAATTAGAAAACAAGTGTTCAGTAAGCATTTTCTTCATTCTTCTGAAGTTCTGCTCGGTAGGATACCTCTGAACTGCAGATTTTAACGTGTAGTTCCGGGTATTCTTTATTGGGTATGATATACACCTCATCGAAGTCAGCGTATGCTTGGATATGATTCTTAGCAAACCATCGGACTGCTAGACTTTCATTAGACATGTTGTTATTCCAATACTCGGGGTTACGTGGGTCATTTATGAATACGAAGTCTATAGGGTATGACTCGAAGATATCTTCGAACGTAGTCAGTAGGGCATTGTAGTCACTAGCCTTCATGCGCTCTAGGTTAGACTCGATTTGATCGTTTGGAAATTTAAACTGCAACATCCATTTGCGTGCAGTTGCTAGAAGATAGTATGCGTTACCTTCTTCGCCACTTAGGTTGAATTGATACGTGCTCATTTTTTGTTTTTGTTTTAGATTAAAGATTAAGGGTGAGAGCAATTAGCCCCCACCCAAATGATGTCAGACTCCATAGAGTCGCTTCTATCGATGATGTAGTACTCGCCTACGAATTCTACTTTGCTCATAAGAATTCTACTTTGCGGATTGGCACATATCGATACTGCTTAGCGTAAGGCATCTTGATGCTTACACGATGCTTACCTAGGCATCGCTCATCCCGAACGATGTGGTCAGCCACTACTACACACGTGAAGTCTCCGTCAGACTTGTACGTAGCCTTCATAGGCTTCTTGAACTCGATGCGTCTCATTTGTACTCCTCGATTTCAGAAATGTGCATCATGTCCATAGCAACGCCTATGATGGTCAGAGTGATGGTGGCGATGTCACGTATAACGTGAACGGCATCGTTCCAATGGCTAGGTCTGAACTCCATGTTCATTAGGGATGCTACGATGTATGTAGTAAGCCATGATAGGATTGTACATACTGCGATTGAAGTTACCAATCGTACAAAGAAGATTAAACCAACGTTCTTCATCTCATTTTTGTGCGGTGTTATACTCTTGCACTCGTGAGTCTAGTTAAATAAAAGGGTTTTGATTTCTTGTGGGACACTACCATCCATGTCTATGAAGTGATAGCCATACTCCTCCTCCCACTCAGAGGGGGTCAGTTGTTCTCCACTCTGAAAGTAGAGGAACTCACATGCTTCGGTGGCGTCATTGAATAACATGACGTCTCCATTGGATTCTAGCAGATACTCAAGAGGGTTGAGCGTGATGCCATTGATGTAACGTGCTACTGCAATCATTTCTATCTCTTTTTTAAATTATTTTCAAACTTAATACAAAAGATTTACTAAACCAAATTATTTTTTTTGTTTAGTTCACTAGCAAACCGGACTGCATCGTTCTTTGACTCGAAAGAACGGATGACCTCGAAGTACGGACGCACTACGACAACGTCGTAGCACATAGTGTCCGCATTCAAGGATACATACGTTACCAAGTTCATTGTCTGCGCTCTGACTTTGCATACTCCCACGTAATGCCGATACCGAAGTACCCGGCTACAATAAGACCTACGCCTAGCAAGATGTAGTTAAGGTCTCCCATCTGATACCCTAGGATGTCAGACTCTAAACCACCACTAAGGGTGTAGACTCCCAATAACGTAGGCGCTATTGAAGCCAACATGAATACGCCAATTGTCTTGGCTACGATGATGATATTTTTCATATCTCGTGTTGTGCAGTTATATACCATCGCACTCTTCGGGTTAAGGTTAAGATTGCCCCCCACTAGGGGGGGTCAGACTAGAACATCTCTACCACGTTGCCATCTTCGTCGACGCCATACTGATAGTCATCTTCATCCTCCCATTCAGTAAAGTATAGGATGTCGTTATCACAAGCCCAATCCAAAAGGTATTTGTCAGACATGTGAGATAGAATCTCGTAACTCAATTCGAAGTCATCACCGGGCGTGATGTAGGCATCAAGGTCATCTCGTAATGATTTGATTACGTCACCTTCGTACTTGTTGTACCAATCGCCATTGCCCCATACCCAACCTTCGTTCATCAACTCACCGGTCTCGGAGCATTGTCTAGCGTATTTTACTTTGATAGCCATGTCAGTAGAGTCTGAAGTTCTTCAATCAGTCCAACAATGTTGCCCCCGGTAAACTTGTTACCTTGAGGAACAATACCATGTACGTAGCCCTCCCGACCAAAGCCGTTGTCTACGATGAACTCGTCCTCGATAGTGGTAGAGTCTAGCGTTTCTTGATTGACTAAACCGCTAATCAAGAACACCTCTGCACCGGTAGTAGTATTTGCAGATAATTCAATCTTAAATTTATCCGTTCCGGTTATCTCGTTCCATTCAGACACGATTGCCTCTGCCTCTTCTTGAGTGCCTTCGAACCACGTTGATGCCTCGAACATCAACTCATCGTTCACCTTCTCTACATCCTCTAGAACTACGGATGTCAGAGTGTGGCTAAGGTTATCTACGTATAGTTCCGTAGTGTTCTCCTTTACTGCCTCTGCTAATTGGTCAATCAATTGCTTTGCTTTCTCTAGATTTTTCATGTTTGAAAAAATTTAATTGGTTAAGATTGCCCCCGGATAGGGGCGTTGTTTCACTTTACTGAGTCTAGGATAGACTCTACCTCAGCAAGGCAGTCTACGGCTGTGCGTCCTTTCAGGCTTATGCCTTCTTGCGCTAGTCTGCGCTTGATTTTAGTTACGTTTACTCCACGCATGGTCATCCCGTAGGATAGAATGCGTAGTGCGCCCTTGGCGAAGATGAGTGTTGCGAGTGCGGTGCTCATGTCTTTTCCGTTGATTGAGATTGTGCTCATGATTAAAAAATTTAATTGGTTAAGATTGGTGGTTTTGATCAAATGATGATTGTAAATACTCACGCTAGACTAGGGGAGCAGACTAATCTCTGCCCCCCTCTGCGTGTCGGTTAGAATCCTCCGATAGATGCCCAACCCTTTGAGTCCTCAAACTCTAGACCTTGCATAGCCTTGACGCCTTGCTTAGCCTTGCTCAGAACATCTTTGCAGTAGGCTACTGCGTCCTCGACTGAGTCGAATTTGTCAGACTCGGGCTGAGGAATCTTGATGGTCATGTCTGCATCTAGTTCGGCAGACAAGAACGTGTCATCCAAACCTACTTGCTCCGGGCTACGTGTAGTTCCGCAAGACGGATGCGAACTAAACCCTTCACCGAAGAACTTACTAGCGTTGTCACGTGTAGCGAAGATGAGTCTGCGGAAGAACGATGGGTGAGAAGTAGCGCCTAGTCTGCGCTCATCTACTGCCTCATCGTAGTCCTTGACTGATAGACATACTGCCGTAGCCCAATCGACACCATTCAACTTGGCTGATTTGCCCGATGCGTATACAGCAGACACCTTGATGTGTGCAGACTCAGACAATACCTCAGATATCTTGCGGATGACTGCGGCTTGGATGTAGAAGTTTCTAGCACTAACGCCACTATTGGAATTCGCTTGGAAGACAATGTGGATGCTAGGTGCTACACCGGTCTGACGTTTGGTGAACCATACCTCATCCTCACCGGACAAGATGCTAGGCACATCGAAGTCATAGCCTTCCTCGGTCATACGTACTGACTCAGTAGTAGACTCGAACTCAGAGTCAAAGCCATCCATGGCTGATTTCATTTGGTCGGGCTGATAGCCCTTCCACAAAAGTGCCTTAGCAGACTCTAGGTCTTTACCGAACTGCTCATCACCATGGAAACTAGGGTAGTATCCACCACCGGAGTGGTCTCCACTAGGTGCGCCTTCCATTAGGTGCATGAACTCACCGAAGTTACACGATAGGACACGTGTGTTGTCGTTGCCCTTGCGTTTGATTGTTGTCAACTTGTGCATGATTGAAATGATTTACTTAATTAGACTGAATAGAAAGGATGGGATTACAAACGAACCCCATCCAACAAACCTTTCACCACATCATCCTTGTGGCTATTGGTGATAGACATGTGTACTGCATCCTTGATGCTATAGCCCAACTCTACCAACTTGTTGACGGCACGAGTGCGTCGAGGAGTGATGAGTCCGTTCATGCCCATGGCATTGGCATTCTTGCGGATAGACTGACATACCTTGGTAGCCTCAGTATTGCCGAACAAGCGAGTCTCGAACTGCTCATCGTAGTTCCAATTGAGGATGACATCGAACCGGTCTAACGTAGCGTCATCCAACTTGCGACGTGAATTGAAACGCTTGTCTGCACCCTTGCCGTAGGTATTGGTACATGCTACGTATCGGAAGTCTGAATGGCGAGAGACTACCTTGTCTGCGAAGACATACTCCTCACCATCTAGCAGATTGTTCAGCGCCATGGCTACGTTCTCATTGGCGGCATCGAACTCATCGAGGATGAGCAGACCACCATTCTCATACATCTCACGCACTGCCGTAGCCACATAGTTACCATTGGCGTCGATGAAACCGAAGGTGCGTCCTAGGCTAGTCTCACTAGTGAAAGAGAAGATACGGAAGTCTAACCCTAGAGTCTTTGCGGCTACCTTAGCGCCATAGGTCTTGCCACTACCGGCATCACCCTTGAGCATGGCAGACATGCCACCACCTAAGGTCTTAAGTAGTTCGGGGAACATCTCATGCTGACCTTCTACCTTCGTAGTCTGACCACTAGGTAACTTGATGTTCAACTGAGTGATAGTGGGCAAGGTAGCCTTGCGGATAGCATCCTCTACGATTGCTACAACCTTGTCCTCATTGATTGCGTTTCCGGCAATAGTCTGAATTGCTTGGGCTAGTACTGCACTAGCGTCTTGGCTAGTCTGATTGCTTGTGTTCATGGTATTAAATTGGGGTTGTTGTGTTGGTTGTGTCTGTGCGTTTCCGCAATTGCTCTGCGCTAGGTTTCTGCCGTTATTGCTTGGAGCATTCTGATTATCAATCATCTGCTGAAAGAAATCCTTGTGTCCGTCGAAAACTAAACGTGATAGTGCGTGAGACTCTATGTTGTAGCCTGCTTGACTCTTGCCTTTCTCACCGCCATAGATGAACTTGTGCATAGTTCTATTATCCTCGGTGAAAGACACTAGGAAAGGTTTGTCGATGCGGCTATGGTTGAAACGATGTTCAAGTTTCCATACTGCTTGGGAAATGCTCAGTTTCCCGGTTGAGTCTGCTGATTTCAGACCGGCTTCGATGAACAATTCATCTGATGTAGTTCCGGCATAAAATATGATGCCTTTGCTATCGGTGATTGCCCACATGTTGCTAGTAAAACGTGCCATGATTTCTTGTGTTCGGTATAACTCCCCGTCCCCGGCTTTAATTGGTTAAGATTGCGCCCCAATCATGGGGCACTTTTTAGTCGTAGTGTACGTCGGTAACGACTCCACCTTTATCTACTACTTGCTTGATGAACCTTAGCATCTTCCGTTCCTCTGCATACGTTCCTCCAAATAGTTTCATCTTTTCATCATTGGATGATTTAGTCTTGTAGAATACATCTATACATCCCCATGGTGCAGTTCCTTTTTTCATTTTACTGAAAGTTTAATTGGTTAAGATTGCGAGTCAGACAAGGAGTCTGACCCACAATTCGTGTTTCGCAATTTCGTCTCATATATCGTTTGCCGGTAAGCCACATACGTGCTTCGGCAGTTCCGTTTTATATCCCGGGCGGCTCAAGACTCATCAGTTAACCTTGCCATCTTTCCCGGTCTGCGCTTTGGTAGTCTTTATACTTCACCCAACGCATCTTTCGGTAGTCTACTTCTAGTATTGCCAAAGCATATTCGATATTCAGACATCCTAGATGTCTCGCCACCACGCTTTCCTCAGAACTAGTCTGAGTCTCGAATAGGTTCACTCTGCTTTCCTACTACCTAACCCACATCTAGGCTTTGTCTTCAGATACTGCCGTCTACTAACCCGGTATTGCTCTACGTACGCAAGACCCGGCTTTCAACGTTTCCAAATCAGACTCTGCTTTGATGCCACATGTAAAAGAACGTCGTCGGCTTGGGATGTTGGTCGTTTTAGTTCCGCTGCCGACATCCAAAGATTGCAACACATTCAGACTACTTTCCAAATAATTTCCATAAACGTAGTGTTGGCAAGGCTTTCAAGAGTCTGACCTAAGTGGGCACTTGGCGCAAGGTTGAATTCATTGGGGGGGGGATTGTTCGCAGTCTGCATTCAAGACAAGGACAAAATCCATCCTAAACAGCCCCTATATATATAATGTATAGTCTAGGTAGGCGTCCATAGTCAAAACGCTGAAATGTTTCGGGCTAAAAGTCTGAAAATGAGGGGGTTGGGTTGCGGAAATCGATTTGGATTCCGGGTCGCAACCGCCCTACATATATATTCTCCCCACATTCTACATTACTCAAGAAACTTTTTACGATCACTCGTGCATAGGAGTAGTATTGATTCAGTATATAAACGTAGGTTTCATGGGGGTTACAGCTGATTAGTTAAAGTATTACTTTAAGGTTGCATTTGTCAAAAAAAAGCCGTAACTTTGCCCTGAAGCTCAGGCTCGCAAGAGGGTGAGGGGGTTTCAGACCCCCCTTCAAACGTTAAGAAGTTAGAAGATGCAGAGCAGAATATGACTTCTAAAAGGACGTTAGCAAGAGCAAAGAGAGCCGTATGAAGGGCTAGTTGTGTAGATCCTGTATTTTAGTTAAAGTATTACTTTAAGTACCCCCGCCCTGTCATCTTTAATTTCTTATCTTTGTTACTGTAACTAATTACGTATTAGACAGTTATGAAGTTGTCAGATAATCTGAGTTTACAGGAGGTTACTAAGTCTGCTACAGCTAAGCGTTTAGGAATCAGTAATGAGCCTACGGCGGAGCACCTAGAGAACCTCAAGGCTACTGCTTCAAATATCTTCCAGCCATGCAGGGAGTATTTCGGTAAGCCTATCGCTGTTACCTCTGGGTACAGATCTAAGGCTCTTAATACGGCTATCCACGGAAGTCTTTCTAGTCAGCACTGCAAGGGTCAGGCTTTAGACATGGATGCACAGGTATACGGTGGTCTTACCAACAAAGATCTGTTTAACTACATCAAGGATAACGTAGACTTTGATCAGCTCATCTGGGAGTTTGGTAATGATTCAGAACCAGACTGGGTTCACGCATCTTACAATGGTGCTATGAATAGAGGCGAGATGCTAAAGGCTAAAAGAAACAGTAAGGGTAAAGTATTCTACGAGCGTTATGAAGGCTAAGAAGAAAACATCGGATATGAGCACCTCTGAGTACTTTAAAAAGAACCCGGAGGCTGCAGAAAAGAGACGTAAGTATCAACGCAAGTACAATAAAAGCGTTGAGCGAAAGAAGTACCGTGCTTTTTTAGTTAAGAAGAATCGGGAGTCTGGTACGTATGGTAATGGTGACGGCAAGGATTACGATCACGATG
>Ga0255753_1002699_pt1 | contig 19233 bp, 15 predicted proteins | sample 041ome_10_FD_179953 | JGI IMG/M metagenome (GOLD analysis project Ga0255753, IMG submission 179953) | Coastal salt marsh microbial communities from the Groves Creek Marsh, Skidaway Island, Georgia - 041412US metaG (version 2) | ecosystem: Environmental > Aquatic > Marine > Intertidal zone > Salt...
CCCTCGCTCGCACACCTTTTTATTTTAGGGTTTCAAAACCACTTTTGGCCGCGGAATCGACGCTTTTCCCCAACACCATCGCGCCATAAAAAGAAGCGCGCGCGCGCTCTTCGTCGCACGCAGACACACGCACACCGACACTTTACGCGTTGCGCGCACACACGTACGCACGCACACGCATAAGCACATATCACGGAGTAGTAGTTTGTACGCATATACCAGAGAGAGAAAGAGCGAGAAAATGGCGGAGGAGAGAGATCCTCTCCTGCCGACGACGACGACACCAACGCGCGCTTTGACGAACATCCGCGAGGAGAAAGACGCCAAGGAGAGTTTCAGAAAGAAGCTTCGCGTCTCTCGCGAGTACAGAGAAAAGTTTAGTGAGAAGACGAAGAATAAGAACGACGACGACGACGACGCGAGAGCAGCGGAATCCTCCTCCTCGGCGGCTTCAACGTCTTCTTCGTCTTCGTCATCTTTCCACGACGTGTTCGCGCACGGCGCCGTGTTAACGCTCGTGCTCTTCTCCGCGTTTTTCGCGTTCATGTGCTTCGGCTTCGTCAGTCGCAGTCACTACGTTCGCGCGCGAGAAAACGCGCTGGTGAAGGCGATGAACAGCGACTTCATCTTGGAAGAAAAGATGATGAAAAGTACGAACGATTTGGTCCCTCTGAGCGTGTTTTTGAAGGAGGAAGAGGAAGAGGAGGAGGAGAAGAAGAGGAGCAACGACGACGACGACGACGACGACGAAGAACGCGGGAGAAAAGAAGAGAAGAAGAAAAATAAGAGAGACGACGACAGAGAAGAAGAAGAGAAAGACGCGAGAGAAACAAAGTACAGCAACGGGAAATCGTTCGCGCGGGCGATTTTAACCAAGGAGGAAATGAAGCCGTTCGAGAAGTGGTTGGCGAAGGACGGCGAAATCGAGTTGGATAAGCTCGTGGAGGCGCTCAGGGCGGATAAAGAAGCGCTGTATAGAGGTTGGGGTGAGAACGACGATAACGACGAGAGTAGCAGCGATAAGGATAAGAGTAGTAGTAGTAGTAGTAGTAGTAGTAGTAGTAGTAAGTGGAAACATTCGAGCGCGACGTTCGCGGCGTTGATGGAGGGCGGCGCGGCGGACGAGCAGCCGCGAGATAGCACGGTGCTGAATTCGAAACATAAATTTTCCTTGTGTTTAGACGATATGGTAAACTGGGACGTGCGATTAGGCGCGGGCGCGTGGATGGACGCGTTGATTCAAACTAAACCAGAGGGCAAGAATAGCGCCGGGGAGTGTTTCACGAACGTGGTGTACGATTCCGGTCCAGAATGCGCCAACGCGGACGTCAGAGTGTTTCAATCGGGATCGGTTTTATGGAAAGGAGCGTACGTCGGCAAAGAAAATCCTCCTTCTTCTCCTCAAGAAGGCGCGTCGTTTGGCGCAGTACTCATGGCGAAACTTGGGTTTTTCGATAACGATATCCTCGGGCCAGACGTCAGTCAAGATATCATGGTAGATAGCTCTCCGAACAGTGAAAATCGAACGGTGCAAGACCCGATCGAGATCACCGAAGAGGCTATTTACGAAGATCAAACGGCGTTTTGGGAGACCAAATCGAACCGAAGAATGTTGCTCGACATCGGCGATAAGAAGAGTAAGAAAAACACCAGCAGCAAGAAAGAACAACAACAACAACAACAACAACAACAACAACAACAACAACAACAACAGCAGCAGCAGCAACAACAACAACAACAACAGCAGCAGCAACAACAACAACAACAACAAGCGGCGTTGTGGCGACTTCCGCCGAAGCAAAATCCTGATCAAGTTTACGTGTACGCCTCGTTGGAAACGCCCGGCGCGTTTGGGAAGGATTTATTGAACGAAGGACTACTCTCTCAGGTGGATTACATCGCGCACGGGAACGAGAAAGCCTCATCGGTTTGGCTTCCGCAAATGATATCGACCAAAGGTTTGATGGCGTCTTACGAAGCGTTCATGCGCTCGAAGCAATCGCGCATCCCAGGCATCGCTTGGCTCGGAAAGAACTGCCCAGACAACGCGCCGAAAATGAAAGTTTTGAAAGAAGTTTCCAATCACTTCCCGGTTTTCTCCATCGGTGAGTGTCGGAGAAACTCAAACGAACCGTTGGGTTTGCCGGAACATAAAGTCATGGGATCTGGCGGCATCGATTTCTTCACCAAGACGCAGTTGGCCTTGTCCGATTACTTGTTTTATTACGTCGGCGAGGACGCGGATTGCCCGGGTGCAATTCACGCGGATCTATGGATGGCGTTAGCGAGAGGATCTATTCCGGTTTATTTCGGCACCGCGAGCGTGTACGAATACCTCCCGTGTCCGGAAGGAGACTGCATCGTCGACGTGAAGAAGTTTGATTCGAGCGCGCACTTGGCGAAGGAGTTGAGAAAAATTTCCAGTTCAGAAAAGTTGTACAAAAAAGCAACCGAATGGCGACGACGGTCTCCCGACAAGTGGCCTTTGGGATTTAAGAGAGGTATTGCGAGAGCGTCGCAGGATTTCAGGAAAACTTTGTGCGATTCCGTGTTGAAGAAAGGCGGCGATCAAGCTGGTTCGGGCGTGACGAAAGAGGACGTCATAAAACGAACCATCACGAGCGTCCCGTGGTCGAACGCGGCGGTGGCGGCGTTGACGCCGGCAAGCGCTGCAACGCAAAACGACATCTCCGATGCGTCATCTTCGTCGTCGAACGCTCGTCTCGAAGGCGCTTTGCGCGCCGAAAAAGCCGCAGAATCCGGCGACGCGCGCGCCTCCTCCGTCGTCTGCGCGAAACAAACCGAAGTCATCGCTTTAGGCCAAAAAGTCAGCGATATGCTCGGTTTCGAAAGCGAAACGGACGGTTTCACCGACCCGACCGATTTCATCGACGTAGAAATCAAATCCAAGCAAGAGTTTGAAAAAGAGCGCAAAGAGCAAGAAGCCGAAGAAGAGGAGGAGTTTGAGGAATTCTCCTCCGCCGAAGACGACGACGACGACGACGACGCGAACCGGTGAGCGTCGTTCTCGTCGCAACATCAAGGCGTAAAAAAAAACTAGAGCAAAGCATATATAAAGTAGCACATAAAGTAGCACAGCGCGTGTAGTTTAAAACGATAGCACATTTAAAACAAAACGAGTTTCGCCCCTCGCCTTCGCGACGCGAAACCGCTTTTTTACATACTACATGTGTATTTATACTTCTCTCTCGCTTGAAAGGAAAGCATCTCTCTCTTTCAAAAAACACAGAGGAGTATATAACTTTCTTATCCTGTTTGCTTATTTCTGCAACACAGAGAGATCTTCTTTTTGCAGCCGCCTGGATTATGCGTTCCAAGAGCGATCGAAAGCCACACAAATTCTCGCATTGGTCCATTTTTTCCAAAAAAATAAAAAGAGTCGACGACAAAAATTTCCCAAGAACACCACAAAAAACTCATCCATCGAGCGCGGTTTATCTTCTTCTTCTTCTTCTGTGAAGAGAGAGAGAGAAAAGAAGAAAAGCTTCTTGTTCTCTTCATCGCGCGCACATCATCATCAGATACGATGGAAGAGATTCCACTTTTTCGAGTCTTCGTCTCGCCGAACGCGTCGGACGTCACCGGGAAAACGTTGCACTCCGGGTACATCACGCAAGGCCCCAGGGTGGAAGAGTTTGAAAAGAAGCTGGAACGTTATTTGGAAAACCCGTACACGTTGGCGTTAAATTCGGCGACTTCGGCGCACCATCTCGCGCTGCACTTGCTGAAGAAACCTTCGAGTGCGAATAAATGGCCGGGTTTGAAGGAAGGGGACGAGATTTTGAGCACGGCGTTGACGTGCACGGCGACGAATTTTCCAATCTTAGCCAACGGATTTAAGATAAAGTGGGTGGACGTGGACCCGAGGACGGGGAACATGGACGTGAGAGATTTGCGGAAGAAAATTACGAAGAACACGAAAGTTATCGTTTTTGTGCACTGGGGTGGGACGCCGGCGGATTTGGATGGGATCAAAGAGGTGCAAGACTACGCCGAACGCGCGTTTGGATTTCGTCCGATGGTGATCGAGGACGCCGCGCACGCCATGGGCGCCGAGTATCGCGGCGTGAAGATTGGCGCTTTACAAAGAGGCAACATCGCGACGTTTTCGTTGCAAGCGATCAAGCACTTGACGACTTCAGATGGTGGAGTGCTCTGTCTCCCGAACGAAGAACTTTACGAAAGAGCGAAGCTTTTGCGTTGGTACGGCATCGACAGGGAAAAGAGAAACTATCAGAAAAAAGATTTCCGTCTCGAATCCGACGTCGCAGAGTATGGCTTCAAATTTCACATGAACGACTGGAACGCGAGCCTCGGATTGGCTAATTTTCCATTTCTGGCGCAGAACTTGGAGAGACACAGAGCAAACGCGCAGTTTTACAATGAATCGTTAAAGAATACGAACGGTATTAAACTGATTCATCCGCCAAACGGCGCGAACTCTTCGTATTGGGTGTATTCGTTATTCGTCGAGAATAAACCGGAATTCATCGAGCACATGAAAAGCAAAGGCATCGTCGCTTCTCAAGTTCACGCGCGAAACGATACGCACTCGGTGTGTGCGCCTTTCAGAGCGCATCTTCCAAACTTGGATGCGGTTGAAAAAGAGCTCGTCGCTATCCCGTGCGGCTGGTGGATAACCGACGAGCAAAGAGAATACATCGTGCATTCAATTCGAGATTTTTTTCATCATCGCAACAAAAACTCGGTCGCCATTTCGCGAAAGTGGACGAATTCGACGAATGGAAATTCGGTACCGAGGCACGTTGCTCGCCGAAAAATTATCATCACGGGCGGTTGCGGTTTCATCGGTCATCACGTCGTCGAGCACTTCTCTCGAACGACAGATTGCGATCTCGTGGTCATCGACAAGTTATCCTACGCCTCTCTCGGGTACGACCGTTTGAGAGATACCGGCGTGATTGACCGCGTCCAAGTGTTTGCCACAGATCTCGTCAATGGCATTCCCGAAGGCGTCGCATACGAGCTCGGTAATCGAATCGAATTTATCGTGCACATGGCGGCTGAAACGCACGTCGATAATTCCATTAAAGATCCCGTTCCTTTCATGCGCAATAACGTGGAAAGTACGATTTCGATTCTCGAATACACGAGAAATTTAATCAAAGCCGGGTGCGATTTAAAAAGTTTCTTTTATTTCAGTACGGACGAAGTATTCGGACCGGCGTTGGGTACGACGATGTACGAAGAATGGGATCGTCATAAACCAACTAATCCGTATTCAGCCTCGAAGTCAGCCGCCGAGAACATATGTATTTCCTATGAAAATACGTACAAAATTCCTCTCATGATTGTCAACGTCATGAATGCGTTCGGTGAAAGACAACATCCGGAGAAGTTCATTCCTAAGTGCACCCGCAAAGTGTTGGCGGGAGAAACGGTACACATTCACAGTTATCCGGACAAACGACGCGCGGGAACTCGATTTTATATCCACGCGAGAAACATAGCCGCGGCTGTAGGATTTCTGCTCCAAAAAGGTTCCATTGGAGAGAAATACAATATAACGGGTGAGAAAGAAGTCGATAATCTTGAGCTCGCGACGTTCATTTCAAAGGTTTGCGAAAAACCTTTGATTTATGAAATGGTTGACCATCACGCCGATCGACCGGGACACGATTTACGGTACGGATTGTCTGGAGTGAAAATGGCAAAGATGGGTTGGGTTCCGCCGTATGGATTTGAAGCTTCGTTAACGAAGTGCATCAAGTGGACGCTGGAAAATAGACATTGGCTCGAGTTGAAAAGATGGGCGGAAGATCCAAACGTGTACGAAGGGATTGCTCCGGAGGAAATCGGACAGGTGTTTGATCCGACGCAAGAAAATGCGAGGATATCAAGATTATAACAGACGAGAAGAATTAAGTTCGAACACACACTGGCATAATAATAATAATAATATTAATTAATAATAAACGAGTTGCAATGTTATGATCCCTAGTAAGTAAGTAAGTGAAAACTTAATCGAACATAAAAGCGGCTTCAATCTTTATCGCAGTGCTTCTCGTACCATGAACATTAATCCACTCCCCGACGTGCTTCGCAAGAGTTGCACGTACATGCCTCGATAAAATCCTGAAACACCTTCGCGTTCGAGCACAACTTTAATCACATCCACTACGGATGTCGCTTTCTTCTTGCGCACATCAATTTCTACTTTCTTCGTCGTCTCAAAGTTCTCGTTATTTTCTTCGTTCGCTTTCAGTAAAAGCGTCTTCAGGCGAATCATCGGATACGTTATCACCGTAGCCGCGCCTTTCGATACCGTGCCCAATACAAATGCCTCAAACGCAGACAACTGCATTTGATTTTCCCTCGCATATTTCAGTAGATAGCGCGCCTTTATGTTTTCAAACAAAGCTACGTTAATGGCGGGGTTAACCGTGAGAATACACGCCGGTAAAAGTCCGTTCCAAAACTTCGCGACGCCGTGCTCCTCGTAAATTTTACGCGTGATTTCAAAAATACCCATCCGTTTCGTCGACTTGGAAATTTGCAAGTTCATCGACACGGTATCGATTGGAATGGTCAAAATGTTCGTCACGATCCCCGCGATCGTCCCTAATCGAACCGAAGTGGAAATATCGATAATATTCACGCCACCGTCGTTCTCGCTCGCCGGCGCGTCCTTCTTCTTCTTCTTCTTTGCCATTTCCATCATCAAACTCTCGAGTTTCCTATTCGTCAAGTACGTGTACGAGTAATAATAAATCAGGTCGGAAATCAAGCAGTGCACCGCTCGCGAGTAAAATCCTCTGTACAGCTCCGAGACGCCTTTTTCGCGCACCGTGAGCGCGAATTCGCGGAACACGCCGCCGGAAACTCCCGAAGAAGAACTTTTGCCACTGCTACTCGTCGCGTTGTTGTTTTTTTTTCCAAACGTTTTTGTCTTCTTCGCATCATCATCGTCGTCGCCATCATCGGAAGAAGAGGTCGAAGCCTCGGCGGCTCTCTTCGTGCGAAGCAAGTCGAGAGGATATAAAGCGCACAGCGCGAAGAGTCCACCGGCGGATGCCTTCAACGCATCCGCTACGGGCGATGCCGCTGATGTTGACGCTGACGACGACATGTGTGTGTGTATCGAGCACACGCGTTGTTCGAGTGAAGAGAGATACTTTCCCAAACATCAAAAGTTAAGCTTTCTTTTTTCCCCACCGCGAGAGAAAGAAAGAAAAGGTTGTGTTTTGTTCTTTAAAAGATTTTAGGGAGAGAGTCTGATGTGGAATTTATCAGGCCGCAAAATCCACGTGGAAAATTGCAAAAATACGTACTACATATAGGGCACGACCGACCTCTGATTTCAGAATACTTTAATATGGTGTTGCGTTCGCGCCGCGCGCGCTTCGGCGACGGGCGAAAGGAGAGAGACAAAAAATAAAACAGAAGTTTTGCGCGTAGTAGCTTTGAGGAACAAAGAAATGAGGAGGAGGAGGAGGAGGAGGAGAAGGACGCGCGGTTGCTCGTTTGGAACGAGATTGTTATATTTTATCGCTCGCGTACAACATCAACAACAACAACAACAACAACAACAACACGTTTTGAAAAAAAAAAATCTTCTTCTTCTGTATGCATTCTTCAACGCAAAGGAGTGCACGCGTAATGTCTTCTCAGCGTGTCGCTCCATTTAGAACGACTCGGGTTCCACAGCCAAAATTGTCTGCCAAGGTTTCCATCCGGCCCATCTTCGATGCTTTCGTATCGCCGCGCGCGGTAAAAGACGAAATTCGCGAGAAGCTTTGTCGAAACCGAGTATCCTCCCTTCTTTTTCATCCACCACGCGTATATGCGCTCTGCGTTGAGTCCTCGCCTTCTGTTCGGAAGTTCACGCACCACTCCTTCTTCGAAATTGTTTTGTCCTCCGCAAAGACCGCTGTATAAACTCAAATAGTGTTTCGCCGCTTCGCCGACTCTCGAAACCATGAGCCTGTCGTTGACGCCGCCGAAAGGCGACCAGGCGGGCACGTGAACGGTCTTCGTTTGAAGACTATCGCTCTTGAAAAAAGAGCTCGAACGCGTATAAAAATCTGCGGGTATTTCGTCTCCGTATTCAACATCCGGTCTCAGTAACACGACGACATCAAAATGAGTTTTTTCAGCGTACATGAGCTCGCTCGAAGCCTCGCGGTACATGAGTTGCGTCAAAAGCTCTCTGGGATAACTCCCTTTCGTACCTCGCGCGATTCTATCCGCGCGCTTCTCGTATTTTTTCGAGAACGTCTCGACGCATTTTTCGCTCGGTTCCGGTACCGTTTCAATTTCAAGCGTGTATCGAAGACGAGGAGGAGAAGGATCATCTTCACCTCTTTTACCGTATTCGTTATTTCTTCTCCTCTTTTCTTCTTCTTCTTCTCTTCTTCTTTTGTCGATTTCCTCCGCGAAGGCTTCGAATTGCCAGGCGTCTTCGTCCGCCTCCGCGCGAATGAAAAAGTGTACGCGGGTGTGTTTTCGATCGAGTATTGGTTTCACGATATTCTCGTAAACGCTGCAGTGCGTTCGATTCAAAGTACGCGCTTGCCCGTACATTAAAAATGCAAAACTTATTTTCACATCTTCGTCTTCTTCATCCGCGAAGCCAAGGTCTCGACCGACACCGCCTGTTGATGATGGAGCTTCTTCTTCGAGCGTCATCATCGTCCAGAAGTACGTAAAAAAGCACGCGGAGAAGAACGCGACGACCAATAAAGCCGAGACGAAAGAAATTCGTCCCGGCGGTGGTCCTTTACGAATGTGGTGGTGAGACGTCATTCTCTCTCTCTCTCTTCTTCTTCTTCTTCTTCTTCTTCTTCTTCTTTCTCCGTATCTTTTTTTCTTTTAAATCCCAACCGCAGCCGATGAAAACGTCCTCGTCATCTTCATCTTCTATATCTTCTATCGATGTGCACACGTAGTAAAACAAATAAAAAAAACTCTCCTCCTCCTCCTTCCACGGCGTGATGGTGGTTCTTCTTCTTCCTCTTCTTCTTCTTCTTCTTGTTAGTGTTTATGTGTTCGTGAGAGACAGAGAGAAACCACCACGCGAGCGGCAAATAATGTTTGGGGGGGCTTTTCTTTTTTAAAACTTTTTGGGGACTCTTGTGCATAAAAAAAGAAAAAAAATCTTCTTCTTCTTCTTCTTCTTCTTCTTCTTTCTCCGTCTGTCAGCATGTGAATGTGATTATATGCGTTTTCGAATCACCGGCATTTTACTACTACGTACATAAAATATAACAACATCAGCATTTTTTTTTATTATTCGATGGGTTTGAAGACTTCCAAGCCGCCGAGGAACGGCCTCTACGCTTCCGGCACGGTGACCGACCCGTCCTCGTTCTGAAAGTTCTGAAAGTTTCCTGTCTGTCCGTCTGTCCGTATCTTTTTTTCTTCTAAATAAATCCCCGCAGCCGAAAACGTCCTCGTCATCTTCCACCTAAAAAAAATCTTTCCAGTCAGGGCGCGTGCCATGAAGCGTGACATCTTCCAAACGTCTTTTCGCGTATATGCTCAGGACATTCCTGCCGAACGTTTTCTCTGTTGGCATCTTGTGGTGCTCGAAAATATTTCCAGTTCAGAGTTATGTCACTCGGTTTGCGGAACCAAGCAGACTGAGCGTCAATTTGATTCAGTGTAATCTCAAGTCCTTGTTCGTTTTTGAAATCATTCCAGAACCGAGCAACGCTGGGGTGGTTTATCACATCGTCGAATATGACAATCCCACCGACTGACACGCTACCATACAAATAATACATGGCATCCTGGTAGGAATCGTAAAAATTGCCGTCTATACGCAAAACAGCAATTTTCTGTTGAGGATTCCAACGAGGAACTGTGTCTTTGAAAAGACCGACGTGAAAGTATACATACTCATTCATAACTCCCAATTTCTCAAACCAGTAACGAACATCCTCTTCTTTTACAGATAAAAATGCGTCTGCTGCATTATATTCTTTAATATTATCAAATGCATCAAAAGAGTGTATGCCGCGCTTCATGTCACTTTCTATATTCGCAGCTGACGCTAGCATCATGCCTCCTCCCCTCCACACACCCAGCTCCAATATTTCACCAGGTATTTCTTTTCGGTTCACCTCAGCAATCGACGCATAAAAATTAAGCAGACGAGCCCTTCCCATCATGGCATAACCAAACGGAGGCCAGTCGTTACCCCAAGCTCTCCCTTCTTCATCGTACGTCATAGAAAATTTGCAGTCTGGTTTAACACACGAACCATCGAGCGGACTGCCGAGCACAGCCTCGACGATATATCGAACAAAAGGCGATGGACTACCCAAGAGAAGACAATCGTGAGTTTCTACCGAAAGCTCAATACATTTTCTTTTCGCGTGTCGAGACACCATACTCATTCGTTTCTTGAAATTCCGGCACTGTGGCGTGCATCCTTCCTTCCACAGTGAGGCTGGGGCTATCACTGGTCGGGCGTATAGATTAAAGATCAATTCTCGGAACAGAACGAGCGAGGCTATTGAAAAAAAGATCAGTACCGCGATGCGCCGTATGCTGAGCCGCATTGTCGATTTTAGGTTGCATATAACAGCGACTGAAAACGCAGAAGAAAACCAGGAAATAAAGCTTTGTTTGTTTAAAATTTGAATTTGTTACGAACATTTCGGTCCGAGCGATTCTAAACCTTGCATTTTACACGGCACCTCTTGCCAGAGCGTACTGTGACTATGATCACCCTTACCAATTTTTTCCTCATCAGGTCGCCCGTTTGTGTAGTAATACATTGCCATGCTTCTTCGGGGAAAGGGAGAAGTCAGTGGGTCTGTGTACCCATGGTACGAAAAATCGGTCGTACGAAATATAACTAGGCGATTGAATATCGGTTGAATCTTACGCTCGCACGTGGACATATTCCTGGGCCACAACTCAAGTGCGCCTCCCCATTTTTCTTTCCACTCAGAGTTGAGGAAAAGAAACACGTTTATCCGCCGGTCCAGCTTGTATCTTTCGTACCGATTGAAATCTGCGTGTACCCTCAAAAACCCACGAGGAGCGGTTGAATGCAGACCGCTTCCTCGAAAATGCGGATCGGGAATCACGTTGTCGATGCCAGAGATGTCTTCAAGAAACGTTGTAAAAGTAGAAGATTTGAACAGGAGAAATAAGAAGCGAGTCATTGCACCAAAATATTCTTCCGAATACACAGCAAGTTTCTTGTACTCGTTGCGCTCGAATACATCGCCACCTTTCATCTTTAATGTTTTGTATAGGCAGTTCATTTTCGAGCTGTCGCGGCCAATCCCCATTTTATGCGCGACGCTTTCGCAGATGCTATCATAATTCATTTCGATAAACTCTTTCTCAACCAGTTTTAGCAAAGCAGGTTCCACGAAGTTATCTATGTATATGTGCGGAAATGGTGTTTTTGATTGAAACTCTCGAGCATACCTCCTGGCTAAACCTTTCAATCTTTCACTCGAGAATGTCTCCAAAAGCGCGGTTTCAAAGAGAGAATTTCCGTTTGCTGCATCGGAAGACGTCGTTGATTCTTGAAGCTTTTTCTTCGTAGGAACCCCAACGTGAGATTGAAAAGTCTGGAAGCCTGAGTAAACGTGGAGGAGGAAAAGCCCATAAAATACCAACGTTTAGCAAACGTGATGGCTTTAAAGATGGAGAAAAGTTCCGAATTTATTGATGACCGGAAAATCATTTTTTTCTCACAGTAACTGCGGCTGACCGTGTAAACTTTACCAAAACAAAATTTACCTGTGTTTACCCCTGTGGTGAAAACGGTGTCGTGGATAACGCTTTTGGAATATCTCACATCGAGTCGTCGTGAAATGAGATTTGAAAAGCGTATGAAAATAGTGTGCGTAAATAATAATGAAGTTCGAAATGCAGCTCTCTTAACACGCTTACAAAGTCTTAAATTTTATGGAAAAAATTTTACGAGCGAGCAAAATTTTCCATAATTGTACGAGTACTTCCTTTCAGTAGTAGTGGACTGGGGCAGGAGAGGAGCTCCGTGAGGGGATACTCTTCTTCTTCTTCTTCTTCTTCTGCCTGTCTGTGCGACCAAACAAAAAAACAAAACAAAACAAAACAAAAAAACTCGTGGCTCTCCGAGCGCCACCTTTTCAGTACGTTCTAGAGAGAAAAGATAATCTTATTTTTCCCCATCATAAAAACAAACGCACACACGTCGTCTAAACGCACATAAAGATGTCCACCATCCTCTGCTGCTCCGCGTCGTCGTTAACACCGAGCACTTCTTACTCCTCGTCAAAGTCGGTATTATTAGCGAGCAGAAGAAACGTCGTCGCCTCCAACAACGTCGTCGTCAGTAGCACTAGTAGCAACAGTAGCAGAAAAAATCATCGTTCTAGAAGAGGTTTACGAGGGGAGATCGTCGCCATGGGCAACGTCAACGAGGGCGGCCTGTTCGCGCCTCTCGTCGTCTTCGTCCGACCGTTAATCGGCGTGAAAAGATTCAACCAGTTACGAGGTAAAGCGATTTCGCTGCACTCGCAAGTGATTGGAGATTTTTGCAGCGAGTTTGGCGCGACGACGAAACAGAGGCAGAAATTGATCAAGACGGCGAAAGCGAACGGAGGGAGGCTTGGATTTTTGGCTTGAAAATACTCATAATACTAATAACGCGCGCGCACGCGAAGGCGCGCGCACGACGTATGAGAAGAGAAAAAAGGAGAAAGAGAGTTTCACCGCTACTACTGCCTGCGGGGAGAAGAAGAAGAAGAAAAAGATGATAGTATTGGTTTGATGCGATATATGTTATACACGATTTAATTTATCAATCGAAACGAAATCTCTCTCTCTCTCTCTCTCTCTCTCTCTCTCTCTCTCTCTCTCTCCGACTTTAAAAATCAAAACTAAAAAATGAAACAACGAACGAGTTCTCTTTTGTATCTTTCGTCACGATAAAGTCACGCCGTACTCGTAGAACAGAATCTGTTTGGTGATTTTATCGAGCGTTTGTTCGTCCACTCTCGGGTCGTTTTCGCGGTCGACTCGGTCGCCGACGACGATCGTCGGCTGGAAGAGCGTCTCTTTACCTTTCGCGTTTTTGAAACGCACGGCGACCAAGTTTGGGTCGTCTTTCGGGCTCAAACAATAACCCGCCGGGGAGGAGGAGAAGGAGGGAGAAGACGCTTTCGGCGATGGAGTTGTTGTTCCATTTTCCTCGTCGTCGTCGTTCTCCTTCTTCTTTTCGCCGTTGCTACTATTATTAGTAGCAGTGCTATCTTGATTCGTCGTCGCGTGACTAAAATTCTCGCGCTTCGGGACGACGTATCCTTTTCTATTCTTATGTTCTACTATTTTGTACGAGACGACGTCAAAAATCCCGGAAGAAGACGATAAACTCGTCGTGGCGCGGTTCGTTCTCGATTCGTGCCACGCTTCCAACGTCTTCACGAACCCAATGTTTGGCCGAGCAATCGAGCGCGATTCCTTTACTCTTTCAAACGCTTCGTCGTAGGTTACTCCTTCTCTCCACATGATAAACGCGACGCAAATAGCGACCGAACGCGAACAGCCCATTTGACAGTGCACGAGACACCCTCCCGCATCTTCTTCTTCTTCTTTTTCTACTTCATCTTTCCTTTTGTTGATGTTCTTCTCCCACACGCACTCTCTGCGTCCGTTGCCTAGGATAAAATCAAACGCATCATACAACACGCACGCTATATCTTCATCGCTCGTATCCATCAGTGGTAGCGACATGCGCTCAAAATATGCCAGCGCAGATTCAAAGTCTCCCTCTCCCTCCGTCGTCGGCGTGGACGCGAAACTCGCCCCGCCGCTCGTGCAACTACTCGGCGTCAACGCCGCGTCTCCGCTCTCGTTATTATTATTGATGATGTTGTTGTTGTTATCCCTGTTCCTCGCGGCGTCGTTACCGGGAGAAGATAAATCACGCGAAGAAACGCTGTTTTTTGGATCGTAGCAGCACAAAATCCGTTTCACGTTCAACTCTTCCTTCAACCGCCTCAGATGTTTCTCCTTGGTCACCATCTCGTCTCCCCCGACGTAGAGGAAATTTTCGTACAGAACTATTATATATCGCACACGCACAAACGAAAGAATAAAAGATGTATTACGCATAAAACGAGAGGTCAGCGAAAACAAACGCAAACAACGATGAATAAACTGTGCATTAAAAAAAAAGTTGAATCGTAATAAATAATACGCACCCGAGGCTCGATTTTTGCACTCTCTCCAGCTCTTCTCTCGAATTTCCAAATTGACCAACTCGTCCGTGCTCGCGGTGCCAACCTGCCCTTTGTGTAACCCATTCGGCGATAAATCCAAAGCTTTCGGACGCATTTTCGATAAGAGTTTCGTTTTATTGTTGTTGTTGTTTTTGTCGTCGTTAGTATTATTTCCGGGCGGCGGGAAGAGCGCTTCTGCGTCGTCGTCTTCTTCCTTGAAAGCGTCGACAGCGGCTTTCGACTTTTTCTCGAATTTTACCGGTGACATCATGTGCACCTTTTTTTTCTAAAGACGACGACGATGCGCCTCTTCTTCTTCTTCTTCTTCTTCTGGTTTTGATGAAGTTCTAAAGGCGTCGTCGTTCAAATGGTATCGTCTTTCTTCGACGCGCGCAGGCGGCCGAGAAGAGTCCCTCTCGAGCGCGCAGGTGACGACGCGTGTCGACAAAAAGTACGGAAAAAAATGGAGATATTGCACAGAGGAGTCATGTTTAGGGTTTCACATTTTTTACAAACTTTTTCTTCTACGCGTACAACTCTCTCGTCAACTGCTTCAAGTTCGCAGGCGCGACGACGCCGTGATCGGTGACGAACGCCTCGACGACGAAGAAGCCCCCTTTATCGTCTCCTCCTTGTTGTTGTTGCCCGTTTTTGTTATCGATAAACTCTCGAACGGGGTGTAAGACGGCGTCGACGTCTCGCGCCGCGGACCCGCCGCCGCCCGTCGTCGTCGTCGTCGCGCGGAAGTGTTTTAAAACTTCCGCCGGGTTTCCGTTTCGTTCTTGAGAGAGGAGCGACGTTGTTGTGGTTGTTTTTGTTGTTGTGGTGGTGGTGGTGGCGGTGCTATTACTGCTATTGCTGCTGCTGCTGCTGCTACTCGTATCGTCGTTGTTCATCCGCGGCTTTTCCGCCGTCGTGAGACTTAAACTCGGCGCCAAGGCGACGAGCGGGACTTTGAACTTTTCGCACGCGCGCGCGATGTTCGCAGTCCCGGGAGGCCCGTAAAACGAGCCGTCTTCAAAGACGCCGAGTTGCGCAGAAACAACCGCTAAGTGCGCGCGAGACATAACCGCGAACGCGTTCGATTCTGGTACTATCATCACCTCTACCGAGCTATTATTATTGTTGTTGTTGTTGTTAATATCTTTATTGTTGCTAGTACTCCCGCCGCCGCCGCCGCCGCCGGACGAGGAAGAAGAAACGTTCAAAATCTTCCTCGCAAACTCCTCCGCCATCGCTCTCCCGTTCTCCTCGTAACTCACCGACGTCTCAAACACGATCACCTTCACCCGTCTCTTCCTCGCCACGTTCTTCAAAAAGGTCTCCACCAACCCGTCCCGTACGCCGAGCACGCACACGACGCAATCCGACCCGCACAACTCCAACGCGAATTCCCCGACGCTTCGCCTCGCGTGATCGATGTCTTGCGTAATCATCTCCCGAATCCCCGAGATGACGTTCTGCTTGTACACTTTCGTTTGTTCTTTTGAATTATTGCTGCTGCTGCATCCGTCGTTTCGCGTATTCGTCGCCAGCAGCGAAATCTCCTCTTTGGCCACGTGCAAACTTCGGTGCACGCAGTTCAAGAGCACCACGTCCGCGTTCGATCGTCCGACGATGTCCTCCTCTATCTTCTTCGCGACCAAGCGCAACGCGCGGACGACGCCCGAACAATCGACGTTGTTCGTTTCGTCCTCGGATGAGGGAGAAGAAGACGCGTTGGTGTTGTTGGCGTTCGCGACCGCGCGAACGACGACATCTTTCAGAAATTTCTTCCCGACGGTTTCGAGAAGCAAAAGCGGCGACGAAGAAGATTCTTTAGAGTCTTCTTTTCCTCTCAGCAAAGCGTTTTGGAAAAAGTCCTCCAGAGCGTGTTGCGATTGCGCGGGGAGGAGGAGACGCGCGGGGTCGCTCGACGACGACACAGACGACATAGACGACGGTTCCATCATTTTTGTGTCGTCGTCGTCCTTTCGCGCGTGGTTTTGCGCGCTGTTTTTTATCTCGAAAATTTAGGGTTTTCCCCAGAAATCAAACTCTTTCAAGCGCACAAACGACAAACTTCATTTACCACGCGAGAGCGTTCACAGAGCAGCGCTTTTCTCTCTCAGCCTCTTCTTCTTTCTTTCTTCCTTTCTCTCTCCGTGTGTGTGTTTCTTTGAAAGAAGAGAGGGCAAAAGGTCCGCTCTTCTTCTTCTTCTTCTTTTTAATTGAAAAACGCGTTCGTTCGTTCGTTACACGATAGAAGAAGAAGAAGAAGAAGAAGAAGAACGATATAAGCGGTTCAACAACAACAACAGAATACTCGGATTTATTATAAAGAACACGCATTTATGGAAGAAGAAGATTTATTAGAGGAGCGATTGACGCTGTTCGACGCCGCCTGTCGCTTGCCGCTGATTCTCTTGTTTTCGCACGCCATCGGCAACTTCCTGAGCACTCGAAAACGAATCAAATTGCCCCAGATCACGTCGTACATCTTCGTCGGCATCGTTTCGAGCACGTCGGTACGTTTTCTTTTACTTTTTATGCTCGCGAGACTTGTTTCTAAATATGTGTACACGTGTAGTTTTTAAACCTGTTGACTCCGCGATTGGTTCGCGAATCGTTATGGTTGGTCGATAACGCGTGTTTGTCCGTCATCGGACTTTCGGCGGGCGCGGAGTTAAGCGCGAGAGATTTGCGAGGACAAAACGCGAAGAAGATCATCGTTTGGACGATGAGCATAGCGGTGTTTACGTGGTTGACGGTTTTTACGGCGTTTACGGTCGGAGGGGTATCCGAACGCGTGCAGTTTTTGGAGGATGGTGGGAGTAGTAGCGGTACTTTGGGCGCGGGCGACGCGTCCGTTTCGTGGAGGTACGGGTACACCTTGCGAGCGTGCGCGGTGGGATCGTTAATAGCCACGTTATCTATCGCTCGGAGTCCAGCGTCTGCGATCGCCGTCTTGAGAGAAACCGAAGCGAGAGGTCCGTTCGCGAAAATGGTCGTCTCGGTGACGGTTTTGAAAGACGTTTTGGTCGTCGTTCTGTTCGCTTTGAACATGGAAATGATTGAATCTTTAGGATTTATGAATACGAGTATTGGTAGTAGTAGTAGTAGTAGTAGTAGTAGTAGTAGTAGTAGTAGTAGTAGTAGTAGTAGTAGCGGCAGTAGTAATTCCGTGTCCTCGACGGAGATGATGACGATGATGATGAACGAGACGAGTGGCGGCGGAAGGCATCTCGCGACGATCGTCGGCGGGGAAGAAACGAACGATTACGAGTACCATATGCGGTCGATTATTCACGCGCTAGAACCGGTCGTTTCTGTGTTTGGTTCCTTCGTGTTCGGTTTCTTCGCTGGGGCGCCTTTGCACTCGGTGTTGCGAAGGTTGCCGTCGCCGCCGGCGCAGCAAGCGGACAATCATTTCTCGGCGAGTTTGAAAACTCGATTTCGAGCGTTGATGCGACAATCCATGAAACCGTTGTTTACCGTAGTCTATTCGACGACAATATTCGTCGTTTCCAAGCGGTTATTTCTGTTGGAGCCGCTGTTAGTGTGCGTGTGCTGCGGGATATTTTGCGCAAACAGAGGTAACTTTTCTTCTGTTACAGCCAACAACGCGGCTTCGTCGTCGCTTCAAGAGAGAGACGCGTCGTCGAGTTTGAGGATGACGAGTTCACCGCCGTCGCCGTCGAGCGGCGGCGGAAGCGCAAACACCAACGCGATGACGACGACGACGACGAATAAGTTGGCGCAACAGCAATTGTTCAACGCCATCGGCTCGAAGTCGTTGCACTCGTCTTTGGTTTCTTTACAGCCTGCGGTCAATTTGGTCTTTTTCACGCTCGCCGGAGTGGCGTTGGAAATGGAACACGTGATGCGAAGCGCGCAAGCGGCGGTGTTATTGGTCGCGTTTCGCATACTCGGTATTTTCATCTCGTGCAGAATCGCCAGTCGTTTACTCTCGTCGTCGTCGTCGTCGTCGTCGATTTCGCCGGAAAACGGCGGCTCTGAAAACATCGAAGAGCAACAGCGTAAAGTCGCGTGGATGGCGCACGTGACCCAAGCCGGCGTCGCGTTGGGCTTGGCGAGAACGTGTTCGGTGAAATTTTCCGCGTGGGGCGAACAATTCGCCTCCGTCGCGACCGCGATGATCGCTTTGAACTTGTTGATTGGCCCACCGCTCTTTCGATCGGCGCTGACGCGAGTCGGCGAAGCGAGAGTCGTCGAAAGCATCGGTACCGTTGCTACTCCGATGTCCTCCTCCGCTTCCGCGGCGGGTCCGAACGCCGGCGACGCCGCGTAAGAGACGGCGAAAGAAAGAAGAGGAAAAACGCGCGCAAGGATATAGAAGTTACAGAAGAAGAAGAATCCGCACGTGTGTTCAATGAAACTTTACTGTTGTTATTATTATTATTATATATATATAAGTAGCAGAACAAAAGAAGAGCGCGCGCGCGTATTTCTCCCTCTCTCTCTCGTGATCTCTCTCTCTCGTTTACTCTTCCGCATCCGGCAGCTTCAAATCCTTGAACAACTTCCCTTTATTCCTACTCTCCCACATGCTATCGAAGCCTTTGTTGACCATTTTCTCCCCGACTAAAGCGCCGGCGATGATGACGCCGACGTACACGGACGTGTTTGACTGTTTGTGATGATAATAAATAGCGGAGTAATAATAAACGTCAGAAGAGAACTTTTCAAGCGCTTTATAAAGGTTTACACAAATGGAAAAAAAATGGAAACCACGCAACAAAAACGAGTTTACGAGACGAGGAAAAAGTAGTATAGTCGCTTTTGGCGAAAGGAAGACAAAACAGACACGAAGAACAACGAAGGAGAGGACGTTTTGCGCGCGCTGCTCACCATGAACGTCTTGTAGAAAGCGTTGAACATCTCTCTCTCTTTCTCTCTTCTTTCTCTCTCTGACGTTTTCTTCTTTTTCTGGATCCGAAGCGAGAGAGCAAACTTGTGTTTAGTGTTTAGGGTTTAGTCAATTCGGGCAAAAACGCGCTTTTGGGGGAAAAAAAACGCT
>Ga0255753_1002704_pt1 | contig 19212 bp, 16 predicted proteins | sample 041ome_10_FD_179953 | JGI IMG/M metagenome (GOLD analysis project Ga0255753, IMG submission 179953) | Coastal salt marsh microbial communities from the Groves Creek Marsh, Skidaway Island, Georgia - 041412US metaG (version 2) | ecosystem: Environmental > Aquatic > Marine > Intertidal zone > Salt...
GTCTTGTTATGAATTTTGATATTTTAAGTGCTGTAAAAAACCCGTGGGGATCTCCAAGGAGTCTATCTGTCCAAACAATTGATGTGTATATTGATAAAGATTTTGGTTCTGGCACTGGAGTAAAACAATTAGGTAATTATAGGTTTGCAAAAATGCCAGATGGGTCTGGTTGGGAATATCATATTGTAATAGAGGGATGGGAACCACAGATTTGGAAGTCTCTTCCAAGCGGTGAGTCAGAATTAGTAACTAATCAATTTGATATTGTCGTTGTACCGGACAAAGGTGTAATAGTTGTAAAACTTGATATTGAAAGCCAGCTTGGTGGTGGAAATCCTGAAGAATGGCATTATGGAATAGTGATGATGTCTCAAGATGGCTATGGCCCTAATGGCTCAAGAATTAGAGAAATTAATCCATCAGCAGAACAGTACAGAGGCGGTGGAGCTCCAAATGTAGTTAACCATCCAAATATTTTTGACGTCATTTTCCCCAATGAAGGAGTTCAGGAAGACTCCTTAAGCTCATATGGAGAGTATGAAGGTTCTGTTGATGATATTCCTACAGATTTACTCGCAAGCATTCCATTGGTGAATAAAAATTCATGATAGGATACCTAACATGAAGAAATTAAACTGGCCCTTACTTGCAGTAGTCTCATGGTTTTTAGCTTTTGCAACAGGTGTTTGGGCTGATATGCCTAATCCAATAAATATTTCGAATGTTTTGACTTTCTTGGCTTTTGTGGCTTTTTTTGTCTATTACAGAGGTATACAAAAAAAGAAAAATGAACTTTGAGCTTGAGCTAAGCAAAGGTAAGCAAAATTCTCTTGGAGAAACTTTAAAAGTTGTAGATTTTATTAAAAACAATCCAAAAAAAGTAGAACTTTTATTTCAATGCTTTTATTCCGAAAATTCACTTGTTGCAATGAGGGCAATGAATGGAGCAAAGAGAATTATCAAAGACGACAAAAAAGTTTTTCTAACAAATAAAGATAGATTTTTAAATGAATTTTCTAATTCAAAACATAATGTTGTAAAACTAGGACTCATAACTATTTATTTTGATTTTCTAAATCATTTTGAAGAAAAGGAAGTAAGTAAAATTAAAACAATTGTTTTGAACTGGACAAAAAACAGTAGCGATTGGATGATTCTTGCTCAAGGCATGAAGCTTCTAGAAAAGCTTTCAAAGTCAGACAAGTCTCTTAAATTAAAGCTGATAGAAGTTGCTAAGAGATTGAAAAATGATGAAAGAAAAGTTGTTAGAACAAAGGCTCAAAAAATTTTAGAAGATAACTAGTCTTGTTTGTTTTGTAGCTTTTGCTTTTTTATTGGACTGGAACCAGTTTCTAAAATTTCTTTATAAGCTTTATCAAAAGCCTCTAACTGCCAACCTGACATTCTTGATCTGCTTATTTCAATTACTTGTTTTTTTTCTTCATCTGTAAATTTTGACCACTTAGCTATTTCAGGCGTAGTCCTTGCACATCCGTAACATAAGTCACTACCAGGATCTGTTACACATACACTTATACATGGCGAAGGAATTGTCATAATGAGATATTAATGCTTTTGTATTTCTTTAATTAATCCATTTGTAGCAATCTCTAATGAGCTTTTTGGAGTACTGACACCTTCTGGCCCACATTGGAAGTAGCTTGTAAAAATATCTTCATTTTTTGCTGTATACTGCCCACCCAAAAAATACCTACGTCCTTTAAAGTTTTTCAACAACTCTCCAATTATTTTTCCCTCTAATGATGATTCATCAAATTTTCCTTCACAAAAGATACCAATGTCATAATTTCGTAATTGATTGATTAAATTTGTTTCCTTTAAAAAGTATTTTGCACCGTTTTCAATTTCACAGCCAAGAATTTGATTTAATGTAAATGTTAAACCACCAGCTGCTCCTGAGTTAATTTCAGTTGGATTTAAACCTAAAATAAGCTCTTTATCAATTAGCGTTATCAATCTCTCAACCTCTAATTTGTGTTTCTCAATATCTTTCTCAGATAAACCTTTTTGAGGTCCAAAAACATCAAAAGCTGAATTCTCACCAAGTAAAGAAATATTGGTATCACTTAAAATTCTATTTTCTAAATTAGATTTAAAATTTGTTGCTTTAATTTGATCTATATAGGAAAAGTCTTTGGGAACAGGATTTACTATAGTTTCACCATTAGAGAGGAATTCCATACCCAACTTACTTAAGAGTCCTATTCCAAAATCAATAGTTTTTGAGCCACCTGTTCCAAGAACTTCTGTTTTTTGAACTGCCTCAAGCAAACATCCTGTATTTATCGACATGGATTCATTTTTTGAATCAACACCAATTAATTGAGCTGACTCAAAAAAAATACTCCCATTTATGTTTAATGATTCAACTACTGAGAGAGAATTATCACAATTCAAAGCTTCAAAACTTTCATGAGTTTGAAAATTGTGACTTTTAAAAATTTCTGTACTTTCTTGCCCACCATCGGTAACACTGAAAAAGTCTGCATTAATATTTGAATCCAAAAAATTACTTTGAACAATATCAAGCACCTCTATGGCGCTTAACGTACCAGAAAATTTATCACTAAAGACAGCAATATTCATGTATGTATTTTATTTAATTCTTAGTAAGTTGCCAGCATATTTAAACTAGGAAAGTATGAAAATAGGATTTTTAACAGATGTTGATGGATATAGGGCTCCAATACACCCTGAATCTATTGAGAAATATTCTTTAGATATTCATTTGGAGAAAAATATATTTGATTATCTAAATTATGCAGATTCTTCCCTAGACAATGTAAAGAATATAACTAACTTAAATGATTTAGACATTGTTGCCTGTGTAGAAAATATCCAAGATAAAACAATAAAGGAACTTAAAGAAGGAGCAGTTCTTATTGGTATATTTGATTTTGATAAGATCGAAGAGATAAAAAGTTTAAGACCTGATCTAAAAGTATTAAGTTTTTTTAAACTTCCTAGAATCTCAAGAGCTCAAAACCTAGACGCCCTTTCTTCTCAAGCAAACTTACTTGGATACGCCTCAGTCTTACGAGCAGCAAAAGAGACATCAGACGTCGTACCAATGATGACTACTGCAGCAGGAAACATCCAACCATCAAAAGTATTAATCCTTGGAGTAGGAGTTGCAGGCCTTCAAGCAATTGCCACTGCAAAAAGACTTGGGGCTCGAGTGTGGGCTTTTGATATTAGAAAAGAGGCTAAGGACCAAGTGGAGTCTTTAGGTGCTAAATTTGTTGAAGCAAGCACTGAAGCTCAAGATAGCGTATACGCACAGGAAGTTTCAGAAGAAGAGAATCAGAAAATTCAAGAAGCATTGAAAAAACAAGTAATTGATAGTGATATTGTTTTAACATTTGCGCAAATACCAGGAAAGAAAGCACCTGTCTTGATTGAAAAGTCAACTGTTGAAAACATGAAAGAGAACTCAGTAATTATTGACCTAGCCGCTGGTACTGGTGGAAACTGTGAAGGCACAGAGGTTGACAAAGTTGTTGAAATTAATGGGGTAAAGATAGTTGGTGAAACAGACATCTTAAACACTGTTAAACATGCAGCAACAAAGCTGTATTCAGAGAATGTAAGAAATTTAATTGAACTGTATATAGAAAATAGTGACGACGAGATTTTTGTGGAGATGAGTTCATAATGGAAGCAACATTCTTACTTACTTTGTTGATAACGTTTTTAGCAAGCTTTATTGGATATGAACTTATATCTAAAATTCCACAGACATTACACACTCCGTTGATGTCTGGTTCCAATGCTATTTCTGGAATTACATTGATTGCAGCAATTCTTATATACCCAGAAGTAGGAGAGTCTCAAGTACTTAAAATTATTGTTTTAATTGCAATAGCATTTGCAACCCTCAATATTGTTGGCGGGTTTTCAGTAACTGGTCGAATATTAGAAATGTTTAAGAAAAATGATTGAAATAATACTACTTGTCTCATCTGTTTTATTTATATTTGCATTGAAACTATTTGGAAGACCGTCAACGGCACATAGAGCAAATACATTTGCAATGTTGGCCATGGCATTAGCTGTTTTTAGCGCATTTAATTTTGATTTTTCAAAATATGATTCTGCTTTTTATATCACAATTGTTATTTCAGGAATCCTTGGAGCGTTAATTTCAAAACGAGTTCAGATGACACAAATGCCTGAGCTTGTTGGTTTATTTAATGGTTTTGGTGGAGGAGCTTCCGGTGCAATTGCATACGTAGAGCTCTCAAAAAGTACACTACCTCTATCGGATTATTTCGTAGCTATTTTTTCTATGGTTATTGGCATGTTTACTTTCTCTGGAAGCATCATTGCTGTTCTAAAATTACGTGGAAAGCTAAACAATGTCAATACAACAATCGCTAATATCTTTTCAGCTTTTTTACCACCACTAATTTTATTACCTGCAATTTGGGAATCGGAAATATTATCCCTTGAATACTTTATGCTGCTTTCATTAATTGCCGGAATAATTCGAGTTGCAGTAATTGGTGGAGCAGATATGCCAGTTGTCATAGCATTCTTAAATTCACTTTCTGGAATAGCGGCTATGTCAGCAGGGTTTATTGTAAATAGTATTATTTTGATCATAGCTGGAGCCTTAGTGGGTGCTTCTGGAATAATTCTCACACTTCTTATGTGTGCTGCAATGAACCGTACGCTTCTAGATGTTCTAAAAGGTGGATTTGGAAGTAAATCAATTAATAATGAGTATGATAAAGATCCAATAAGTACTTCCCCTGAAGATGTTGCAATTCAGTTAAGCTATTCAGAATCTGTAATTATTGTTCCAGGATATGGAATGGCAGTAGCTCAAGCACAGGCAGCTGTTAAAGAATTAACAAATACCTTAAAAGATAAAAATATTGAAGTGAAGTTTGCTATTCATCCAGTTGCTGGAAGAATGCCTGGACATATGAATGTACTGTTAGCTGAGGTAGATATTGATTATGAAGATATGTTTACCTTAGAAGATATAAATTCTGAGTTTTCCTCAACGGATGTTGTAATAGTTCTTGGAGCAAATGATGTTGTTAATCCATTAGCTAGAACTGATGAAGATTCTCCAATCTATGGAATGCCAATACTTGATGTTGACCTAGCAAAACAAGTTATTGTTATAAAAAGATCTATGTCACCTGGTTATGCAGGTATTGCAAATCCACTATTTATAAATGACAATGCAAAAATGCTTTTTGCAGATGCAAAAGAAGGCTTAGAAAATATCATTAAGTCCTTCGAGCTTGTTTAAAGACTAGAATAATTTTTATGACATTAATTGATGGTTTTTATACAGATTTAGAAAAACCATTGCTCTATATTCATATTTTTGCTGGATTTGTTTCTTTAGGCACAGCGTATCTTTTGCTTTTTTTAAAAAAAGGTGACAAGCGTCATAAAAAGTATGGCATGTATTACGTCTACGGTATGTCAACTATTTTTGTTACCGCTATACCACTAAGCATGTTGGGAGTTGTGCAACCATTTTTATTTGCTATCGCAATTTTCTCATTTTATTTTGCTTTTGCTGGATATCGACAAGCAAAAGTGCGAACTGGCGCCAGAGAGAATGTGGATAAAGCTCTCACATTGTTAATGTTCATTGCTGGAGTATTGTTGTTTCTAAACGCAGCAGGACTAATTAAGTATGGTTTTTATGGTCAGTTTGAAGGCATGAATACTATATCAATAATTTTTGGAATTGGATGTATGTATATCACAGCATATGATCTCAACAGATATAGAAAAACAGATAAACCGAATTTTTATGACAGAACCAACACCCATTTAAATCTTATGCTCGCTGGAACAATTGCTGCTACTACTGCATTTATCAGTACTATTGAATTGTTTCCACAGGAGTGGATGAACTGGGCAATGCCTAATGTGTTTATAGTTCCAGTTATTGTGTATTTCTCTAGAAGAGAGTTAGCGAAAAAAACTGTTTAAACTTCAAGCAAATATATTGCTAAGAAAGCAATCTTCTTATTATCATGACTAGAAATGGAAGAAAAAAAACAGGTAGATGGCAGGTCCTTAAGAGGAGAGAAGCTATATAAAGCTACGCATGATTTACTTTTAGAATCTGCAGTTGAGTTGTTAAACGACCCAAAACTAGACCCAGAGAAAGTCACACTCTCTCAGATTGCTAAAAACTGTAATCTCTCACAAGCTGTCGCTTACAAACATTTTCCAGACAGAATGATGGATGTCTACGGCGCGGTTGTTGGAAAAAGAACCGCTGAAATGCTAGAGGAGATGCAGGTTGCCTCACTCAAAGAGAAAGATCCCATAATATTACTCGAGAGAATGATTGCTATTTTTACAGAAGCCTCAATTGATACAGGCAATGCAACAAGAATTGCCTATGCAAACAGACATATACTTCTTCGAGAGGGTAAGTGGTTTCAGCGTCAACCAGTTGATACCTTGGCAGAGATTGTAAAGAATGTTCCTGGATTAAAAGAAAAACCAAGAGAGGTAGCAAGGCGTATACATTTTATGTGGAGTGGTTTGTTGTTTCTGTGGATAAGTTATCAAAAAGGTCACCATATTTATGGGGCGTACTCAGATGCCTGGTTTAGAAAAGAATCTAAGAATATAGTCTCTTTAGCTCTACAGCGTTAATTTATATCTAATGTAAGACCAGATATCCATTCTTCAGACGACATACCACTACAGTAGTAATTTGTATTGTTTGCGCTCACACCTGGTGTTATCGTTACACCCGCAGCAGCTGCCTTCTGCTCAAATAAATCTAGAGAATCCTGCACTGAAGCGACAGTCATGCTTCCTGAGTTATCAATACATAAACCAATTTTTGCGCCACTTGGTAAAACACTTGCACCAATCAAATCCCACCAATCTGAGGTCCCTGATATAGTACCCGCTTCACTTTGAACTCTTGAAACTCTAGCATGAAATGTTGTCCCAGCAGAAAGTTCATTCAAAAAGGCAGTCGGTATATAAATTTGAGAATCTACTCCATTAGGAGTTGTGCGATTGATTCCATAATTTCTATGAGGTTCTAGCAAGTGAAAGCATCTGTCTGGATACTGATTTCTAAAATTGGTCCATCGGCTAGTCATCTGTGTAAAGCCCCCGCTACTATCGTCTTCATCAATAACAGCAACAACCCATCGGTTAGCATTTGTTGTTGAGTCTCCACAATCTGCAAGTTTTTGAGACACAACATAGGTCCAGTTGAACTGTGTAGCAGCTGTGTTGTTCGTGCTAAATGCATTTGTAAAAGTATTTGCAGCAACATCAATTGTTGTAGCCCCTTCAGCACTTGGTGTAAACGTCGCTGTATAGGTTGTACCAGATCCTGAAAAATTACTGAGCGTTCCACCACTGACAACAACGTCTCCAGCTGCAAAGTTGGTTGTACTCTGGCTTGCAGTAAAGGTGATAGATAGAGAAGTGTCAGCTGATGAATCTCCATCATTTACTTCAGCAGCAGTAATAGTCATAGTAGGTGCAGTGCTATACGTCCAGTTGAACTGTGTTGCTGCTGTGTTACCTACACCTGTTGAAGCATTTGTAAAGGTACTACTATCGACATCGATAGTTGTTGCACCCTGCGCAGTCGGTGTGAAGGTTGCAGTATAGGTAGTACCAGATCCTGCAAAGTTGCTCAATGTTCCACCGCTGACGCTAACGTCTCCAGCTGCAAAATCAGTTGTACTTGCACTTGTAGTAAAGGTAAGTGAGAGGGAACTATCTGATGAGGTATCTCCATCACTTACTTCAGAAGCAGTAATAGTTATGGATGGCGTACCAGGTAGAGTAGTAGTAGTAGTAGTAGTAGTAGTTGTGGCTATAACTGAAATACAGGGATCTGTTTGAGAGATTGTAATACTAGGGTATTTCTTTATTTCATTATCATCTTTATCAAATGCGATAAGTTCAATAAATTGGTCTCCGCAGGTCATATCAAATTTTGGATAAACAAAGAGTTTTGAATCTGTAACAGTTTCATGTATTGACAACACACCATTTACATAAACTTCGTATCTTACAATTTCATCATCTTTATTTACAGAAGGTATATTTAAATTGAAATTCGTACCAATTTCTGAAGCAAAAGGAACTTTATTTTTATCATCTCTAATTTTAGGCAGTTTTACACTGCAGTTACCAGCAGCGTCGCAGGCTTCTATTTTAAAATCATGGTTTTTGCCTTTAGTAAGATTTGTGAGTATTGCCCTTATGCCACTAGTTTGACTACTACATTTAGTTTTACAATCATTCCCAGAAATAGCCAGATGGAGAACACCATCAACATAAAAATTAAATGTAGTAATGCCCACATTATCGGTCACATGACCCCATAAGATATCAAGTTGTGTTTTTGATACCCTACTAAATACGATTTCATCATCACTCCACTTAGGACCTTGTGTGTCTGAAAAATCTGCAGTTTGTAAATAAGCACTAGAATCTGTATATGCTTCTTCTCCTTGAAGTAGTTTAGGCAAGGTCTCAGACCCAACCATACCGTCTATTTCTAAGCCTGCCTTTTCTTGAAACGACTTAATAGCTTCTTGGGTCACCTTGTCATTTATTCCTGTCGTTGGACCGTTAAGCAGTCCTAAATCAATAAGCTTTTCTTGCACCATAACGGTGAAAGAATCTCTGATTACCTCAGATGTTACAACAACTTGTTCTTTAAAAGCAAGTAAAGAAGATACAGTTGGTTCAGAAACTTTAAGGTTTGAGAATGTAATTACTTGAGGAGGAGCGGTATCATCTGCAAACACTCTGTCACTGTTAATGCTCAAAACGAATGTTAAAGAAACTACCGCAGCAATAAAGAACGAAATGTTTTTGAATGAAAATCTTGAACCTTTTTTGAAGCTAGCTTTAATTTTTTGAGCATCATCGATTGATACTGAGGGATTTGGAAGCTGGACGGGAATATCCAACTTTTCCATTGCTGATATAATTTCAACAGAAGAAACCCCTAGCTCATCTGCTAGTCTATAAACCTCCACCACATGAAAATTATAATAGAATAGAAACTTTTATACTATAAAATTTACAAAAAGTAATCTAAATATTTTTAAAAATATAGCGGTCAAAAACTTTCATTTTTTCTGTCCAATCTTCTTTGTAGTAATGTTGTACTGTCCCAGCTACAGAAGATAATAAAGCATTTCCATCTTGAGGAGTAAAACAATATCCAGTCAATGTATTCTCTTTTACATGTAAAGATTGTTCGGCAACAACACCGTGAGATAGCAATCTTCCGTGGTATCCATGATCTCTACCAAAAGAAAAAACCTTGTTCGAAGACATTTTTTCAGTAGCCATCAAAAACTCACTATTATCAAGGTTTTCCATGATGGCTTCATGTTGTATTGCATCTTTAAAAGTAAGCGAAAACCAAAGAGTGTGCATATATTGTGTAGGTAGCTTGATAGCTGAGGAAAAAAGGTTTAGCTTTTTTCCTTCTTGTGCAAATAATTCATGTACATCACGGGCATGGTGAGTACCAAATTCCTGATTGCTATGTTTTGTAATTGTTGGTGAAGGAGAGAAAGAATCGTTTTGTGATACATCATTAGCCCTTCTTAAGCAGACAAACTTTCCTTCTATTAGTTCCCTCTCTTCATCAAGTGCAAAGCTTTTAACTATTGAGGCTATGTTATGTGTGTTACATGAAGCAATGAGAAATTTATTTGAATCTTCTTTTAATATTTCGTTATTTATTCCCCATGCAAAAAATGAACCAAATCCGTGCTCAGAACCTTGTGCCATAAATCTCTTACTCTGGTCGAGTGATGAATAAACTTTATCCCAGTTATCATTTCCACTTGGCGTACAGTCGATAATTACATCTGAGTCGGCATAAGCTTGCTCAACATCTGTTGTTTCTTTAAACCCTAGTTGATGAAATTCGCTAAGTGTATCAGCAGTAGAAACAATCTTCGCCCCTTTTCTTACGAGTGCCTCGACTTTTCCTCTTTCTTCAGACAGAGGGGTTCTTTTAAAAAATATGACGTTATCTAATCCAAGTGATTCTCTGTGTTCTGCGAGTAAACCTATCAGTGGTTCGCCGATTGTTCCCGTGCCAATTACTAGTACATTCTTAGACATATAGTTTCCCCCCTATATAATATGAGGATAGAGGGGGAAATTTTAAAATCCAATTATGGACAATAAATTTATTTATGAATTCTCTGGTCAGAAAGCTGATGGTGATGCATCATTAAGCAACCTTCTTGGTGGCAAGGGTGCAAATCTTGCAGAAATGTCAAAGCTTGGAATCAATGTTCCTCCTGGTTTTACTATCACAACTGAAGCTTGTAATTATTTTTCAAAAAATAAAAAATTGCCTGATGGGTTAAAAGAGGAAATAATTAACTATGTTTCAAATTTAGAAAGCCTATCTCAAAAAAGTTTTGGTAATAGTGAATCACCACTTTTATTATCAGTGAGGTCAGGAGGCATGATTTCTATGCCAGGAATGATGGATTCAATTCTGAACATAGGCCTTAATGATGACAATGTTCAAAGCCTTGCCAAGGCTTTTAATGATGAACGTTTTGCCCTTGATTCATATAGAAGATTGATTCAAATGTATTCCAATGTTGTGCTTGGTGTTGCGATGGATAGGTTTGAAGCAGTTATTGCTAATAAAAAACGCATGGATAACGTTATATCTGACGCTGATTTTAATGCTGACCAGCTTAAATGGATAATCAATGCATACAAAAACACAGTAGAGAGATTTACAAATTCTCCATTTCCCCAAGACCCCTACGAACAATTGCTTGGTGCTATTGAAGCTGTATTTAGTAGTTGGCAAAACAAAAGAGCAAAGAGGTATAGAAAGATCAATAATATACCTGACTCTCTAGGCACTGGCGCAACAGTTCAAACCATGGTTTTTGGTAATTTAAATGATAAATCTGGAACCGGGGTTGCTTTCACCAGGAATCCTTCAGATGGATTAAAAGAGCTTTATGGAGAATATCTAATAAATGCACAGGGAGAAGATGTTGTTTCTGGTATCAGAACACCTCATCCAATAAAAAATAATGATTCTGTTGAACAAGAGTCGTTGGAGTCAAAATTCCCGAATGCATATAAAGAAATCACAGAAATTGCATCTAAACTCGAAAGTCACTTTAAGGATGTACAAGATATAGAGTTTACAATTGAAAATGAAAAAGTTTATTTACTTCAAACTAGAAAAGCTAAAAGAACTGCTCAGGCCAGTATAAAAATTGCTATTGATTTACATAACGAGGGCATTACAACAAAAGAAGAGTCATTAATAATGGTCGATGCAAATACTATTACGAATGTTTTACATCCTCAATTTGTCCAATCTCAAGAGAAAGCTCTTTTTACCAAAGCGCTTAATGCTTCTCCTGGAGCAGCTGTTGGAGAGATTGTATTTGATGCAGACAAAGCAGAAAAAGAGGCTAATAGAGGAAGAGATGTAATTTTAGTTAGAGACGAGACTAGTCCAGAAGATATTCATGGAATGCATTCATCTGTTGGAATTCTAACAACAAAAGGCGGCATGACAAGCCATGCTGCAGTTGTAGCTAGAGGAATGGGTAAGCCATGTGTTGTAGGTGCAGAAGGTTTGACTATAGATTTTGAAAACAAAACAATAGGCAATGGAGAGAGAGTGTTAACGGAGGGAGACATTATTTCCATAGATGGATCTTTGGGTGAAGTTTATATTGGAGAACTGGAAACTGAGCCACCAAGGCCATCAGATGAATTCAACACTCTTATGGATTGGTGTAGTGAGTACAAGAGATTGGCAATAAGAGCAAATGCAGAAACAGTACTAGATACTGAAAAGTCATTAGAGTTTGGTGCTGAAGGAATAGGGCTTTGTAGAACAGAGCACATGTTTTTTGAAGGTGAACGAATCATTCCTATGCGTGAAATGATTATGTCAGAATCACAACAAGGTAGAAAAAGGGCATTAAAAAAATTAATAGATTTTCAAATTGCTGACTTTGAATCTTTGTTTTTACTTTTAAAAGAAAAGCCTATAACAGTGAGGCTTCTTGATCCACCAATGCATGAGTTTTTACCAAAAAGTGACATTGAAATGACTGAACTTGGTAATGCAATTGGTGTTTCTCCAAGTTACATTCGAGAAATGCTTGTTAAATTATCTGAGAGCAATCCAATGCTTGGTCATAGAGGAGTGCGTCTTGGATTAAGTTACCCTGAAATTTATGAGATGCAAGTAGAAGCAATCTTAAGGGCTGCTTACAATATACAAAAAAAAGATGGTGTATTAGTTACCCCAGAAATAATGATTCCTTTGGTTATGAATGCTGAAGAATTGCATCAAATGAAGAAACTTCTTATTAAGAAGATATCTCAGGTACAGAAAAAGTTAGATTATACATTTGAATACACAATCGGAACAATGATTGAACTGCCAAGTGCTGCATTAAACTCTGGGTCGATAGCCGAACATGCAGATTTTTTCTCTTTTGGTACGAATGATTTAACACAAACAACTTTAGGTCTCTCACGAGACGATGCTTCAAAATTTCTTACTAAATATGTAGAAAATGATATATTTACTCAGGACCCATTTGTATCTATAGATAAAAAGACAGTTGGAAAAGCTGTTGAAATTTCTGTGAATGAAGGAAGGCAATCAAACAAAGACTTAAAAATTGGAGTTTGTGGGGAACACGCTGGAGAAGCGGAATCTATTCACTTTTTTAATTCACTTGCAATTGATTATATTTCTTGTTCTCCTTATAGGATACCGACAGCAAAACTTGCAGCTGCACAGGCACAAATTTTATATAGTTAAATACAAACTGTTTATTCAGAGGATATAATTGCATTTATGAGTTATAAAATTATAAATAAAGTAGATCCTATTTTATATTTAGGACTTTCAATTGTTGGGTTTATTACTCCAGAAATAGTCTATAAATTGTTTCTTCTAAATCCTGACGCAGTTTTAACAGCTAGTGAAGCAACACTTGCAAGAGCTAATGGTGTAGGAGTAACTTTTGCAGCTTTATTAATTGTATTACTAGGTGGTGAAGAGGAAAATGCAAGGCAAATAAATATTGTTCGCTATATTGGTGGATTGTTATTAATTGGTTTTGCAGTCTTTACTAATTTCAATGGTTTTTTAATTTTTGGAGTAAGTGAAATTGGATTAGCTCTTTATACCGGAAGGCAATTAAGACCAACATCAACTGATGAGAGTTACACTCAAACTAACGAAGATTAAAATAAGATTTCTATCAAAATTTGTGATAACTAACATTGTCTTATGATTTTAAAAGACAAGAATATTTTAATTACAGGCATTCTTACCGATAAAAGCATTGCTTATGCTTCTGCAAAAATAGCTTTAGAACACGGAGCAACAGTTGTTGCAACTGGTTTTGGAAAAGGACTCAGAATTACTGAAAGAGCAGTCAAAAGATTATCAGATGATATAAAAGTTTTTGAAATGGATATTGAAAACCTGAATCAAGTTAATCAAGCAGTAAAAAATATAGAAAGTGAGGTTGGCAATCTTGACGGAATTTTACATGCAATTGCTTTTTCACCAACAGAGGCCATGGGCGGTAACTTTTTAAACACAACTGTGGAAGATGCAGTTAAAAGTTTTGAGATTTCCGCTTTTTCTTTGAAAACACTTGCTACTTCATTTCAGCCAATCTTAAACAAACCATCTTCAATAGTTGCTCTAGATTTTGATAATTCTCAAGCTTGGCCAGGATATGATTGGCAGGGAGTTGCAAAATCTAGTCTCCAGTCTATCGTTCGATACCTTGCTTTTTATATGGGTAAAGATGGAGTTCGAGTAAATGCAGTTGCTTCTGGTCCTCTAGCTACAACAGCAGCAAAAAATATCCCTGGATTTAGAGAGATGAATGATGAATGGGATGAGAGAGCACCTCTTGGATGGGACTCCAAAAATGCAGTACCAGTTGCAAAAGTAGTTAACTTTTTACTCTCTGAATTTTCTGAGGCTGTATCAGGAGAAATTATCCATGCTGACGGGGGAGCACACTCAGTTGGCGGGACGATGTTACCTTAATAACCTGAAGACCCTGCCACTGTAGGATCTCCTACGTCTCCATCTTGAAAAATATCTCTTATTGTACTTAAATCTGGTTTGCTGATTACTGGTGCTATATATGTGTTAAACAACTCATAGCCCAGTGGATTATTTGCAAGAATACCTGATGGTGTCCGTACACTGTCGCTCCATTCGGGAGAAAGTGATCCATTTTCCCATAAACTTGTGTATTCAAACATACTGAAATTAAGCAAGTACAAATATTCTTTCTGAGCAACTTCAAACATGAATGGATCAGACTTCCAAGCATCTCCACCATATCCTTCTGAATCCCAAAGCCCTCCATCATAAGCTTCCTGCATTGCGGCATATGTCGGTCCACTTGCCCAATCTGATGAAAATTCAGAATACTGTTTTAAAGCTAGCGCGTCTAAACCGCTCATATGAATTGTATGAAATACGTGTTCAATAACTTCTGCTGCATCAGTATCACCATTTCCAAAACCTTCACCAGATGAATTTAGATACCAGACCATGTCGTTGTCATAGTGTGAATCAAATAAATAATCTAAATCATAACTCTCAGCAGACATTAGAAAGTTTGGACTGTAATCATCTCCACCACCACGCGCTACTTTTTGAAGAGTCGGCATTCCAGCATGATAGGTACCACTATCACCTCTCAATGTTTTGATAAAGGTCTTTTGTTTATCTGCATCTATGTTTTCACCAGTTGGATCTGTAAATAGTTCAACCATCCGTGCAACTTTTTCTATAAAAGCATCTGGGACGGCAACTTGTCCTCCAACATTTCCTGCTGCCATAATTCTGACTCCATTAATAGTTACTTCACGTTTGAAGAAGTCACTAGGTATTTCAACAATACGGTCTTTGTCATAAGCTTGGATAGTAAGAACATCAATGATTTCACCTTTTTGATATACAGGAATAGTAGTAGTAGTAGTAGTTGTGGTAGTTGTCTCTTCCTCAACAACTGAAGTCTCTTCCTCAACAACTGAAGTCTCTTCCTCAACAACTGAAGAAATTTGCTCATCAGAATTTCCACAACTGATAACCAATAAAGATAAAAGAAGTAACGATATTTTATTTTTCATTAGTGAATCCTAACATCCAGGGATACTAAACAGTTACAGGAAGGATTATTCATTCTTATTAAATACACATAGATTAAAGAATGAAGTTAAGCTTGGGTAGTGAAAAAATTGATCTTCTTAGTTTTTATACTTTTATTAAGTTTTTGTTCTTCTGATTCAGGAGAGACTACAAATGAAAATATTGAAAACATTGAAAATATTGAAAACATTGAAAATATTGAAAACATTGAAAACATTGAAAACATTGAAAATATTGAAAACATTGAAAATATTGAAAACATTGAAAATATTGAAAACATTGAAAACATTGAAAACATTGAAAACATTGAAAACATTGAAAATGAATTTATCCAAATCGTAGATGGTATAACTATTCGTACCACTGAAAAAATTGATGAATCTAAATATGATTTTGTAGAAAAATATCAAATGAAAGAGGATACTCAGAAAACATTTACAGCTCCAAATGGATATAAAGTTGCCAAAGCTATTGCATATGTTGATAAATGGCCTCCAGAAGAAAAATGTTCTATGGATATATCAGTACCAATATCTATGTACTCTCTAGGCTTATCAGAATTTACAATAAATGCTGATCCAACACTTGTTGGAGACCCCTGTCCTGGTCCAAAAACTTGGTACTTTACGTTTGGTTATGTAAAAGAAGATGTTGAAATAAATGTCCTTGAACAAATTAACGTGAAAGAACCAAAACTCTATGAAATAAGACAGTTCTTACAAGACAGGATGGATAGTAGAGATGTAGAAGTTATTGATTCCTCAACGTCTCTTCCAGAGATTTGTAACGATCAAGATACTTTCAGTTATGATTTCAACAACAACCTAATAGAAAGTAGCGGTTTACATGAAGCTGCACTCTGGAATAAAAATCTAGATAATCCAGAGGAACCAACAGCTTTAAGTTCATCAGATTTAAAATTCGAAGATGGAAATTTAGATCTTGAAAATAGATTGAGTTATCTTACTCTTCCGGAGTATCTTACTTCTTGCCTTGCAAGACAGGATAATATTGAAATTTCATTAAGAATTAAAATACCAGCGTATGAAGATGCAATCAGACCACTTATAACAAACACATTATTTGAAGCTTGTGGTCAAATAGAATTAGGAGTTTGTTTATTTTTAACTCCTCCAGATGAGGTAGACAATCCTGATTATTATTTACTAGGTTTCTATTCAGGACAAAATGAGAATTTCATAGCTGGATTTAAGTTTTTCGCTACACAAACTCCAATTTATGCAGGAAAGTGGTACGATATTAAACTCAAACTTGAGTTAAACGCTGTGACTCCTGCTGTAAGTATTGTTGTAGATGACGTAGTTAATAAATTTACGAGTTTTCCAGAGTGGGATGGAGATCCAAAAATAGCTCATGAATATTTATTTAGTAATGAATCTCGATATAGTTTATTTGGAATTAGAAATGAATTTAACGAGTGGGAAACAGATACGAATGTTCCTCTACTTGTAGATAAAGTCACTATCCAAAATTTTTCTAAAATACAAGAATCTGAGGAAATAAATAGTTTATTAACTCAGTTAATTACAAATATTGAAAACAATTCTACTCAAAATAATAAATCCCATTACCAAAGAATCACCTCTCTTTTTGTTGGTGATTGGGATCCAGTATCTAGTAACGTACTTGATTATCTAAGCGCCGTAGAAAAATATGAAGGGTCAATATACCCACCAACAGTAAAAACAAATATTAAAACTTTGTCCTACACTAAACAACTTGCTCATTTTTTTAAAGAGTGGATATTTGACAATCTGTTTATTGAAGATCAAATCAAAAAAGTAGAAAATCTTTCATTTAAAGAAACAGAAATATTCCCAGGTTCAGTTGCTTCTAATCCACAAACTATAAGCAGAACAATTGAAGTAAATGGAACTTATAATGAAAGTCCAGGTTACCATTTCAATAATGACGAAACAGTTTTAAGACCTACAGGATTATATGCTGAACCGGGAAAAATAGTAACTATAGAGGTACCAAAAGAAGTACTCGATAAAGGATGGCTTGTTCAAGTAGGTATTCACGGAGGAAACTTAGCTTGCTGGTCAGAAACGAGACGTTTTAATAGAATTGCCAACACGTTTGAATTAAACAAAGAGACCGTTTCAATTGCTAATCCTTTTGGTGGAGGTATTTATATTATTGTCCCAGATGGAAGTGATAGTGGGATAATCGAAATATCAATTAAAGATGCTATTAATATGCCCACATTTAGCACTTTGCAATTAAAAGGTATAAATAATGATCTTGATCAATTCAAATCAGACTTAAAAACCTCTCAAGTTCCCTGGTTTGAAATTATAAGCGATAAGTTTAATCTTACCTATCCACTTGAGTATTCAAATTCTTATGAAAATCCACTCGAAATGCTAAGTGTTATGGAGAAATCTCTAGATGCCATAATGTTAATGTCAGGAAGACCACTTGAAAGGGTTCGAGCGGAATGGTTGGTTGTTGATGCGCAAATTATTGCATGCGGTACGGCAATGGCAGCTAGCTATCCTACATTTGGAGATTATGACGGTAGTCCTTCTTTGAAAGATAAAGTTAATGATGGACTCTGGTTCTCACCTTATAAAAATGATTTTGTATATTGGCACGAAATGGGTCATTTACACAATTTACCAACTCTTGGATGTCAAGAACAGGAAAGTAATGTACATCTTTTAAAGGCTGTAATTGATAGCAAAGTTTTTAATTCACCGCCCGATATTGCATTAAAAAATTCTGGTTTTCAGCCATTTACAAGACTTGAGGCAGCATTTGACCTCATGTTTACAATTGATTGGCAGAATGAAGAAAGAGTCTGTGGTGAAAATGATTATATTTATGGTGGAAATCAAATGCGATACCAGACCAAAAGCTGGGCTAGATATTTGGAGATAGTTGATTTATATGGCTGGGAGACAGTAGGTAAAATACACAATGTATTTTATAATAAAAATATAAGGATTGGGTACATCAAAGATTATGAAATTTCTGATGATGAGTTTGTTTACAGAGCTTCCCACGAAGTTGGAATAAATTTAGCACCAATATTTGAATTTTGGGGGCTAGTGCTTGATCACAACATTATTAATGGGTTAAAAGTTCTCCCACCGCCGATAGAATTTATTGAAAGATTAAACTTTTATAAAGATAATATTCCCAATAATGAAAAGGAATATAACGTTATGCTTGATACTTTGAGAAGCGGAGTTGGTGATGATCAGTATGTTCGAATTGACTACTGGAAAAACAATTACTCACAAAGTATTTTAGATAAAATGCATGACAGAATTGATAAAATCATTAAAGATATCAACAATTATTAAAAAATTTACTTCTATTAACGTTTATACTTTTCACTTTTTGCTAAAAAAATTTATAAGTTAATCCTTTTTAAAGACAAGTACTCCATTGTGTCCACCAAATCCAAAAGAATTGGACATTGCTGTTGATAACTCTTTTTTTATGGCATTATTTGGGGTGTATTTTAAATCACATTCTTCATCAGGATTATTCAAATTTATAGTAGGTGGGATAACACCGTTTTTAAGGGTTAAAACTGAGACCATAGCTTCAAACGCACCTCCACCACCAAGTAGATGACCAGTCATAGACTTTGTAGATGAAATGTCTATTTCATAAGCTCGTTCTCCAAATACAGTTTTTATTGCAGCAGTTTCATTTTTGTCATTTGCTGGTGTCGACGTTCCATGGGCATTAATGTAATCAACTTCATCTTTTGTTAAACCTGCATCAGCTATTGCTTTTTGCATAGCAACTACGGCACCTTTTCCACCTTCTGCTGGTGCGGTAATGTGATATGCATCTGTTGTAGATCCATAACCTGCAACATATCCATATATCCTAGCCCCTCTAGATAGCGCAGATTCCTCACTTTCCATAACTAAAACTGTAGAGCCTTCTCCCATTACAAAACCATCACGTTCTTTATCGAATGGTCTGCAAGCTTCTTTAGGATTCTCATTATTCGT
>Ga0255753_1002708_pt1 | contig 19184 bp, 14 predicted proteins | sample 041ome_10_FD_179953 | JGI IMG/M metagenome (GOLD analysis project Ga0255753, IMG submission 179953) | Coastal salt marsh microbial communities from the Groves Creek Marsh, Skidaway Island, Georgia - 041412US metaG (version 2) | ecosystem: Environmental > Aquatic > Marine > Intertidal zone > Salt...
AATGGACTGTGATACAACTGGCATTGAACCAGATTTTGCTCTCGTAAAATTTAAGAAATTAGCAGGCGGTGGATATTTTAAAATTATAAATAGAGCAGTACCAGAAGCACTAAAATCACTTGGGTACGGAGATAATGCAATAAATAATATTGTTGATTATGCAGTAGGTCTAAACACACTTAAGAATGCACCTGGCATAAACCATGAAAAGCTTATTAAAAAAGGTTTTAAGAAGGAACAATTGGATGCAGTTGAACAACAACTAAAGAATGCCTTTGATATAAAATTTGTATTCAATAAATGGACCCTTGGAGAAACGTTTTGTAAAGATGTGCTGAAGATTAGTGATGATCAACTTAATGATTTTTCTTTTGATCTTCTATCGCATCTTGGGTTCTCAGATAAAGATATCCTTGATGCAAATATTTACTGCTGTGGTGCAATGACTATAGAAGGAGCTCCAAGTATAAAAGACGAACACTTGAATGTTTTTGATTGTGCCAATCCGTGTGGACGGACAGGAAAAAGAGCTTTATCTGTTGATAGCCACATTTTAATGCTATCAGTTGCTCAACCATTCATTTCTGGGGCGATATCAAAAACAATCAATATGCCAAACTCAGCATCAGTAGAAGATTGTAAGAATGCTTATCTTAAATCATGGCAACTAGGATTAAAAGCGAATGCTTTATATAGGGATGGCTCCAAACTATCTCAGCCATTAAATGCTCAGATACTTGACGAAGAGTCAGATGATGAAATAGAACAACCATCTGCAGAAACTACAGTCGAAAAAATCATAGAAATAGCAGAAAGAAGAGAAAGAGAAAAATTACCCCATAGAAGAAAAGGTTATACACAAAAAGCAGTCGTTGGTGGGCACAAAGTTTATCTAAGAACTGGTGAATATGATGACGGAAGAATTGGAGAAATCTTTATAGACATGCATAAAGAAGGCGCAGCATTTAGATCTCTTATGAACAATTTTGCAATAGCAATTTCTCTTGGATTACAATACGGCGTTCCACTAGACGAATATGTTGACTCTTTTACTTTTACGCGTTTCGAGCCAGCCGGGCTTGTGCAAGGCAATGATACTATTAAAAATGCAACATCTGTGTTAGATTATATTTTCAGAGAGCTAGCAATATCTTACCTTGAAAGAAATGACCTGGCTCACGTAGACCCAAATACTATTTCCCCTGATACAATAGGAAATGGAGAGTTGGATCACCCAGCGCCTGCAACTAAGTATATAAGTACTGGCTATGGTAGAAGTAAAAATAATAATTTATTCATTCTTCCATCAGCTGATCTCCAACTTACAGGAACAAATGATATTCTTACAGCAACTGCATCTAGCGTTAGTGTAAACAAAGAAAATGTAACTGAAACCAATACAGTTGGTGAGGCAGTTCAAATTACCGAAGAAGTTGAACAAGCATTGGATAAAAATGATCTTATAAATGAAGCACGGATAAAAGGATATGAAGGTGTCTCCTGTGATGAGTGTGCTAACTTTACGATGGTTAGAAATGGTACATGTCTAAAATGTGATACATGTGGTTCAACAAGTGGCTGCAGTTAAACACTCTGAAATCTAACTTGTATTGTATCCTTATCAAGAACTATATTTTGAGTTCGTACCATTTTGTACTCAGTCATTCGTTGAGTAAACTGAGTTATATTTTCAACACCATTTAATATAGGAACTCCATTAGGCATCACAAAATTTGATTTTATTGACAAGTGAAATTCAGTATAAAAAAAATCCTTAAAAACCAACTCATAAACTAGCCTGCCTCCAGCAATGGCAATCTTTTTTGGAAAAAAATCTAATGCGGTTAGAATTTTCCTAATACTGATATCCTTTGGATTAAAAAAAATTAAGTCCTCTTCTTTTAAATAACCTGACAAACTTGACGTAGGAACTAATCTAAACCTTTTTGGAGCTGAATATTTTTCAAAACTTTTTCTACCAAGTATGATAAGATCTGAATTATCTAAGTCAGATTGGAACATATTCCAATCAGTTTCGGATTTTAATGATTCTGGCATATTACCCTGGGAATCAGCTATACAAAAATTACTAGAAACTATTGCATGTCCAATAACGCTTGGACTTTCTTGATTATTTCTTTTCAATTGATCTAATGGAAAGTTCTTTTAATTGAGATAGAGAGACATTAGAAGGTGCACCCATCAATAAATCTTCTGCTTGTTGATTCATTGGAAACATGGTTACTTCCCTCAAATTATCTTCTTTTGCGAGCAACATGACAATTCTATCAATACCGGGTGCAATACCACCATGTGGTGGAGCTCCAAATTTCATTGCATTATACATACCAGAAAACTTATCCTCTAATATTGACTTGTCATAACCTGCAATTTCAAACGCTCTCTCCATTATTTCTGGGACATGATTTCTTATAGCACCAGATGATAATTCTATCCCATTACAAACAATATCATATTGATAAGCTAGTATGTCTAGTGGATCTTTGTTATTTAAACTTTCTAATCCACCTTGTGGCATTGAGAAGGGATTATGTGAGAATTGAAATCCACCCGTCTCATCATCTGCTTCATACATTGGATAATCAATAATCCAACAAAATTTATAAATTTTAGAGTCAATTAAATTCAAATCTTCTCCAATTTTTTTTCTTGCTTTTCCAGCGAAGTCATAAATCTTTGAGGGAATTCCACATACAAAAAATACCGCATCTTCATCATCAATACTAAGGGCATCTCTAAGTTCTTGAACTCTTTCTTCACCTATATTGTTAGCAATTGGCCCCATTCCTCCACCATCTTTAAAAAAGATATAACCAAGTCCTGGCTGCCCCTCACCTTGCGCCCATGAATTCATTCTATCACAAAATGCTCTACTACCACCTTTAGGAGCGGGTATTGCCCATACTTCATTTTTTCTATACCATTCTGCTTCATCTTTTGTACTTTCAAGCATGTTTGCAAATATTCTAAAACCTGATCCATCAAAAATATGGCTTATATTCATCATTTCTATCGGGATACGGAGATCTGGTTTATCAGACCCATATTTCTTTAGAGCATCTATAAATGGAATCTTAGGTATATCTCTGTCAACAGTCATATCTTGAGCAAACTCATCAAAAACACCCACCATTACTGGCTCAATTGCATTAAAAACATCTTCTTGAGTTACAAAGCTCATTTCAACGTCCAATTGATAAAATTCGCCTGGAGATCTGTCGGCTCTTGCATCTTCATCTCTAAAACACGGAGCTATTTGAAAATATTTATCAAAACCAGCCATCATAATTAATTGCTTAAATTGCTGAGGTGCCTGAGGTAATGCATAGAATTTTCCTGGATGGAGTCTTGAGGGAACTAGAAAGTCTCTCGCCCCTTCTGGACTAGAAGCAGTTAGAATAGGCGTCTGATATTCATTAAAACCCTGATCTGTCATTCTTTTTCTAATTGATTGAATGATTTTTGATCTAAGTATTATATTATTGTGTATTTTTTGTCTTCTTAGATCTAAGAACCTGTATTTTAGTCGAATATCTTCAGGATAGTCTGGTTCACCAAAAACAGGTAAAGGTAATTCTTCTGCTTTAGATAGAATATCAACATTGTCTATAAAGAGTTCAATTTCACCAGTTTTAAGGGTTTTATTTACTGTCTCTGGTAGCCTGGCCCTTACAGTTCCTGTTATACAAATTACCCATTCGGATCTGATAGTTTCCACAAGTTCAAAAACTTTTGAACCAGGTTCTACAACACATTGGGTTAAACCATAGTGATCTCTAAGATCAATAAACAACAAGTCACCATGATCTCTTATTCTGTGCACCCATCCGGATAACCTTACTGTTTGGCCAATATTAGCGGATCTTAGTTCATCACATTTATGTGTACGATAGTTATGCATTTTTATTATTGAATATCCAAAATTTAAAAGTGAATTAAGCTCAGTAAATATATATATTTAATTGATAAGTGTTACAATTAAATTAATTAAAAATGCAGATAATTGATACCCAAAAAAAATTAGAAAACAATATACAGCTGATAGATTCTGAGAAGATAATTGGTGTTGATACTGAATTTGTAAGGGAAAAAACATACTGGCCTGAACTTTCATTAATTCAAATTGTTAGTGAATCCCTTGAATTGATAATCGATATACAATCAGGATTAGATCTCACAAAATTATGGGAGGTTTTTAGGAATGAAAAAATTTTGAAAGTATTTCACTCATGCAAACAGGATATTGAAGCAATTTATCACCTATCAGATGTAATACCAATTTCTGTATATGATACTCAAATTGGTGCAATGTTTTGTGGTTATAATGAACCTATATCATATGCCAAAATTGTAGAGGACTTTTTGAATGTAAAATTAGATAAAGATTTACAATATTCAGAATGGGGCAAACGCCCCCTGAAAAAAGAAATGTATGAATATGCTATAAATGATGCAAAATATTTGATTAGATTACAGAAACTTCTTGAACAGAAGATTGGAAACGATCAAAAAAAATATTGGCTTGATGAAGAATTTTCAGACTTCAATTTTATTGAAGAGTTCAAAAAAAGAAAAAAACTAAAAAAAAGTGACCTATATAACGTAGAAAATTATATAATTGAGCATAATGGACAGGAGCTCAAAAAATTTAGAGAGGATGTAGCCATTTTAAAGAATATCCCTCGAAAATTTATACTTTCAGACAAAGAAATACACAATATACAAAAAGAAAAACCCAATGATATCAATGAACTAAACTATCTTATTGACTCTAGAAGTTATATTAAAAAAGATAAGGATATCTATAAATTATTTGCAAATTTGGTATTTTCTACCAATGACCATACCAACCTAGTAAATAAAAAACATAAAATAAAATTAACAAAACAACAAAAAAACATGATTAGAGAATTGGATTTCAAACTTATTGAGACATCTGCAGACTTACAGATTTGCCCATACTTATTAGCAAGCAAGCTTGATATTAAGACTTTCGTTCAAAATAATGATGCAAATGTTAAATTTCTGAATGGTTGGAGATATGATGCTTTTGGTAAATTAGCCATCAAGTCTGTACAAAAACCTTAATGTTTTAAATCATGAAATATTTAATATGGATAAGGGATATCTGCAGTCTAATTAATAATATTCAATCAAATAAGGTAAATTAGTATATTTTGATAATCTTTTCAGTCTATACGCAGAATTGCCAGTCCCCATGGGCATCATATCTTTTGGCAGTGTAAATAATATTTTATTATCTTTTATATCAATACTGGTTTTTTTTAGAGATTGGTACGATGATATACTTATAGAATGAGCAAATGCAATCAATTCGCCAACTAAGATAGCATAATATTGCTGGTCTTTAGTAATTAGTTTTCTTTTGCTATTTAGATCTTTCTTACGAAATTGATCTATGTATTGCGAAGCAATTGCAACAGACATTACTACTCTTTCTTGATGGCTTATTCCATATATTATAGCTTGCTCCAATCTTTGTATGGAATAAAGACTTCTAAACTTTGAATTTGTATTGATTGCAATATCGCTTAAATGAAAAATTGCCCTTAGCAACCGATCACCAATATAATTTTCATCACTTATTACCTTATTCAGAAATGAGTACGACCAATCAAATAATGAATCATTGTATTTTCTTCCTCTTAAGCTGTTATTCATCAGCCTTTCTATACTTATTCTAAGTGGATCTCCATGTAGTATCCTCTTATCAGAAAATTTTATTAGGACCCCTTCCCTAAGTCCTTGCGAGGAAAAGATCACTCTCTTAATATTCAATTGCTTTAATAACCTTATCATAATAACGGCACCATAAGGAATTGTGTTCAGGCGATGGTCTGATATTGAAAGCTTCATTTTTGAATTGGTTTTAATAGACTGAACCATACTGACTAATGCCTTTTGAAGCTTGTTTGCAGAAATTGAGAAACCATCAACAATGTTTATAGGATGATTACTCTTTTTAATTATAAGCCTTGCTATTGATCTCCAAGTCCCTCCAACAGCATATAAAATTTCATTATCATTAAATAAATTAATATGGTCTTTAATTTCGCTATCTATTCTATTATCTAGTTGTTTACTTAATGGCTCATATTCTCCAAATTGAAGGGTTCCAATTGGCAAGCTAACTGCTTCTTTGGAAAGATCATTTTCTACTTGAATAATTTCAAGACTTCCGCCTCCTAAATCTGCTACCACTCCATTGACCTTGAAATTACTTCTGATCGTGCCCAGTGCTGAAATATGAGCTTCTTCCAACCCAGATAAAATTATAATTTTTTGATCAATTATCTTTTCAGCATACTCTACGAAAATACTATAGTTCTTTGCCTTACGAACAGCCTCTGTTGCAACGGCATACACATCATTAACTCCCACCTGATCCAATAATATCTTAAATCTCTGAAGTAGGATGAATGTCTTTTTGGTTGCCTTCGAAGTCAGTTTGCCACTTCTTTTGTTATATTTACCAAGCTCACAGATTTCTCTTTCATTGTAGAGTGTAATTGGAAGTTTTTTTTCGATTTTATAAATGACGAGTCTAACTGAATTTGAACCAATGTCTATTACAGCCCTGAGTTCATGATTTTTATGGGTATTGCTGAAACTCATGCTGATAAGTCTTTATTTATGTATGGATTTTCCTCTACCGGATAAACTTGGGTTGTTGATAAAATAATCATGAGCATCAAATCTAGTAGAATTATTTGTATCTTTTTTTCGTATGCTATTCCCATTAGATAACAAAGTCCAAGAGTTTTCAGTATCTTTAATATTTGCTAACATAATTTGATCAAGTATCTGCCTGTGAACAGTCTTATTATCAATTCTTGCCAAGAATTCGACTCTTCTATGGAGATTCCTTGGCATCAAGTCTGCCGATGAAATAAACACATTAGCTGAGTCAGATGGGAGGCGGTTACCATTCCCAAAGCAATATATTCTAGAATGTTCCAAAAACCTTCCAATAATACTTTTTACTTCAATGTTTTCTGACAAACCTTTTAAACCAGGGACAAGACAACAAATACCTCTGACAACAAGGCTTATTTTGACTCCAGCTGAACTCGCTTTGTAGAGTAAATCAATTATATTCTGATCAATAAGTGAGTTCATTTTTAACCAAATATTGGCTTCTCCTCCTGACTCCGCAATTTTGATTTCATTATTAATCTCATTAATAAGTGTTGTATGCAAATTAAATGGTGACATAGAAATGTTAGACATTTTTCCAGGCTCCACATATCCAGTAACATAATTGAATAATTGATTAACATCTTTTGCAATATTTTGATCTGCCGTGAAAAATGATAAATCAGTATAAATTTTTGCATTTATTGGATGATAGTTACCAGTACCAAGATGAGTATAAGTTACAAGTTTACTATTTTCTTTTCTAACTATTAATGTGGCTTTAGCATGAGTTTTTAGCTCCAAGAACCCAAATATTACATGCACACCAGCACGTTCCATATCTCTCGCGAACTTTATATTAGTCTCTTCATCGAATCTTGCTTTCAATTCAATGACGGCGGTTACAGTCTTCCCAGACTGAGCAGCGTCAATCAATGCCCTTACTATTGGAGAATTGTCACTAGTTCTGTATAGAGTTTGTTTAATTGTTAGCACATCCGGATCTTGTGAAGCTTGCTGCAAAAATTGAACAACAACATCAAAGGACTCATAAGGATGATGTACAATAATATCTTTTTGTTTGATCGCCGCAAAACAGTTACCATTATGTTCTCTAATTCTTTCGGGGAATCTAGGAGAGAATTTTTTATAAGAATAAAGTGATGATGGATTTATTTTTGTCAACTCCCTTACGCTTTCAAGACCAAGTATTCCATCAATCTCTTTTACAAAATAATCTTCTACATTCATTTCATTCTTAATAAATTCCATTAGCAGACTAGATGTTTGATTTTCAATTTCGACATAAACAACTTCACCTCTCTTCCTCCTTTGAAGTGCTTCTTCATAAAAGACAACTAAATCCTCTGATTCCTCTTGAATTTCTATTTCTGTATCTCTCAATATTCGAAATTTTGTTATATCAAATATTTTTTTATTTGGAAAAAGGTCGCTCGCAAAGAGCTCTACCAAATCTTCAACGGTAATAAATGTTTTTTGTTTTTCCATCTCATTAACAAAAATAAAGCGTTCAATTGTTGAAGGAATTGGAAGTATTACATAGAGATTTTCATCTTTACTTTTTTTTGATACACCGTTCATTACAAAAGCCATTGTAAGCCCAAGATTTGGTATAAATGGGAAAGGATGTGCTGGATCAATTGCTATCGGACTTAGAACAGGAAGTATACTATCTAAGAAATACTGTTTTAGTGATGCTTTCTGTTCCTGATTTATTTGGTTTAATTTTAATATATTGATATTAACATTTTTAAGTTCACTAGATAAGTCCCCCCATATTGAATATTGTGTGTCAATTAGTGTGCTGATTTGTGTATTTGTTGCCTGCACTTGTTCATGTGGAGATTTTCCATCTATACTTAATTCTGAAACACCTGATTTATATTGACCGACTAGACCAGAAAATCTTACATTAAGAAATTCATCTAAATTTGTTGCAGATATGGATAAAAAATTCATCCTCTCATGCAGCGGCAAATCTCTATCTGAGGCTAAGGAAAGGACTCTGTCATTGAATTTTAACCATGATAATTCGCGATTAAAATACTGCAATTTATCTGCTTTAATATTATTAAGCATCATTCATAATTATTTGAAGTATTTATTAACTCGCTCACTAAAGGTACTGTAATTGGTCTTTTTTCTTCCATTGATTTTTCATTTATTCTCTTAATCAGTAAAATAATATCTGAAATTGAACGATCGACCCTCCTGAGTAAAAATTTTATAACTTTTTCATCTACCATAATATTCTTATCAGAAAAAATCTTTAAAATAATTATTTCAAGCAAATAGTCATCAGGCGTATCAATTTTAACAGGAGAAAATGACCTTATTCTGGAATTTAAGTCAGGTATTTTGGTTATTAAACTAGTTGGAGAGAACTTAGATGTTAAGAGTAAGCTTCCATTTATCTCTCTTATTAAATTGATAACATGAAATAAATTATTGTAGTTTATTTGATTCCCATCAATATCTTCTATGAGGACATTTTTGTGTTTCTCAATTATTTTAGTATTTATTTCAACTAGATCTAATTTAATACCATTTGATTTTTTTAACCAAATATGCGCCAAATGACTCTTTCCAACACCTGCATTCCCGAATAATACTATATTATTTGTAGTCCATTGCGGCCACTTATTTATATATTCAAATGCACCTCTGTTGGATTGAGTAATAACAAAATTACTTTCATCAAATGATGGTTCACAATCCATGTCAAAATATAACTGTTTTTCCACGTTAATATCCAAATTCAATTACAATTTACCAAAGAAATATATCATGAATATTACAAATGTAATATATTGGTGATGAAATTTATTAAAAATTATTCTCGAATACAATTTCAACAATTGATGAGATAATCTATGGAAAAACAAAACAAAAAAATTACCTATGAGTCTAGTGGAGTAGATATTGATGAAGGTAATAAGTTTGTACATGAAATTTCTTCGCTTGTTAAAAGTACCCAGAGAGTTGGTGCTGATGTAAAATTGGGCGGATTTGGATCAGTTTTTGACCTATCCAAAGTAAACTTTAAGGACCCATTGATAATATCTGCTACTGACGGAGTTGGTACTAAATTAAAATTTGCCTTTGAACATAATATCCATAACACGATAGGAATTGATTTAGTTGCTATGTGCGCAAATGATATTATCGCACAAGGAGGCGAGCCAATGTTCTTCCTAGATTATTTTGCAACAAGTAAGCTTAACACAGCTCAAGCAAAAGAAGTAATAATTGGTATAACCAAAGGTTGTAAATTAGCTGGCTGTGCTCTAGTGGGTGGAGAAACTGCCGAGCTTCCTGGATTCTACAAACAAGGTCATTATGATCTTGCTGGATTCTGTGTTGGACTTGTTGAAAGAGAAAACATATTACCTAAAAAGGTAAATCGGGGTGATTATATTATTGGGCTTCCATCTCATGGGATACATTCCAATGGCTACTCGCTTGTTAACAAAATAATAAGTGACAGGAACATAAATGTTAATAAAGAAACATTAAATGGTGAAAGTCTTCTCGAATTAATTATGAGACCAACAAAAATTTACCAAAATGAAATCAGTATGATTACGCATTCAATAGACTCAATAAAAGCTATTGCACATATTACTGGTGGTGGTCTCACAGAAAATCTCCCAAGGGTTTTTGATGATAATTTCTCAGCATCGATTGATTTAAATTCCTACCCAAAACAACCAATTTTTAATTGGATTAAGAGCAATAGCGGGTTAACTGACTATGAAATGATGAAAACCTTTAATTGTGGTATTGGAATGGCGTTAATAATCAATGAGAGTCAATATGAAAATACCCTAATAGTTCTAAAAAATCATGATATCGACTCATGTACTATCGGACGAATAACTGATCAAAAAGACCAAAAGGTTCACTACAATAATCAATTTAACTTCTGATGAACAAAAAAATTGCCATCCTTATATCTGGAAGCGGCTCAAACATGAGGTCGCTAATTGAAGCTAGCCTAAATGATAATTTTCCAGCCACAATAGAACTAGTAATATCAAATAATTCCTCCGCAGGTGGTTTGTTGATTGCTAAGAAACATGGTGTTAGAACAAGATTTATAGATAGAAAAATATTTGATAATAATGAAGATTATGACACAGCTTTATCGCTTCTCCTCAAAGAGGAAAATATAGATATAATTTGCGCTGCAGGTTACATGAAAATATTCACAAAACAATTTGTTGAAATTTGGAAAAATAAAATAATAAACATTCACCCGTCACTTCTGCCAGATTATAAAGGACTTAACACTCATAAGAGGGTGCTTAACGATCAAAAGAAAAGGTCAGGATGCACAACGCATATAGTTGAACCAGAGTTAGATTCTGGACCAATTTTAGCTCAAGCAACCGTTCCAGTTAAACCAGATGATACTGTGGAGAGTTTAGCAAAGAGGGTATTAATTATGGAACATATTATATACCCTCTTACTTTAAAGAGATTTCTTCTTAGAGAGAATTAATATTTATTAGCCAACAATTTCTTCATCATCAAAAAAGAAAGATACTTCAATTTTAGCATTGTCAATGCTATCAGATCCATGCACAGAATTAGCTTCCAAACTTTCAGCAAACTCTTTTCTGATTGTTCCAGGCTTTGCTTCATCGGGGTTTGTGGCCCCCATTATCTCTCTATTTTTTAAAACAGCATTTTCACCTTCAAGAACCTGCACAACGACAGGACCTGATATCATAAAACTGACAAGATCATTGTAAAATGGCCTTTCTTTATGCACTACATAAAATTCTTCTGCCATTTTTTGAGTTAATTGAATTTTCTTTTGAGCAACAACTTTTAAACCACCATCCTCTAATTTAGCAATAATTTTGCCAATTAGATTTCTTCTTGTTGCATCTGGTTTGATTATTGATAGTGTTCTTTCTTGTGTCATGATATTTAGCCTACAAAATATTTATAATTAATAGTGACTAAATATACTTAAATCACAAAATTATCAATTATTAAAAAACTAATTTTTAGATAAATCGTCTACATACTGACATAATAAGCGAACCCCAAAACCAGATGCCCAGCTATTATTAGTATCAGTTTTTGGACTTGTAATTGAGGTGCCAGCAATATCAATATGAGCCCAAGGGACATCTTCAACAAAAGCATGAATGAATTCAGCAGCAGTAATTGCACCAGCATACCTACCACCAACATTCTTGATATCAGCAACTTTTGATTTGATCATTTCCATATATTTATCTCCTATAGGCATTCGCCACAGAAGTTCTCCGGTTTCTTTTCCTGATTTCAATAATTGTTCTGCCAAATTATCATCGTTCGTAAAAAGGCCTGCCATTTCTTGTCCCAGCGCCACTAAAATTGCTCCAGTTAATGTGGCTAAATCTATAATTGCCCTTGGCTGATAATTTTTTAATGTATAGGTTGCAAGGTCAGCAAGCACAAGTCTGCCTTCAGCATCTGTGTTAAGCACTTCAATTGTTTTGCCAGACATTGATTTGATGATATCACCCGGACGCATTGCATTCCCATCAGTCATATTCTCAACAAGTCCAACTATTCCTATGACATTCAAATTAGGTTTTTTTTCATCTAAAACTTTCATTAACCCCACGACAGTTGCTGCTCCTGCCATATCACCCTTCATTTCATCCATACCACCTGATGGTTTTATAGAAATTCCTCCAGAGTCGAATGTCACACCTTTTCCTAATAACATTAGAGGTTTTTGATCTTTAATCGGTAAGTATTCCATAACTGCTACATATGGATCAAGTCGACTACCATGGGAAACAGCCAGCAAAGCTTCCATGCCAAGCTGGCTCATTTTTTTTTGGTCAAGAATTTTTATTTTTAAATTAGGTGATGATAGATTTTTTATTCTACTAACAAACTCAAATGGTGTTAATATATTAGATGGCTCATTAACCAAATCTCTTGCCAAATTAACGCCATTTAATGTTGAATTATATTCTTTATAAATATTTTGTGTCGTTACATAATGATGAGTTATAAATTTGACATGATTTACTCCTTTTATTGCTTTGGATGTTTTGTATTTATCAAATGAATAGCTCTTTAATCCCATTCCGAATGCAATCCTTGCCGGCAAAGTCATAAGTTCAATGTTTTTTATTGTTGTTTCAAGCCTGATAGAAACCTCGGTGATTCGGTTGTTTTGTAAATATTGAAGAACTTGACCGCCAATATTAATCCAGCCATTTTCATCTTTTTTTAATAAGTCTCTGATTTTAAAAAAAATAATCCTATCATAATCATTATTACTTGATGTGAATGTATCAAGTGCTTGAGGTTTGTATTTTGTAGAACCAGATAACTTTATATGCTTTTCGAAAATTTTTTGTATTGCAATATCATTTTTAGATTTTTGATCTAATAAGAGTCCTTCTTGTTCGCTATAAAACAAGAAAATAGCACCACTATTTTCAGCGCCAAAATCTATAAATGAAACTTTCAACCTCTGACTCCTTCTTCTATTTATTCTGTATAATATTGGTAAATATTGTTATATTTAAAAAGCATGTTTTATTTTAGAAATTATCGATAACACAAATGAGTATAATTTATAGATACATATCTTATAACTTCATAAAAGCATTTTTCATTGTTTTATTAATAATGTCAACTCTTGCATGGATAACCCAAGCAATTGGTTATGTTGACCTCTTTATTGATAAGGAGAGAGCGCTGATAGATTTTTTCAAACTAACAATCTTAATGTACCCATGGGTCATATCTATGTTAATACCAGCATCCCTACTCATTGCTTCAGTTATATCCATAGATAAAATGACAAAAGACTCTGAAAATGTTATTTTGGACACTTCAGGTATAAGTCTTCTTCAAAAGGTTTCCCCATATGTATCTATTACACTTCTAGTTACAATCTTAAACTATTCTCTTTCACTATATTTAGCCCCATGGTCAATGAGTCATTTTAGGGATAACATCAACGAGATTAGATCGGATATTATAAGTAGCTCCTTTAAAAAAAACCAGTTTAGCACCCCAAATAATGATTATACAATTTATGTATCCGAAAAAAACGATTCAGGTAACTTTATTGGTATAATGATAAAAGATAATAATTCTGATGAAATTACAGTTACTTATACCTCAAAGGAAGCCCGTCTAATAAATATACAAGAACAGATTATTCTCGAGATGTCGGATGGAATTATATTTTCTGAAAATAAATACGATAATAGTATAAATAGGATTTCATTTGAAAACTATAAAATGAACCTATCAAATATCTTTGATTTCGCAGAAAATAAATATTCTAAATTAAGTGAAAAATCATTAAGTGAATTAATTGAGGCTGTTAGCAATGAAATAAATTTTTATGCGTCGCCAACCCAAATTATGAATGAAGCGCATTCAAGAATTGCCTCACCACTATATGCTCTTACCTTTATCATCATCTCATTATTTTACATGCAAAGAAACAGTAATTTCAGAACCATAAATTTCAGGTACTTCCTGTACGTCGGTTTAATTGCTTTTTTACTAAAATTATCAGGCACTATTCTATCGAATGAGATAAAAGCATATAATCTATACTTTATGCATTATATTATACCAATTTCAGTTATATCAGTTTATTTAATTTATTTGATACTATATAACTTAAAAGAGTTACGACAAATTAATGAGATTATTAAATAGATACTTTATAAAAACATACATAATTGCCATAATACAAATTTCAATTGTTTCTGCTATTCTTATTTTCTTAATTGATTTAGTTGAGATCTCAAAAAGATTTGATGATATTAGCAACTTTGCCTTTTATGAACTCATAAAATTATCCACTTATAAACTTCCATCTACATTCGAAGATATCTCTCCAATAATCATAGTTATAGGGACCTTGACTTTTTTATTTAAACTTTCTAAGAGTAGCGAAATTGTAATTTCAAATGCAGTTGGAATATCTATCTGGCAAATAATATTACCCATTACACTTTGTGCAATTTTATTTGGATTAATAATAGTTACAATTTTAAGTCCAATTAGCATTCAAATGAAATACAACTTCACTCAACTAGAAAAAAATATCAAAGGTGGTAATACCCCTGTTAACCAAAATATAGATAATGAGTTTTGGACCTCACAAAAAAATAATGTAGGTGAACTTATCATAAATGCTGAACAAATTGATGTTAATGACCTGAGTCTGGTTGGTGTTACTATTTTGCAATTTAATCAGGAAATGGATCTTGTTTCAAGATATGATAGCACAAGTGCATATCTAGATGATGGTGAATGGCACCTTGATAAAACATGGTTAACCGATCAAGACAACATCTCAAAATTTATTGGTAAAACTATAGTTAATACATTTTCGGATGAGATCTTTCTCCAAGAAGCAATACTTAAAAAGTCTGAACAATCAATATGGACAATCAAAGATACAATCACAAAATTAAAAAAAAATAACATTAGTTATGCCAAACACCTGACAAATTTAAACTTTTACATATCCTTGCCAATCCTAATGGGAGGGTTAGCATTGGTTTCAGCATGCTTTATGACAAAACAATTTCGTATTCAGCACTCATTGATTATGCTAATATTAGGCATAATATCAGGTATGTTGATATTTGTTGCAAATGACATATCTTTTATTTTATCAGAAAGTGAAATATTTAACCCAATATTAGGAGCTTGGTGGCATATTATATTAATTTATTTGATTGCAACTAAAATATTAATTTTACGTGAAGATGGTTAATTTTACTTATGAATAAGAAAATTAAATTCCTGCAAATTTGTTTGTTATTCCTAATATGTATTTGGGCTGGAAATTCGATTGCAAATCAAAGCGACAATGCCTATCCATCTATTTATCTTGAGGCAGATAATCTCACTTATGGTGAAAATGGCACAACTATATCTGCTCTTGGCAATGCAAAATTATTTTACAAAAACTATACTATTGAAGCAGATGAAATCTCATACAACCAGAACATTGATCAAGTGGTTGCTATCGGCAATATTACAATGTCGGAAAAAAATAATATTCGGCTTGAGGCAAGTAAAATAATTTTATCCAACGAGTTGAAAGAAGGTTTCATAGAGGGAGCAAATATGATACTTCAAGATGGAAGTAAAATACGTGCGGAATCAGGAGAAATCAATACCAATGAAAATATTTTCAGAAACGCAAATTATACATTTTGTGAAAAATGCATTAAAGATCCAAACTGCCCATACACATGGGAATTTGTAGCTGATGAAGTTGTCCACGATCAAAGCAATAAAAAGTTGGTTTTTAAAAATATAAAATTCAAATTATTTGATAAAACTATATTTGGTATACCAAATTTTAGCTATCCAGATTTCAGTGTAAAAAGACAATCCGGCTTTTTGCTACCTTCATATAACTACTCGAACTTTTATGGGCATGGAATAAAGACTCCTTATTTATATGTTATAGATGAATCTAGTGATATTACATTTTCTCCGTTTACAACTTCAAGACAGGGTCCACTTTTTGATATTGAATACAGAAAAAAAATGAGAGATAACAGCGATATCAGGGTTAATCCAACATTTATTTACCAAGCAAATCCATCAAGCGTAGCACCTGGAAATGAAAAATTAAGGGCTAGTTTAAAAACAGACGCTACCATGGTAATTAATGATAAGTTCGAATGGGGTTGGAATGCAACTTTTGCAAGTGATGAAACCTACATGAGAAAGTATGGGTTAGACCCTAGAACAAAATATAATTCAAATATCTATATAGAGGGGTTACACAATAAAAATTATATAAGTTTAGCTGCAATCAACTATAAGAATCTTTTAAATGAGGTTGAGACACCGCAAGCAAGCTTACTACCAAGATTTGACTATATACATACTTTAGATTTGCCATACATAGACAATATCACTATTAGCGCAAACATAGTTAACACAAAGCGAGAACAAGAGGATGAACAGCTAAGGATTACTAATGAAATAAACTGGAAGGATAGATACGTCACAAATAATGGGGTTGTCATAAGCCCGAATCTATCCTTACGTAATGATTGGATAAATAGTTACGATGAATCAGATAATCAAAACACCAAACTAAATAGATTTTCCTCAGATATATCAACAACATTTGCTTGGCCATTTTTCAATAAAACATCCTACGGCAAGCAAATTATTGAACCAAAGATTGCACTTGGGTTCATAAATGACGAAAAAACGAGTCAAGATTTAATAAATGAAGACTCGAAAACCTTTAACTTCAATACACTGAATATATTTGAAAGCAACAGATCTCTGGGGTTTGATAGGATAGATAGTGGTTCAAAAATTATGATTGGATTAGATTATTTCCTTGATGACCTACTGGGTGGTAGTTTTGAGGCGAGTATTGGCAAATCTATGCAGTTAGATAGTCACACCACTCATTTCGATGAGGAATGGTCCGGGACTGACAATTATAATTCTGATATAGTTGGTTCACTAAATTACAATTACGATGAAACATTATTTTTTGATTACAAAACAAGATACAATGAAGAAACCAATAAATTTGATGTTAATGAGCTAAATTTTGAAATCAAGAAACCAAAACAATATAATTTAGGAATAAATTACACAAGAATAGGTTCTGATGCCAATTGGTTAAATTCTGATATTGCTAATCCACAAAATCATATTGGACTGAACGAAATTTCTGGACTTGCAGAATTTAATTTTACAAATGATTGGTCTGTTATTTCTTCTGGCACATTTGATATTAGAACTGATCAACTCCGCAAAAGCCAAATAGGCTTAAGATTTGATGATGAATGTTTGGCATTCGATATTGCCTATCGTGAAAATCTTTTTACAGATAGGGATATCACAAAAGATAGAGCTTTGCTTTTAAATTTTGAATTAAAAACAAACAAAAACTATTAATCTATAATCAATGAGTTATTTATATTACAAAAAAATAGCTGCAGTTTTTATATTTTCTTTTCTGATATATTTCACTGTACCACAAACTAATGCACAAAATATTTCGAAAATTATTGCACTAGTAAATGGAATCCCAATTACTCAAACAGATTTCCAAAATAGAGCCAAATTTATTCAATCAAATAACTCAAATTTAAACAACAATCAGGTTTCTAATCAAACTATAGATGAGTTAATTAATGATGCAATTAAGATTTCTGCAGCAAAAGATATAGGCATAACTTACTCTGAGGCATCAATACGTGCAAATCTTGATAGACAATTACGTTCTCAGGGAACGAGCCTTGAAGATTATTCTAAATTATTACAATCAAACCTTATTAATCCCCAAACTGTAATTGATCAAAGAACTGCTGCAGAAGTATGGCAACAATATATTATCCAGAAATATAGAAGACTAGCTAACATCACTCAAGAAGACATTAAAGCACATAAGAAGCGTCTAATTTACGATGAAAGTTTCCATCTTCAAAAATTAAAAATTAGTGCCTTATCCATCACAAAAAGTTTTGAATTAGCTGAAAACATTATCAATAATTTTGAAAGCTGTGCGAAAAATCTATCAATATATAAAGATAACTTAAATATCACACTAGAAGATATGTTTGACGCCAAACTTTCTGATGTATTGGAACCATTTGCAACATTTCTTGAAGTAAAATATGACAAATTTATCCTTCCTATTCAAAACATAGATAATGATATAATTGTGATGATAAACTGCGCACCAAAAGAACTACCATCAGATTTTCAAATTGAGAACGAATTAATTGGAAAACAGTTAGAGTTCTTTGGCGAAAAAGAACTTCGTAATCTTAGACAGGATAGTATAATTGATTTCAAGAGTTAACAAATCAATACTTGGTTTAACAATGGGAGATCCAGCAGGAATATCTGCTGAAATAACTATTAAATCATGGCTTTCAAGAAAAACAAAATCTGTACCACCCTTTATTTTTTTTGGTAGTAATAACCTATTATTAAGAAGAGCTAACGAAATGGGTTTGAATATTGAAACAAAAATTATTAAAAATTTTCATAATTTTGACCCTGACTGCTTTTCTAAATTCATTCCAGTTGTTGATATACCTGTTATTGATGAAAAATTGGGTATATATGAAAAAAAGAATGATAGTGCGATAGTTGACTCAATATCATCTGCCACTGATTTCTTGAAAAATAAAAAGATAAACGCCATTGTAACAAACCCTGTTAATAAAAATTCTTTAAAATACAACAAGAGACATTACAGTGGACAAACAGAATTATTGGCTGATATCTTTAATTCAAAGCAACAAGTCATGCTATTGAACTCTGAAGCTATGAGAGTTATACCGCTTACCAGACACATACCAATCAGTGCTATCCCTAGCTCTATCAGTAAAAAACTTATTATTAATACAACAATAATAGGTATTGAGTCGTTAATAAAATTTTTTAATATTAACAAACCAAAAGTTGCTATAACAGGTTTGAACCCACATGCT
>Ga0255753_1002718_pt1 | contig 19125 bp, 16 predicted proteins | sample 041ome_10_FD_179953 | JGI IMG/M metagenome (GOLD analysis project Ga0255753, IMG submission 179953) | Coastal salt marsh microbial communities from the Groves Creek Marsh, Skidaway Island, Georgia - 041412US metaG (version 2) | ecosystem: Environmental > Aquatic > Marine > Intertidal zone > Salt...
ACTACATGTGATCGCATGTAACTGTGAAGATCATTTGATGCAACATCCGGCAATTAAACTAGAACCGGATGTTAAACAAAACATAGACAAGGCCATACAACACTTATGGGAAGCTTATCAACAAATCGGTAACATCTCAGATAAAAGATTTAAAGATGAATAAAATACTAAGAAAACTAGAATGGAAGTTGCGCAAGGTTAATCTTAAGTTTAACCTATTAGATATTTTCTTACATGATGGAGATGCATGTATCGGCTTCACGTTTTTTGAATTCACAAAGGACTTTCGACCTTATGCCTTATTAGCATTTGAGTTTAGACTGCCGAATGGAGCAGACCGCAAGATCTTAAGTGTAACTAACTGGGACTTCCTTTTCTTGAGTACACCACTCTGGAAATGGCTTGACAATACAAGCGAGAGAAAACTTTGGGGATCTAACCTAACTAAATGGGAAGAGTTTTGGTTAAAAACATTAAGTCGTCTGTATAGATGATAAAAATCAAAATATCGACAAGAATTGTTTTTATTCTTAAAAACAGAGTAATTAAGATTCCTATTGATAAACGTGGTTATCTACAAGGCAAGAATGAAAATAAAGTCTGGGACAAGTATAAAGACTCTGGAATTCTAGCACCTCTTATCTGGGAAAGATTCGGCGTAGTCTGTCAAGAAAGAGCAGAACATATAAAAAGTATTGATGACGATAAAGTAATGGAAGTTAAATCCATTATTCCTCAATTTAACTTTAATAACTGTGATCTATACAATCCTAAAAACTGGGGACAGTATAAAGGCAAGCTAGTCCTCCTAGATTACGGTATTGACGAGAGCATAAGTAATATGTATAAATAGAATAAAACGTGATTAACTTAACTTTAAGGAGGTCTCGCGACCTCCTTTTTTTATTTTTAGAGAGATGAAGTTTAAAAAATTAGCTAGTCATACAAGTTTTGATCTAGCAGAATACACTAGAGAGTACCTTGAAAAGAACAAGGACTATGGAGTAAAAATGTACCTAGGCTGCGACAGCCAAACAAAGGGCATTACAACCACTTATGCAACGACATTAGTTTTTCACGTTGCCTCATCAGGCTGCCATGTAATCTATAAGAAAGAAGTGGTGCCGGTGATTAGAGACATGTGGAATAGACTGTGGAAAGAGACTGAACTTTCAGTTGCCGCAGCTCTCTATCTGCGCGACGCAGGAATTGAAATACATACAATAGACTTAGACTACAATATTGACCCGGTCCATAACTCAAATAAACTGGTAAAAGCTGCGGTTGGATATGTAGAGTCACTTGGCTTTAAAGCGAGAGTTAAACCAGACTTATTACCGGCTGTTTACGCAGCTGACGATATTGTAAACTAATTCCATTTAGAGCATATAAACAACAGAAAACAATTAACTTAACATATGTCATTAGCAGACGGTTACGAAAGTGAAAAAGGTAGAAAGGGGTCGAAGAAGAAAGCGACTCCTTTTCTAGATGAGTTTGGTGAAGATCTAACACAACTTGCCGCTGAAGGTAAGCTAGATCCAATCATCGGTAGAGACAAAGAGATCTACCGCATTTGCCAGATCTTATCCAGAAGAAAGAAGAACAATCCAATTATACTCGGAGATCCAGGTGTGGGTAAAACTGCAATTGTAGAAGCGATTGCACAACGCATCGTTGAGAAGAAGGTAGCGAGAGTACTCTTAAACAAGAGAGTAGTCTCAATCAACATGACAACTATCGTTGCAGGTACAAAATACCGCGGTGAGTTTGAAGAGCGCATGAAGAATATTGTTGACGAGCTAAAGATGGCCGACAACGTAATCGTCTTCATCGATGAGATTCATACCATTGTTGGTGCAGGTGGTGTTAGTGGAGCGCTAGATGCTTCAAACATCCTAAAGCCAGCGTTGGCCAGAGGCCAAGTACAATGTATTGGTGCTACTACACTTGATGAATACCGAGAGAATATCGAGGATGATGGCGCATTAACACGTCGTTTTCAAGAGGTGTTTATTGACCCACCTTCAATTGAAGAGACTATTGAGATCTTACACAGAATCAAGTCTAAGTATGAAGAGCATCATGCAGTTGAATACGATGATGACTCAATCGAAGCTTGTGTGCGCATGAGTGAACGTTACATTAAGCAGCGCGAGTTGCCGGATAAAGCAATTGACCTACTTGATGAATCTGGCGCTAGAACCCACTTAATGGAAGTTAAAGTACCGGCTAATATCAAGAAGCTTGAGAACAAGTGCGAAAGTATTAAGTTAGACAAGAAACTTGCAGTTGAAAAGCAAGACTATGAGTTAGCAGCTCAGTTTAGAGATGCGCAAATGGCATGTGAGTCTGAAGTTTTAGAAGAGACTGAAAGGTGGGAAGCAAGCCTAAAGACGACAAAACGTAAAGTTACAATCGACGATATTACAGAGACGATTGCAATTCAGACCGGTATTCCAGTAAATAAGTTGGGTGCTGATGACATGAAGATGATTAAGAACATGGCTAATAAGCTTAAAGAACATATCATCGGTCAGGATAAAGCAGTTGAAGCGCTTGCACAAGTTATTAAAAGATCACGTACGGGCGTGGCAAGTCACAAGAAGCCTGTGGGTTCATTTATGTTCTTAGGTCCAACTGGAGTTGGTAAAACTGAGACTGTAAAGGCACTTGCAGAATACTTGTTTGGCGACACTGATGCAATGATCCGCATCGACATGTCAGAATACCAAGAGAAGTTTAACGTCTCAAGACTGATTGGTTCGCCTCCGGGATATATTGGTCATGAAGACGGTGGTCAGCTAACAGAAGCAGTACGTCGTAAGCCCTATTCAGTAGTTCTTTTTGATGAGATTGAGAAGGCGCACCCAGATACATTTAATACGTTACTACAAGTGCTTGACGAAGGCCGTCTCACGGACTCTCTAGGGCGCGAGATTGACTTTACTAATACTATTATTGTCATGACTTCAAACGTCGGTGCGCGCAAGCTAGCTGATTTTGGAACTGGTGTTGGCTTCCAGAGCGCTTCTACAATTGCAACTGAGAATGCTAAGATGGATGCAATCATTAAGAAGGAACTCAAGAATAAGTTTAGCCCAGAATTCTTAAACAGACTAGACGATATTATTCTCTTCGATCAGCTTTCAAGTGATGACATTATTAAAATAGTTGACATCGAGCTTGATCTGTTCAACGAGCGTATGACAGAGTTAGACTATGCGTTTAAGTTTACTAAGGCTGCAAAAGAGTTTTTGGCAGTTGAAGGTTATGACCCAGCATACGGTGCTAGACCACTTAAGAGAGCAATTCAAAAATATGTAGAAGACTTAATTGCAGATGCGATAGTTGATGGTGATCTTAAACCAGGTAAGACCTACACTGTTAATAAGATTAAAACAGACGAGAAACTAAAGCTTAAATAAGCATATAATAACAAAGATAATAATTTAAAGATAGATGAGTTTTTCAACTACATTCAAGCAAATACTTTCACACATTAAAGAACAAGGCACCGAGTCACAGCCTAGAGATATGAAAGTCAAAGAAGTCTTATTAGCAGACTTCGATATTGACCCAGCTAGACCAATTGCTAATTTTGAAAGCAGACCTTTTAACTGGAAATATCTAGCTGGTGAACTAGCATGGTATTTACATAGAGATCGAGATATTGACTACATTAGTAACTTCTCTTCATTTTGGAAAGGCATTACTAATCCTAATTCAAACGAGATCAACTCTAACTACGGCAGCCTTGTTATCAATGATGAACAAATGTCTTGGGTAATTGAGTCTCTTAAGAAAGACCTTAACAGCCGCCAGGCTATTATGTTCTTTAACCGACCAGACTTTCAGTTTGAAGGCAACAAAGACTTTGTCTGTACCATGTACGCAAACTTCTTTGTAAGAGACAACAAGCTTATGATGAAAGTACAAATGAGATCTAACGATGTATTCTACGGTCTTACGTTTGATGCACCTTTCTTCTCATTCTTACATCAATCAGTTTGGCATATCTTAAAGCAAACTTATCCAGATCTAGAGATTGGTTATTATTTCCACTTCGCAGACAACTTACATTTTTACGAAAGACACTTTGAGTTAGCAGATAATATTCTAGCCGAAACAGAAGATAAGACTGATACATTCATGCTTAAAAAGCCTTTTATTGATTACAAAGACGGGCAAGTAAGCTTAAGTGACAGTGGTCGTGAATTCTGCCAGCGCATTGACGCTTCAATTGGTAAAGAAGACGTTAACTACAAAAACATTCTTGCGGACTATTTTGAACTTTAAGAAAGATGGCAGAACCGTTAAGAATACACATTGACCCTAGAGCTTTAACAGTAACCGATTTCGATCAGCTGTTAATGAGTAAATACGATATGTTCTACCGCAGAATAGTAGAATATGTACTTAAAGATATTGAAGAGGGTGCTAAGGATGAAATTATGGCCATCTTAGTAGATGAAGATGACGTTGAGTACGATATGACTCTACCAAGAGAAGGCTACCTAAAATCATTAAATAAAGCAACTGAATACTTTAGAATGATTGAAGAGTATGAAACATGTGGCCTAATCAAAGATATGATAAAACAAATTGAGAAATGAATTACTACAGTAAAGATAAAGAATTTGAGAGATTCGCAAGGAGTGAATTCAACGTCGGCTCATCAACGCTAGACGCATACAACAAACATATTCAAGGGTCAATGACGCCTTACATTCTAGAAGAGCGTGAGTTGAGAGCAACTCAGATGGACATCTTCTCAAGATTAATGATGGACCGATTGCTCTGGGTTGCAGGCCCGGTAAATGACCAGATGAGCACTGTAGTTCAAGCACAGCTGATGTTCTTAGACACTACTTCTTCTGAAGATATTACAATGCACATTGACAGCCCAGGCGGAAGTGTTAAATCAGGACTTTCAATGGTTGACGTGATGGAATACATTAAAGCTGACATCCGCACAATTAACACTGGTATGGCAGCTTCGATGGGTTCAGTACTTCTTGGCGCTGGTACAAAAGGTAAAAGAATGTCATTAAGACACTCAACGACAATGTTACACCAATCATCAGGTGGATTCAGTGGAAACATTCAAGATGCTGAAATCGACTGGCAAGAATGGCAAAAAGTTAACAATGAGCTTTTTGTACTACTTGGATCTTACTGTGGTAAAAGTGCAGAACAAGTTAAAGAAGATGCTACGCGTGACTTCTGGTTAAACGCAGAAGAAGCTGTTAAATACGGTATCATCGACGAAGTAATTAAGCCGAATAAATAAAATAAGATGGACAAGCGAGAAAAACAAAGAGAAGTCTTTATCGAACTAGTCAACAAACAACTAGAGCCCTTTAATGTTACTTATAAGGAAGTAAGTTCAGATCCAGACTGGTATATGCGCTATCGCGTAACAGCGGATCAAGAGCAAGCTTTTATTAAATGGGGCGTTGAACTGATCAGAAAGAAGCTTAGAATGACCAAGAAAATGGCCGAGCAGGAAATGAGCTGGTTTATTTTACAGTGGGGTCTAACTACAAATCAAATTGATCGAGTTGAACAAATAAGCTCAAAAGAGGCGCTTAAAGTTGATTTGAAAAAGACAAAAGATAATTTATAACCATTTCAGGCTGGTAACGGGCTTTTCCGTGATAAATATCTCATGGAGAAGACTTACATACCAGAATGGGCTACTAAAGGCCCGATAGACTTTGAATACAGACACTATAAACTTCTAGCCGAAGTTAAGAGTCTTAAAAAAGATCTAAAGAACGGTCTATTCTCTGAAACTCTAAAAAAGGTAGACGACACGCTTGACTACCTTTACCGTTATGATGCAGAAAAGCTTCTTTCATCCGAGGACCTTTCTAACTATGAACTTACTGGCATTAACTTCTTTAACTTTGATCTAGAATATACTCAAAAGGAATTAGATCAGGATGAAGTAATGGACATCCTCTGTGAGGAAGCAATAGATATTTTTGAAGAATTGCACTCAAACATCAGAGACATTTGGCGTGAAATCGAGCTTGGCCTTACGGTTGCTTATGTACCACATAAGAGATATTTCTTAAACGATGGCTTTGTCTTCATTATCACAGCAAACAACGAATTACACTCTTATTATTTTAACAAGCCTTCTGGTTATATTAATGACTGGCGCTCCTTTAAGCTTGAATTCTTAAACAAGACCAAGTACACAAAAGAGGTTTATATTTCGCAGCTAGAAGATCTAAACGTTGCAGAAAGCGAAAAAATTATCTTTAAAGTAGAATGTAATAATGCTACAATTATTGAAGGATTTGCAATTGAAGTTATAAAAAGCACTATTTATCATAAGCTGCGTAAAGACTACGCATTTTAAGCAGGATAAATAAATAGATAAAAATATAACAATTTCAAATGCCAACAGTAAAAAGAGATAATCTTATCATAACACAGGCCAGCTTTACAGAAGTGTTAAGAGGCCAAGAAGCATTTTTTACTTTTAACTTGTACCAAGATATACAGGGTAAAGATGTTAATACTAGTCTATTAGATGACTATGTGTTTACGCTTAAAGATTTAGACAACCAAACAGTAAAGACTTTTTCCAAGTCATTAGGTAACGTAACGCTCGGTAATCCGATTACAAGTAGCTTTAGAATACACCTTTCTGGCGAAGAGACCCTAGAATTAAAATCAGGTAGCCTCTTCTTAACAGCATATATTCACATGGGCCTAAAGCGTCTTACTTTTGCACCGTTTAAAACTGGTGTAATCTACGCTTATGGAGACCAGTTAAAGAGTGGTGAGATCTTAACTAGATTTACACACCCAACTACAATTTACAGAGTACAAGGTTTTGACTACAGCGGTGCAAATCCAAAACTAGGTGAAGTTGTGTTAAACGCAGCGCTTACACGCTCTACAACTAAAGCTCTTTTTAACAAGACAGATTCTTTAGGTAAGATTAACGCTTATCTTGAGACAATGCTACTTAAGAGATTCGATGAAGATGGGGCTAAACTTAATCTGATCTTAACTAATGCTAACGATACAACACAGTATGCAATCTATAAAGTTACAGGCTGGTCAAGAGTTGATCTTAATACAGACGGTTCAAGCTCAGGCTCTTTAGATGGTATTGAAGTAGATCTAGAATACGAAGGCGGCTCATCAATCGACGGTGAGTCTTTCTCATTTATAGTTAACGATGAGATTGGTCTTTGGATTGAATCTTTTAGTGACAATGCAAACACAATTGAAGTTAACTACACAGAAACATCTTACGGTGACGTTGGCAGAATTGTATTTAGAGGTGGTTTTGACGTAAGACCTAATGTTAACGGTGGAGTTGACGTTTGGGTACCAGATATTCCACAGCTAGATGAGATTAGAGTTATTCACGGTGAAGACGGTACTGATGGTACGGACGGAACAAGTGGAAGTAGTGGAACAAGTGGAAGTAGCGGAACAAGTGGAAGTAGTGGAACAAGTGGTTCTTCAGGAACAGATGGTACTGATGGAACAAGTGGCTCTTCAGGAACAGATGGTACTGATGGAACAAGTGGTTCTTCAGGAACAGATGGTACTGATGGAACAAGTGGTTCTTCAGGAACAGATGGAACAGACGGTACAAGTGGTTCTTCAGGAAAGGACGGCACAAGTGGCTCTTCAGGAACAAGTGGCTCTTCAGGAACAGATGGTACGGACGGCACAAGTGGCAGTTCAGGTACAAGTGGTTCATCAGGTGTAAACGGTGCAGACGGTACTTATTTAGGTACGGATGGGACAAGTGGTTCTTCAGGTACAAGTGGTTCATCAGGTGTAAACGGTGCAGACGGTACTTATTTAGGTACGGATGGGACAAGTGGTTCTTCAGGTGTTAATGGTGATCCGGGTGAACCGGGTAGAACTGGTGAACCGGGGACTAGTGGTTCTTCAGGGACTAGTGGTTCTTCAGGCGTTAACGGTGACGCTGGTAGAACTGGTGAACCGGGGACTAGTGGTTCTTCAGGAATAAATGGAACATCTGGAAGCAGCGGTGTTAATGGTTTAGATGGTGCTAGTGCGACACTACGTCTCACTGATTATACCGAGATGCACTATAACCAGGCAATTTATGACGCCACTGGCGATAATAAAAACACACTGTCTAGTTCTAATGCTAATCAGTCGATAAATTTAGAGACTAATCTATCACCGATTGATGCGTCTATTGTTAACAGTATTGCACCAGTTGCAACAGGCGGTTGGTTTTATCGATTAGTACCAACTGCTGATCAACTTACATTCTATCGAATTGAATATAACGTAAATGTACAATCTAATGCCACAGGCTCAGAGACTATTATATTAAAAGTGCATAATGATGGTAAATCTTCAGACTTATATACAGATCAGCTCTCTTTACCAGCAGGCTCTTATTATGTTTTCACTGGCGAATTTATTGCTCAACTGTCAAATACAGATGCGCTGACGTTAACAATAGAGTCATCTGCTAACAATTCTATACTGACAATCAACCAATTTAACTTTAGAGCAGCTAAATATACGACAGGTGTTGTCCATGGCGGAGATGATTGGAATGGATTTAACCAGGGATAAGCTAGTAACTCAAACAAGATAGAGTGATATATAGATAGAGACTAAAAAATAAACAATAAAACATGCCATCAGTAAATAGTAATGATTTTATTCTACAGATACCTGAGTTAGTAAAGGTTAACCGCGGCGTACAAGCCCTGGTTACTACAACATTACACCAGAATTATCTAGGTAATCTAGTAGATATTGTCAACTTAAATGACGTTACAGTAAAAGTAGTTAACCACACAGGAACGACGGTTAAAATACTTAAAAAATCAGATTCAACTTTAACGTACGGAACCGGATCTACAAAAGGTAGATTTATTATCAATCTAAGCTCAACTGAGACTTTAGGCTTACCAGAAGGCGATGTCTATCTAGACGTTGTCATCAATTCAGGTGTTAAAGTAGTTACAATGCCAAGACTAAAAGTTGGTTTCACAATCGACGGTGGTCAGGCATTACCAGACGGATCAGTTGGAGGTCGATTTACAATTCCAGCTCCGATCTATGAAGTTATATCTTTAAACTACGGTACAGATCTACCAGCAGCAGGACAAGTTGTCTTAAGCTCTTCTAATCCAAACGGTTTAACGAAGATTGTTTTAAACAACACTGATGATCTAGGTAAGAGAAATGTATATGTAGAAACATTACTACAGAAAAGATTTACTGATGATGGCGCAGAGTTAAACCTTTTTGTTACTAATGTTAACAACACAAGTGAATATGCAATCTTTAAGGTTGTTTCATGGCAGAGAGTTGAGATCTTAGATTCAGGTGCTAGCAATAACTCTGAAATGGTGGATGGTATTGAGATTACTGTTTCACCAGAAGGTGCTTCTAGAACTGAGACTCAAGTTACAAAATTTGAAGTTGGTGATACTCTAGGTTTCTTCTTAGAGTCTTTTGCGAACAACAGTATTACAGTAATAAACGATACAACCAACTACGAAGGTACAAAGAGTATTGAATTTGTTGGTGGTATGACCGTTAGTGATAACGGCAACGGCAATATTGCAGTTAACATCCCTTATTTTGACAACGTAACCGGTATTATCAACGGTGTAGATGGTCAAGATGGAACAAGTGGTTCTTCGGGTGTTAATGGTGCTGATGGAACTTCAGGAAGCAGCGGTGTTAGTGGTACAGACGGAACAAGTGGTTCTTCAGGAACAAGCGGTTCATCTGGTGTTAATGGTGCTGATGGAACAAACGGTTCATCTGGTATTAATGGTGCTGATGGCGCTGACGGTGCAGATGGTCAAGACGGAACAAGCGGTTCATCTGGTGTTAACGGAGCTGATGGCGCAGATGGCGCAGATGGCCAAGATGGAACATCAGGAAGTAGTGGTATAAACGGAGTTAACGGCGTTGATGGAACAAGCGGTTCATCTGGTGTTAACGGAGCAGACGGAAACGATGGTACGGATGGTACTTCAGGTTCTTCCGGTATAAACGGTGCAAATGGTATCGATGGAACAAGCGGTTCATCAGGTGTTAATGGTCAAGACGGAACAAGTGGTTCATCAGGTGTTAACGGAGTTAACGGTGTTGATGGAACTTCAGGAAGCAGTGGTGTTAACGGTGCTGACGGCCAAGATGGTGCTGACGGCCAAGATGGAACATCTGGAAGTAGTGGTATTAATGGTGCTGATGGTGTTGACGGTCAAGATGGAACAAGTGGTTCATCAGGTATAAACGGAGTTGCTGGTGAAACTGGACCTGCTGGTGCAGAAGGTACATCAGGAAGTAGCGGTGTTAATGGTGCTGATGGCCAAGATGGCGCTGACGGCCAAGACGGAACATCTGGTTCATCCGGTATAAACGGAGCCAATGGTGTTGATGGCACATCTGGTTCATCAGGTATTAACGGAGTTGATGGCACAAGCGGTTCATCCGGTATCAGCGGAACTTCAGGTTCGAGTGGCGTTAGTGGCGCAGACGGAAATGACGGTACAGATGGTACTTCAGGTAGTAGCGGTGTTAGTGGTCAAGATGGAACAAGCGGTTCATCCGGTATAAACGGAGTTGCTGGTGAAACTGGACCTGCTGGTGCAGACGGTACATCAGGAAGTAGCGGTGTAAACGGCGCTGACGGCCAAGATGGTGCAGACGGTCAAGATGGAACAAGCGGTTCATCCGGTATTAACGGAGCTAATGGTGTTGACGGTCAAGACGGAACATCAGGTTCATCCGGTATTAACGGAGTTAACGGAACTTCGGGAAGTAGTGGTGTTAGTGGCGTAGATGGTGCAAATACACTTAGATGGACAGTAGGACCTTCAGTAAATGCAGGTTTCTGGACAGCTAACAATTCAACACTATCAAGTGTTACTGAAATAACAATTAATGAAACAGCAAGTGGATCGGTTGACGCGACCGATTGGCTAGGTAATATATCAATCGGTGATATAATCACTGTTTATAAAACAACAGACACATCAGACTTCGGAACATATGAAGTTACTGCAATAACAGATAACGGAAGTAATGTAACTTTTGACGTTGATGTCCTTGCTGCAAACGGTACAAATTCATTGTATAATTCGTTTGCAATATCATATACTAAATCCGGTGCAGACGGAACATCTGGTTCTTCAGGTGTTAATGGTGCCGATGGAAACGACGGTCAAGACGGAACAAGCGGTTCATCTGGTGTTAACGGAGTAGATGGAACAAGTGGTTCTTCAGGCGTTAACGGCGTTGATGGAACAAGTGGTTCTTCAGGTGTTAATGGCGCAGACGGAAACGACGGCCAAGACGGAACATCTGGTTCTTCAGGTGTTAACGGTGCAGACGGAAACGACGGTCAAGACGGAACAAGTGGTTCAAGTGGTGTTAACGGTGCAGACGGAAACGACGGTCAAGACGGAACATCAGGAAGCAGCGGTGTAAACGGTGTTGATGGAACAAGTGGTTCTTCAGGTGTTAACGGTGCAGACGGAAACGACGGTCAAGACGGAACATCAGGAAGCAGTGGTGTATCTGGTACAGACGGAACATCCGGTTCTTCAGGTGTCAATGGCGCTGATGGAAACGATGGTCAAGACGGAACAAGCGGTTCAAGTGGTGTTAACGGTGCAGATGGAAACGATGGTCAAGACGGAACAAGTGGTTCAAGTGGTGTTAACGGTGCTGATGGACAAGACGGAACATCTGGTTCAAGTGGTGTTAATGGTGCTGATGGAAACGACGGACAAGACGGAACATCTGGTTCTTCGGGTGTAAGTGGTGCAGATGGAACATCTGGTTCTTCGGGTGTAAGTGGCACAGACGGAACATCTGGTTCAAGTGGTATTAACGGTGCAGACGGTAATGACGGTCAAGATGGAACATCTGGTTCTTCTGGTGTTAACGGTGCAGACGGTAATGACGGTCAAGACGGAACAAGTGGTTCATCAGGTGTTAACGGTGCAGACGGTAATGACGGTCAAGACGGAACAAGTGGTTCATCAGGTGTTAACGGTGCAGACGGAACATCTGGAAGTAGCGGTATAAACGGTGTTGATGGAACAAGCGGTTCTTCTGGTGTTAACGGTGAAGGCGTACCAACAGGCGGTACATCAGGTCAAACACTTATTAAATCATCTGCTACAAACTACGATACAGAATGGGCTGATATTGCAGCTGGCGGCGCTGGAGTAACTACCTACCTACTAAGACTTGAGTACGATACTTCAAACCACCTTGTAAATAACACAACAGATAACAGATTTATCACAGCAACTGGATTTGAAACTTCAGGCGCTAGCGTGGATAGCGTAAGTGTAGATACCGGAAACAGTGTTTACTCTATTACAGTATCATTCAGCAATGAGTCTAATCCACCACAAGGCATATTAGTTTACGCATGGGATCCTGTAAACTACGACTATCAAGTACATCCATATAGAGTTGACTCTTCGGATTTAACGATCGATACAGACAGCGGTGACTTTACGTCATCAAGCAACCAGTACACACCAAATATCTTTGGTAGCTTTGATTCAACAAGCTTAACGATCGACGTAAGACAGGATTACATCAAGTACGTGAACGCAACTGGTTTGGGTGCTGGTAGAAGATTCGCACACGCATACTTAATAATATCATTCAACGGATAATAAATAAAAATAAAATAGACAATGTCAGTATACGATCCAACACACCCACCTCTGTTTTTAACAGGTACAATTAGCAGTATCAACTCTGGTCAAACATATCCATACACGGATGAGACTGGACTTAATGCAGCGGGTGCAAAAATAGACTATACAATTACTGTAGGTAGTATTAGCCCACAAAGTGTTGGTGATGCTAGTGTTAGAACAGGCGGTTCTAAACAGTACACAGCACTCGATATTAAAACTGGTGACTGGATCGCTAGTGCAAACGGTCAGATCTGTCTACAGATTGTAAGCGTTGATTCAAAAACAGACAGTGCAATCACCTTTACAGCCAAGGATATTGACATGATCTCTTATAAGACATACGCTAATAATGCAATGTCTAATGGTGATACAGTTGTCTTCTTTGAGGTTTCAGATAACGGTCAGCCACTAATTACAACAGCTGACATTACTGCATTTCAGAATCCAGGTTCAATTGACAAGATTCAAGGTCGTTTTGCAGCAACTGAAGAGACCGAAAGATACAGATTTGAATTTAGTGCAGCACAAACAGGTTACGACAAAGGTGATACAATTACAGTAGATACTACTGATGGTTCTTTTGTTAAGTTTGGCGCAACTAATGCTTCAGATATTCCACTAGGTATTGTCTTAGAGAAAACAATGGGCGAGCGCGTAATTTACGTTAAGCCTTTCAATACAGTTATTGACAACTACTCTAATCCAGAACTTCTAACTGGAAGTGCAGGTGACGTTTACTATACAGATCCAGCCAATCCAGGTCAGATGACAACTACACAGGCCAGTGGTTCAAAAGCAATCCTACTACAAGTTAAAGATGCAATCCCAACTGTAATTACAACCACAGTTGCTGATTATCTACCGGACGCTAGTGACTCATTAATCATCAATGGTGTTGAATCCTTTGAAGGTGGTGTCGATACAACACCAACTGTAGTCTCAGATCTTGTAAACTTGATCAATGCCGATACTGCGACGCACTTTGTAACAGCAAGTAAAAATTCAATCTATGCTTCAACAGAAACAGGCGATGGTACTGGCCCAACTAACGGTGTAGCTATCGTAACGATTACAGACGATGGCGGTTCAACTTACGATCCACTTATAGTTACAATCGGCGATGGTACAACCTCATCTGAAATTACATTTGATGAAAACACAGGCGAGACCTTAGTAGAACTTACAGCCCTAGGCGCTCCAGGTTATTTTGCTTTCACAGCAACTGAGATCGCAAATGTACTTAACGCTGACTTTACGACTAATGGTATTAATCTAGTGGCTTCAACGGTTGACAGTGGTACAGCGGGCTTCCCGAACCTTAAAATCTCGGCAACTAGCGCGAGTGCGACAATTAACATTTCAGGTACAGATACAGATAAGTTAGGTGATACTTTCTTAACTGGAACTGGCGTGGCCGCAACAACTTCAGCTGCAAGTTCAGACTTCTTGGTCTTAACAAGAGCAGACGGTGGCGACATCTTAATTACAGCGAGTAAAGGTGACTACATCAACGTGAATGGTTTAACTTCATCTTCAGCGGGCTCATCCGCAGCCTTATTAATGATTGAAGGCGCAGGTTCTACAATTTCAGAAACTGGAGTTGAAACTTCAGACGATTTAGACTGGATTCCAAACAACACAACAGCAGACGGCGACTATGCAGGTATCACAATCACTTATACGCCATATTCAGACAGTAACGTTCAAGTTACAGTAAACGGTGTTGGTGCTAATCTAGGTGATGGAGTAAAGACAAAAGACTGTTATTTCTCAGGCGATGATGGTACAACAGCCCGCGCAATTGCAGATATTACTGCAGAGGATAAACTTTACTGGAACGGCTCAATTGCAGGTTTTGAACTAGAAGATACAGACCTGGTTGACATTATCTACGACGCTTCCAGCAACGACGTTTAAAAAAGCTTAATAATATTAGTATAATACTGGCCCATCTGACAAAATTAGATGGGCCTTTTTAATATATAGATATGAGGGGGGCAATAAAGTTCCCTTTAGGCCTAAAATAAACAAACATATAACATGGCATTAATTAAAATCAAACAAATTGACGGTTTACAGACTGACTTAAATGCACTTGAAGGTGTTGACTCAACCCAGTCTACAGCTATTGCTAACCTAGAAGCAGTTGACTCAACCCAGTCTACAGCTATCTCTAACCTTGAAGGTGATGTAGCAGACTTAGCAACAGTTGACTCAACTCAGTCTACAGCTATCTCTAACCTTGAAGGCGATGTAGCAGACTTAGCAACAGTTGACTCAACTCAGTCTACAGCTATCTCTAACCTTGAAGGCGATGTAGCAGACTTAGCAACAGTTGACTCAACTCAGTCTACAGCTATCTCTAACCTTGAAGGTGATGTAGCAGACCTAGCAACAGTTGACTCAACTCAGTCTACAGCTATCTCTAACCTTGAAGGTGATGTAGCAGACCTAGCAACAGTTGACTCAACTCAGTCTACAGCTATCTCTAACCTTGAAGGTGATGTAGCAGACTTAGCAACAGTTGACTCAACTCAGTCTACAGCTATTGCTAACCTAGAAGCAGTTGACTCAACTCAGTCTACAGCTATCTCTAACCTTGAAGGTGATGTAGCAGACCTAGAAGCAGTTGACTCAACTCAATCTACGGCTATCGCTGGTCTTGAAGCATCTGTTACTTCTATCGAGTCTGCATTTGTTAAAGATCCATTTGGAATCGAAACATTCCCAGCTCCAGTGACGGCAGCAGACACTGTTGCTTCAATTAGCCTTGCAGGTTCAATTGAAGATGCAGTTAACGGTAACATCGTATCAGTATCTGTAAACGGTGTTGTACTAGCTGCTAACTCTTCACTAGGTACTGCTGGTCAAGAAGGTTACAATGTAACTGGCGCACAGGCTGTTTCTATTAGACTTGGCTACGCTCTAGATGCAAATGATGAGATCTTCATCAAATACGTAACTGCGTAATCTTAAAATAATTTTATATTATTTTTATCGAAGGGGGCTATTAGCCCCCTTCTTTGTTTGATAAATACAATAAAGACATACTAATCCATGAAAATAGGAATAACTATAGGTATTCAAAAACCAAATGATAGCATGTATAAAAACGGCGTCAACATGAACGCTATTTTTTTACAGAAAACTCTTTCTAATCTAGGGAATACTGCTATTTTATTAGATACCTCACAAGTAATAAAGGGTGATTATCAAGGACAAGTTCCATGGAACACTAAAGAACACCCTACTGAAAATTACTGGAAAGTATATCAGGATATGGATGTTATCATTCAACTAGGTACAAGCTTACCTAAAGAACATATACAAAAAATTAAGGAGCTAGATGTTAATAAAAAAATCGTAGGGTACAAATGTGGAAATGATTATGTAATTGACATGGAAAGATCAATCCACCCAAAAGAAGATAACCCACATATAGTATGGGACACTATGGTAGATCAAATATGGTATGTTCCACAACAAGCTTATCAAAACCAAGATTACTATGAAACCATATATCGATTAGATTCAAAGGATGTTTTTGCAGTTCCATTTGTATGGGATCCTATGTTTATAAATGCTGAGGATAGAAAAAGAAAGTATGAACCTAGCCCGAATAAGAGATTATGTGTTTATGAGCCAAATATGAATGTAATAAAATATGCTAAAATACCTATCATGATAGCAGAAAGATCTTATCGTTCTGGCTATAACTTCGATAAAATAAACATATACTCGGGAGATAGGCTTATGAAAAATAGCTATGTTAAGAGTAAACATGGATGGCTTAACTATTTAAACCTAGTACATTATGATAAGGACAGGGATAACGCCACAAAAATAGCATTTCATAATAAGTTTAAAGTAACAGATATATTATATTTCAACGACGTTGTTATTTCACACCAGTGGGCAAATCCACTTAACTACGCATATTTAGATGCTATGTATTTTGAATACCCTTTAATACACAACGCGGAGCTTATACAAGATGCTGGTTATTATTATCCTGATTTTAAGATAGGTGAAGGTTCTAAACTTCTTAATTGGGTAATTGATAATCACGACAAACCAGAAAACATAGAAGCATACAGATTACGCAACTCAGGTGTCATAGAAAGATACACTGTTAACAACCCAGGTGTACTCAACTCATACAGCATGTTACTTCAGGATTTAGTAAATAATATTTCTAAAGATAGAACTTATGATTGGAAAACAAATACAGTAAAATGAAAGTAAGTTTTATCATGCAAGCATATCTTGGAAAATATCCAGGATCTAGATCTAATGCCGACAAAAAATTCTTAAGAGCAGTTCAATCTTTTATAGATCAAAATAATAAAAATTCAGAACTTATTATTGTCAGCGATGGTTGTGATATAGTTCATAGATTGTATTTTGAACACTTTAAACAAAATGATAGAATAAAATATGCATTCATAGATAAAGACACACCAAAGATGTATGAAGAAAATAGTGGAAATTACTATTATAGAGGATTCCCTAGACAAATAGGAATTGAATTAGCAGATGGAGATATAATTGCATATATGGACAGTGACGATTATTTAATGAACTATGCAGTAGATAACATTTCAATATTTTGGAAAGGAGCTTTTAAAGCAGGGATAGATGCTAAATGGGCCTTAGTTAACTCTTGGGTAGATCATTCTTCAGTGGAGCTTAAATCTAAATATGAGGATAGAGATATGTTTACTATAAAAGAAAATATAGAAATACCCGGGATAGAAAGTACATGGTCCATTATTGAAGCAACAGATCCTTCTTTTACAACAACAGCAACATGGGCAATAACTCATATTAGAGAAGGAATAAATGTTAGATGGAAAGACGTATATGGCCCTGCCGGTATTTCTGAAGATAAGGTTTTTGCTCAAGCCTTAGCAAAAAAATGGCCAGGTAATGTACATGGATTTACATTTAAGGGAGAGTACTATGTTAGATTGCACTGCCATGATATAGGCACTGAAAATAATTGGGATTATTAAAAATAGAATGTATAAAATGAATCTAGTAGATTATGACAATATTAAATTTATAGAGGTTTATGGTTTAAGACGTAGCGGAAACCATGCAATACTAACATGGTTAATTAATAATTTAAACACAGAGGAGTCAAATAATTACGAACCTGCTTATCTGATAGCACCGACCCCTGAACTGGGTTTTATATCACAGTATCTTGGTGATGTTATACATATTAATGACGTAGGTAGCAATTGGGCCTTAAATAACGGTAAATACCTAAATGGATTAATAGACGCATATGTTTCCATCGGTATGAAAACAGTAATACTATCATACGAGGATAGGCCGTACAATGCGTCTTTTTTAAACGTTGGGTATTCTTTCCTAAAAAACAGTACAAAAATAGTTATCACAAGAGATATAAAAAGTATATTTGCAAGTAGGGTTATGGGAGGTCATTCATTTTTCAACATTAATAAAACTATATTAGAAACGTGGTTAAAAAATGAAAATAGCGACTGTACTAAAATTAGATATGAAGATTGGTTAACATCAAGATCGTATAGAGATGACACCAGCACAAACCTAGGTCTACAAAACATAGATATAACACATATTGTTTCAACTGCAGGTGGTGGTAGCTCATTCAAAGATCAAACAACCGGGCTAATAGATAAAGATAAACTTTTGAATAGATATAAATCTTTTGAATTTACAAAAGAAGTTCAGGATTTATTAAATTCACCGGAAGTAATTCAAAAGAGAAAAGAAATAGGGTATATTTAAGGTATACATTAAATTGTATCATATCCAAAAGACTTACAGTAAAGATTAAGCTTTCTTTTAGTATTCACAGATAGATCACCAAATTCTACTATCATTTCTTCCCAAGATGGGTGTTTTCTAGTATTTTGTTTTTTGCCAATAATTTCATCTGACCACTCTAGTTCAATACCATTATCCTTTAGATAATTAAATAATAACTCGGATTCGTCTTCAATTCTGTAAATTAGATCAGGCTTTATTCCCAAAATAATTTTATTCCATTTATATAAAGAGTCAATTGCTTTTGCAATTTTATTGGAACCTATAATAGGAACCTTTTTATTTCTAAACTTTTCAGATGCATTACCAACGTCTTCGGTATAGACAATTGAAGGTATACTCTGCTTTGGATCTCTAACACAGTAAATGATATGCTGCCAATTCCAACCCTTAAGATCTACATCTTGCCATAAAGATTTACCGGTAGCCAGACTCCAGTCTACCGTGCCATCTTTACCCATCTCCTCATGATTAACATCAAGGCCCCAACTCTGCAATAACTTAGCCGTATAACCGGTGCCAGTCCTTGGATGCCCCAAGCCCAAGATTAACTTTTGCTTAGCAGCCTTTTTAGCCCTTAGCTCTTTAATCA
>Ga0255753_1002745_pt1 | contig 18993 bp, 19 predicted proteins | sample 041ome_10_FD_179953 | JGI IMG/M metagenome (GOLD analysis project Ga0255753, IMG submission 179953) | Coastal salt marsh microbial communities from the Groves Creek Marsh, Skidaway Island, Georgia - 041412US metaG (version 2) | ecosystem: Environmental > Aquatic > Marine > Intertidal zone > Salt...
AAATCTGGAACAGATAATCATTGGTCATTAAACGCAATTAACTATGCAGCTTCTGCTGAAACAACATACGACTTAATGAACGATGTACCGACATTGACAAGTGAAGATAAGAGTAACTTTGCTACAATCAACCCATTAGATACAGTTAATATGACTGTTACGGAAGCAAACCTGAAAGCGACCGCAACTGCTGATTGGTATGGCTGGAGAGCAACACAAAACTTACCATCAACTGGTAAATACTATTGGGAAATATATGTTAATCGTAATAGCACGGTTAATGTCCAAGACCAAGGTTATGGTTTAATAGGTGATAGTGTTAATATGCAATCACAACATCCATCACAAAAATCACCAACAGTATTCTATACAGGAGCTGGTTCAGTGTATGTCAATAATAGTGAAACTCAAACTGCACCAACAGCATTTTCTGTTGGAGATACTGTGGGCATTGCTGTTGATATGGATGCAGGAACAGTGCAGTTTTACTTAAACAATTCAGCACAAGGAACCGCTGAATCATTACCATCAAATACTGGATATTGGTTACCAGGAAGTTATCAAGCAACAAACAGATGGTGTGTTGCCAACTTTGGCCAGCGCCCATTTGCTTACACACCACCAAGTGGTTACAAGAAACTAAACACATATAACTTATAGAAAACGACTATGGCATACGCAATTAAAAAAGGTTCTGATTATTTTGATGTTACGGCATACAATGGTAATTCATCATCGCTGTCTATTACAACTGAATTTAGTCCTGATTTTGTTTGGATTAAGCGTAGGAATACTTCAGGTGAACACGCATTATTTGATACTGTAAGAGGTAGAGTTTATAGTTTAGGCACAAACTCTACTAATGCTGAATATACAACATCTGGTGCAGATAAAGATTTAATATCATTTGATTCTACTGGATATACAGTTGGACAACCTAATCAAAGAAATGTTAATGGTAGTGGACAAACATATGTTGGCTGGTCATGGAGAGGTTCAGATTCAGCTGCTGTAGAAAATACAGATGGTTCAATCACATCACAAGTATCTGCTAATCCAACATCTGGATTTAGTGTGGTGACATATACAGGAACAGGTGCTAATGCTACTGTAGGTCATGGTCTTGGTGTTGCACCTTCATTTATAATAGTCAAATTATATAATACAACAGGAGCATGGAAAAATTACCATTCTTCTTTGGGAGCAACACAAGCTATTGAATTTACCACAGGTGCATCTGCAACTAATAGCATTTATTGGAATAACACAGCACCTACTAATTCTGTTTTTACAGCAGGAACTGCTGGTGCAATAAATTCATCAGGTAATAACCATGTTGCCTACTGCTTTGCAGAAGTAGAAGGATTCAGTAAGTTTGGTTCTTACACAGGTAATGGTTCTGCTGATGGTCCATTTGTATACACAGGGTTTAGACCTGCGTTTGTGATGGTAAAACAATATACAACTACTGGTAATTGGATTATTAATGATAATGGACGAGCTCCGTATAATTTAATACCTGCTGCGTTATATCCTAATTTAAGTAATGCAGAAGATTCTAGTCATACTATGGATTTGCTATCAAACGGATTTAAGTTACGAAGCAATGGCGATGATAGTAACGGAAACGGAACAGGTTTAATTTACATGGCATTTGCCGAAAACCCATTTAAATTTGCTAATGCCCGCTGACATAAATAAAAGAATAAAGTAAAGAGGAACAAAAATTGGCTGGAACAATAATAGTAAGTGACTTAAAATCAGATACCGATAATACCTTTGTTATCCGTGCTAATACGGGTAATATAATGATGCGTGTAACTGATACAGGTATTGATACCGCTAACAGTATTCCATCCGGTTCAATTACCTCCGACATGATTGCTAACAACACAGTGATTGCCGCTGATGTATTAGATGAATCTATCACCAACGAAAAATTAGATACCCCCGTTATTAACCCGTTTTTATTATCAGGAATGTAAGTAAATGGCTACAACAACATATAAAGTTTTAGGACAATCAAACCCATCTGCTAATACACTTACTGATGTTTATACCGTGCCTGCATCAACACAGGCAGTTATTTCAACAATCACCGTATGTAATCAAACAGCATCAAATGCTTCATATTCTATCGCAGTGGCACCAAATGGTGCTGCCGATTCAGATGCTCAATATGTCATTCGTGGTGGTGTTGTGCCGGCTGCTGATTCAATCGGTATTACATTAGGTATTACAGTGGATGCAGCTGATGTTGTCCGTGCAAACACAAACTCAGCAAGTATTTCATTTAATATATTTGGAACAGAGATCGCTTAATTATGGCAATCAGTAGAATTGGACGCCCAAAAGGTTATGATTATCCAAATGGATTAACACAAACCGGTGGACTCACAACTGTTGATTATCTAGTAGTCGCAGGTGGTGGCGCCGGAGGCGGATGCTGGGCTGGCGGCGGTGGCGGTGCTGGTGGTTATCTAACAGGAACAGGTCAAGCAGTAGATGGATCAACTGCATACTCTATAACAGTTGGTGGCGGTGGTGCAAGTGTTGGATTAGGTGTTCAAGGAACAAATGGTTCAAATACTTCGTTTGGTTCATTGGTCACCTCAATAGGTGGAGGCGGCGGCGGAAGATATGGCGCTCCTACAGGAACAACAGGTTCAACTGGCGGTTCAGGTGGTGGTGGAGGATGTTCGGATGTAAATAGTCCATCATCAGGAGGAGCTGCAACACCTGGTCAAGGAAATGCAGGCGGAACAGGATCAAGGTCAGGTCCAAGTAGCGGAACTTTAGTTGGTGGTGGAGGCGGTGGTGCTGGTGCTGCTGGCGGAAATCATTCTTTTCCTAGTGCTGGCGCTGGTGGTAACGGAACGGCTTCATCATATTCAGGATCTTCAGTAACATACGCCGGAGGCGGCGGTGGTGGCGGAGGCACAGGTGGTGTAGCTGCTGCTGGAGGTTCAGGCGGTGGTGGTGCAGGTACAGCTAGCACAGGGGCTGCTACGAGTGGAACAACAAATACTGGTGGTGGAGGCGGTGGCGCTGGAACAGCTCCTGCTTCAACAAGTGGTTCAGGTGGTTCAGGAATTGCAATCATAAGATATTCTGGCGATCAAGCCGCTACAGGCGGAACAATTACAACCTCAAGTCCATATACCATACACACATTTACTGGCGATGGAACATTTACAACAAACGCATTAGCATATAGTATAAATTAAAAATTATGGGATCAAAAGTATTTTCATTAGAATCATTTAGACCAGAAGGATACGAATATCCAAATGGATTATCCGCTTTAACAACTGCACCAGATAGTATTGAATATTTGGTTGTTGCTGGTGGTGGCGGCGGTGGTGGTGACATGGGTGGCGGCGGTGGCGCTGGAGGTTATCGCACAGCATCTGGTTATTCTGTTGATGAAGCATCATCATACACTGTTACAGTTGGTGCTGGAGGCGGTTCAGATGCTAACGGTTCTGATTCAATATTTGACACAATCACATCACTAGGTGGTGGACGAGGAGGTTCAACCTTTACACAATCAACAGGAACAGCTGGTGGTTCAGGTGGTGGTGGAAGAGGCCGAGGTTCTACTGGTGGCGCTGGCACACCAGGTCAAGGAAATAATGGTGGAACAGGATCACCAGGTTCAACACAAGGAGCTGCCGGAGGCGGTGGCGGTGCTAGTGCTGTTGGTGCCACATATTCAAGTGTTTATGTTGCCGGTAATGGGGGTGACGGAACTGCTTCATCAATTACAGGTTCTTCAGTGACATATGCTGGAGGCGGTGGCGGTTCATGTAGATGGGATAATCCAAGTTACACAGCAGGTTCAGGCGGCGCTGGTGGAGGCGCTGGTGGTGCAGCTTCAGCAACTAATGGTAACAATGCAACAATCAATACCGGCGGTGGTGGCGGCGGAGCATCTGGGGGCAGCCTTTATACAGGTGGTTCAGGTGGTTCAGGAATTGTAATCGTAAGATATTCTGGATCACAAGGTGCAACTGGAGGTACCGTAACAACAAGTTCTCCATATACAATCCACACATTCACTGGTGATGGAACATTCACCACAAACACAACCGTTTATGATATAAATTAACTAAATAGAAGAAAGAATTTAAAGGAAAAAGAAAGTGGCGATAACAAAAGTCCCATCAGATATGATACAGGTCGCAAATAATGTGACCGATACAACCGTAGGTGGTGCAAACTCAGCTGTTAGTTTAACCTTTGATGCTTTAGGAGTTATCTCAGCGGCATCAAATGTAGCACTTTCTATCAATACTGCTGACATCGTTGATGGTTCAGTTACCTCTGCTAAGTTAGCACCAGGGGCTGCTTTATCAAACGGTCAAATGAGTTTTGTATCAGCAGGTACAGGTATTATCGCTGATACTCCTGAATCAGCTACTCCATATAAAATATTAGGTCAAATTCAAACAGTAGCAAACACAATGACAAATGTCTATGTGGTTCCAGCATCTACTGAATCTGTATTATCAAGTGTGATGATTTGTAATCAAACTGCAAACACGGTCAGTATTGATTTAGCGGCAAGATATGGTGCTGATGCACTTGCTGATAAACATTACATTGTTAAAGATTATCCGTTAGCAGCTGCTGACACTTTAGTATTAGAACCAAGATTATCAATGAACGCAACATCTGTTCTTTCAGCAAATGTAACAGGTGCAAATGCCGTTTCGAATGTTTCAGTTAATGCGTTTGGTATAGAGGTCGTATAATGGCAACATATAAAATATTAGGACAAATTTCAGCGACAGCAAACACATTATCAAATGTTTATGTTGTTCCATCTTCAACAGGTGCGGTTGTTAATTCAATCCACATTACAAACACAGGTGCTTCTAACGCATCATACAGTTTAGCCGTGATACCAGCCGGTGAAGAAATAAGTGCTTCATCACTTCCAAAAAACTTTATTATCCGTGGTTCAGCTGTTCCAGCAAATGATACTGCACAATTAGATGTTGTTTTAACATTACCTGCGGATACAGTTCTTGCAGCTAATTCTTCAACTTCTGCATTATCATTCTCTGTATTCGGTGCAGAAACATCTTAATAGGTATAAATTATGCCTGTTAAGTTCAGACGCTCAACTCCAGTAAGAAAACTAACCCGTCCCAATGGATATGAATATCCAGCAGGATTATCAGTTGCATCTCAGATTGGTGTAACTGAGGTTGATTATCTTGTTGTTGCAGGTGGTGCTGGTGGAGGTTGTGGAGTAGCAGGCGGTGGTGGTGCAGGAGGATATCTAGCTGGTTCAGGAATATCAGTTAGTTATGAGAATTCTTATTCTATAACAATCGGTGGTGGAGGAGCAGCTTCAGCAACTCCATTGTCCAGAGGTTCAAACGGTTCAAATTCCTCTTTGAGTGGTAGTGATATATCAACTGTAACTTCAACTGGTGGCGGTGGTGGCGGTTCAAATGAAAATTCTGATGGTATAAGAAACGGAGCTTCAGGAGGTTCAGGCGGAGGTTCTGCTTGGTCAGGCTCAACATCATCTGGAGGATCAGGAACACCAGGACAAGGATATGCTGGTGGCGCATCTGTGCCAAATGGCGCTGGTGGTGGCGGAGGCGCCGGTGCTGTTGGACAAAACGGATCAAATGGAACATCAGGAAATGGTGGTTCAGGTTCTGCATCATCTATATCAGGAAGTTCTACATATTATGCTGGTGGCGGCGGTGGAGGAAACACTCCAAGTTATTCACCAGGAACAGCAGGAACAGGCGGCCAAGGTGGAGGCGGCGCTGGAGGAACAACTGCAACTGCAACAGCTGGAACAACAAACACTGGTTCTGGTGGAGGCGGTGGTGGATATAATGGCGCTTATTTAGCTGGAGGTAATGGTGGTTCAGGTACTGTAATCATAAGATACTCCGGATCTCAAGCAGCTACAGGTGGTACCGTAACCACATCAAGTCCTTATACCATACACACATTTACAGGTAACGGAACATTTACAACAAATGCTGGTATTAACATATACAATATAAACTAAATAAACTAAAAAGTGTAGAAAAAAATGGCAATTAAATTTTTAAAAACAGACGAACAATTACAAGGCACTTTAACTAGACCTAGTGGATATGAATTTCCAGCGGGATTATCACCTTTAACATTAGCAAACACAGTAGTTGATTATATTGTCGTTGCTGGCGGCGGTGGCGCTGGATATAATCATGGTGGTGGAGGCGGCGCTGGAGGTTACAGAACAGCATCTGGCTATAGTGTATCAAAATCAACTGCATATTCAATTACGATTGGTGCTGGAGGTTCAGGTGATAATGGAAGTTCTTCTCGAGGAACAAATGGTTCAAATTCTACATTTGGTCCAGCTGTAACATCAACCGGTGGTGGCCGTGGTGGTAGTGCTACTGGTGGTTATCATCCAGGATCAGCTGGAGGTTCCGGTGGCGGTGGCGCTGGAGAAAATCCAGCCGGTTCAGCTGGTGGTGCAGGAACACCCGGTCAAGGAAATAATGGTGGTAATGGAGGTGGCTCAGGCAACCAATCTGCTGGTGGTGGTGGTGGCGCCGGTGCCGTTGGAGGAACAAATCCTGGTAGTGGTCCTGGTGGAAATGGCGGTGTTGGACTTACAGATTCATGGACAGGATCAACAAGATATTTAGCTGCTGGCGGTGGTGGCGGTGGCGGTGCTAATCCAGCTGGTTCTGGTGGAAACGGCGGCGGTGGAAACGGCACAACATCTGGAGCTGGTACAGCAGGCACAACAAATACAGGCGGTGGTGCTGGTGGTGGCGGAGGTTTCTCAGCAGATACACCCCAAGCAAATGGCGGTTCAGGCATTGCAGTTATTCGTTACTTAGGAAGTCAAGCGGCTACGGGCGGAACAATCACAAGTTCAGGTGGATATACCATACACACATTTACAGGTAACGGAACATTTACAGTAAATGCTGAATTTGGTGGCGAAAGCACTTATTCCATAAACTAAAAGTTATATAAATACCTTTGTCATTTTTCATTATTAAAGGATAAACAAACATGGCACATTTTGCTAAATTAGACGAGAACAATATTGTTACTCATGTTTCAGTAGTAGACAACTGGAATTGTGTAGATGGTGATGGTAACGAAAGTGAAGCTGTTGGCGTAGCATACTTACAATCTATACATGGTGATGATACTAACTGGAAACAAACATCATACAACGGAAATATCCGTAAAAATTATGCAGGTATTGGTTATACATTTGATGTTGACCGTGATGCTTTCATTTCACCAAAACCATATAATTCATGGCAATTAAATGAAACATCATGTCAATGGGAAGCACCAACTCCAATGCCAGATGATTTAACAGAAGAAGAAGTAAATAACGGAACTCGTTATGTTTGGGACGAAGATACAACATCTTGGGTCAAACAAACCCCCGCTTAAATCTTTCATAAGAAACCCACTGAAAAGTGGGTTTTTTCTTTCCTATCAACTTTTAAATTGACTAAATAGAGTATAAAGTAAAAGTCAAGGAGAAAGAAAATCGCCGCTTATCAGGAAATAACAATTGAGCAAGGTGCGACCTTTTCAACTGTATTAAATGTTGATGATCCACAAGGCGATGCAGTTAATCTTTCAGGTTATTCTGCTGATGCACAGTTACGCAAGTCATATTACTCCACCACAGCAAACAACTTCACTGTAACAATTACAAATGAAGCGACTGGTGAAATTACTATGGCAATGCCAGCGGCAAATACTGCTAATCTCTCTCCATCAAGATATTATTATGACTTACTCATCACCGCTGGTGATGGAACAAAAACAAGAGTGATTGAAGGAATTGCAACAGTTAGTCCTTCAGTGACACGATAAGGATTAAAATATGGCTGATATAGGTAGAGTTAGGTTAAAAGCAACTGGTCGTTCAACTATATCATCACAAAATTTTGAAGTAACACCAAATGTTAGTTTAAGCCAAGTTAATGGCGTATCTACCACTGGTGCAGAAAATGGATATACACTGGTCTATAATTCGACCACTAATGTTTTTGAACCAAAGGCAATTGTTGCAACGGATGTTGAACTTGCAAGAATTGTTGGAGGGGATTTTTAATTTTTACAGTTTCTATCGATGGTTGAAGTGAATTTTATCTTATATTGATTTATATTATACAAAAGATAGATTTTTTAAGGGAAAATATAAATGGCAAATACAATAATTCAATTAAAGTATTCTGACCTCACCAATACTCCCGGCTCACTCGCCACCGGTGAAGCGGCCTATTCGAATACCTCGAATACGCTCTTTATTGGTTTAAGTGATGGGTCGATAGTAAATGTTGGTGGTGTCTATTATACCTCACAAATTGATAGTGCTACCTCGTCAAACACCGCTTCAACCATTATTAAAAGAGATGCAGATGGCAAGATTACCGGTGATTTAATCGGTAATGCTGACACAGCAACAACAGCAGATGCTTGGACAACCGCAAGAGATTTAGGTCTTGCTGGTGATGCAACAGGTAATGTAAGTATTGATGGTTCAGAAAATGAAACATTAACTGTTACATTAGCAAACTCAGGTGTAACCGCTGGTTCATATGGTGATGCAACAAATATACCACAATTTACAGTTGATGCAAAAGGTCGTGTTACAGCAGTTTCAAATGTAGCAGTATCTATTGCTTCTTCACTATCATTATCTGGTGATTCAGGTACCGATACAGTTAACCTGAACACAGGAACATTAAACTTTGCTGGTGGTGACGGTGTTACTACAACAGTAACAGATGATGATGTTTCAATCGCCGTTGATAATACAGTTGTTAGAACAACAGGCGCACAATCAGTTGAAGACCTATCTGTTACAGGTAACTTGACTGTTACAGGTGAAACAACATACGCAAATACAACCACAGTTAATCTTGGCGATAACATTATCACACTTAATGCTGATATTCCACAAGATGCAGCTCCATCAGAAAATGCTGGTATTGAAATTGACCGTGGTACTTCTGCTAATGTATCATTACTTTGGAACGAAACAAGTGATGAGTGGACATTTACTAATAACGGAAGCGATTATTTCCCTATTGCTGATGGTGATCGTTTAGATTCAGCGTTTAGTGCGGCTAACACTGCACAATCAACCGCTGATGGTGCTCAGACACACGCTGAGGCAGCTTTCACACAGGCAAATACAAACTCAACCACAGATTACACAAATGTTTCTATTACTGCTGGTGATTATGGTAGTGAAGTTATTATTCCTGTTGTTCATTTAGAGGCAAATGGTCGTGTAAGTGCTGTAGCAAATACCGCAATAAGAGCAGGTTCTACATCTGTAACTGGTATTGTTCAATTAACTGACGCTACAAACTCTACATCAACCACAACGGCTGCTACACCAAATTCAGTTAAATCGGCCTATGATTTAGCAGATACAGCCAACACAAATGCGGCTACTGCTCAGTCAACTGCTGATGGTGCTCAAACTCATGCAGAAAGTGCTTACTCAACTGCGAATACAAATGCGACAAATATAACCACTGCTCAGGCACACGCTGATGGTGCATTTGATGCCGCTAACACAGCACAGTCAACTGCTGATGGTGCTCAGACACACGCAGAAGGTGCCTTTACACAGGCAAACACAAACGCTAGTGACATTGTAACTGCTCAAGCACACGCTGACGGTGCATTTGACCACGCTAACGGTGCCTTTGGTGTTGCGAACACAGCACTACAAACATCTGGTGGTACCGTTTCAGGCGACTTAGCTGTTACCGGTAATCTGATTGTTTCTGGTAATACAGTAACACAAGATGTTGAAACTGTTATAGTTCAAGATTCGTTAGTTAAGTATGCAAATAACAACTTAGCTGATACTGTTGATATTGGTTTCTATGGTACCTATAACGATGGCACTCAAAAATACACAACCTTGTATAGAGATGCTTCTGATTCTGGTAAATATAAACTCTTAACAGGTGGTACAACAGAACCTGATGCAGCTAACACAGTTGATCCATCAACATTCTCAACCGCAACATTGGTTGCTAATATTGAAGGTGGTACCGTTTCTGGTCTGTCTTCTGATATCGCAGTTGCTGATGGTGGTACCGGTGCCGGCACATTCACACAAGGTGCAATTCTTATTGGTAATGGCACAAGTGCTTTACAAACACTTGCTAATTCATCCTACACATTAACAGGCTCTTTAGGTGCAAGTAAAACAATTACTGCTCTTACTGTTGATGATTATGGTAGAACAACAGCTGCTACTGCCGCTGATATTGCGATTGCTGCCTCTCAAGTAACATCTGGTACATTTAGTGTATCACAAGGTGGTACTGGCGCAACAACATTAACAAACAATGGCATTCTATTAGGACAAGGAACAAGTGCAATATCTGCCGTTTCTTCATCGACTGAAGGTCATGTGTTACAAGTTAATAGTTCAGGTGTTCCAACATTTGCACATTTAAATGGTGGTTCATTTTAATTAAATTATTATAAAAGGTCTATATTATGGATGATAAAAAGTTTATTGAAACTTACAATGAAGTTGTTTTGGAGAATATGAATTCTGTATTAAAACAGAACCTAATATTTCAAACACAGTTGAAGTTTGTTGAATTGAAAGATAAAGAAATTGGCGAGTTGAGAGAACAGCTCGCCAAATTTCAAGAGTTAGAACAGTCAACAGTTCAAACTAAATCTGAATCTGAGAAAAAAGTTTCAGACCTTCAAAGTGAGGTTAACAATTTAAGACATCAGCTAAATAACAAAGATGATGAATTGAAAAAAGTTGCTAATACTGATGCAGAAAGACATAGATTACAAAGTGCTGTCAATTCGCAAATGAAAGAAATTGAATCACTAAAAAATAAAGTATCAAGTTTAGAAGTTGAAAAAAATAAAATTGTTGATGAAAACCACCAACAAAAAGATTACATTAACCAGATAGAAGATATGTTACCTAAAACTAAAAAGAAACAATTAGGAATTACAGAAGAATCAACACAGGAGATCAAACAACCAGAAACTAAAATAGAAGATTTATTTAAAGTAGCTTCCACTGGTGGAACTTTTTAAGTGAGATTCTAAATGGCGAATACAACAATATCAATTCGCAGTTCTGGTGATACCGGTGTTACACCCTCATTAGGCGTATTAGCAAACGGTGAGTTAGCTCTCAACTTTGCTGATGGCATTCTTTATTATAAAACTGCCTCAAACACTCTTGGTACAATTACGACCACCGAACCGGCTGGTCTAAACAAAGAGGTTCAGTTTAATGATTCTGGTTCTTTTGGTTCTAATGCTGGTTTAACTTTTGACAAAACTACAGGAACATTTACTGTTCCAAGTTTAAATGTCGCCAGTGTTTATTCCTTACCAACCACAGATGGTACCAACGGTCAATTACTGACTACTGATGGTTCTGGTACGATTACATTCCAAGATGCACCTACACCTCCAGCTAATGTTTCAATTTCAACATTTAGTGGCATAGGTGATGGTTCAACAACAGAATATAATATAGGATTCAGACCACTATCAAGGGAAGCATTACTGATTACAATTGGTGGCGTTTTACAGGATCCTGATACCGCCTATACAATTGACCAAGACAACAATACGGTCACATTTACATCTGCGCCATCAAACACTGCACCAATTAGTGTTGTTAGTTTATATACAAATGTCACACCAATTGGACCAGCAGATGTTATTGTATCAAACTTTATCACAACTGCAAATGGTGTTGTAGATACTTTTGATTTAGGATTTAATCCTGTATCAGCAAATAATCTAACTGTTGCTGTTGATGGTGTATTACAAACACCAACCGTTCACTATACAGTTAATACAACAGCGAATACAATTACTTTTGATTCTATTCCACCAAACAGTGCAAATATTTCTGTTGTTAGTTTATATACAAATATTAATACCTATGCTGATGTAATTGGTACAGCTGCATATGCTCATGCAAACGGTGCCTTTGATACTGCAAATACAAATGCTACAACAGATTTTACTAATGTATCTATAACTGCTGGTGATTATGGTAGTGCTGTCATTATTCCAGTCGTTCATTTAGAAGCCAATGGTCGAGTAAGTTCAGTAACAAACACATCAATAACTTCAGGTACAACATCCGATGCTGGTATTGTTCAACTCACAGATGCTACTAACTCAACATCAACAACAACAGCTGCAACTCCAAATTCTGTAAAATCTGCTTACGATTTAGCAGATACGGCTAATACCAATGCGGCCACAGCCCAATCAACGGCAGATGGAGCTCAAACTCATGCTGAAGGTGCTTTTACCCAAGCAAACACCGATGTCACAAATGTTTCTGTTAGTGCTGACACATATGGAAATTCAACAGCAATACCATCTGTAACTGTTGAAGCAAATGGTCGTGTATCAGCAATTACAACAACATCAATATCAATACCAGAAACATATAATGATGCTAATGTTGTTGCTTTATTATCGAGTTTTGGTTCAAACACAATCACAACAACTGGAGACATTTCAGTTGGTGGATTAACAGTTGACACAAACACACTCTATGTTGATCCTACAAATAATAGAGTGGGTGTAGGAACAGCAACTCCTGCTTATCAATTTGAAATAGAAAACACAGGCAGTAATGCGTTACTTGTTTTAAATAGAACGGATGGCGCTTCTACTTTCATTGAAGGTGGTGCCAGTAATTCTGTGCTTGGTTCTGTTGGAGCCAATGATGTAAAAATAGCTTACAATAGTGTTCCAGTGGTCACAATTGGAGCAGGTGGTGCTATTACAACATCAGGTAATGTCACAGCTGGTAATCTACGGGCTGATAACTTTACCACAGAAAACGCTTTTGCGGTTGTGGGTAGTGACAATAATTTAATACAAGATACGACACTATCAGTAGACCCTTCTAGTAACTATCTAGGTATTAACCAAACCTCACCTGAAGTAACATTACATATGACAGGCGAGGGTGCTCAAACAGCACAGATTCGCATGGAGCAGTATAACGATAGTGCTGACGCTCCAGATATAAGAACAAGAAGATATAGAGGCACGATTTCCTCACCAAGTGCTGTGCAGGCAGGCGATTATCTATTTAGAAGTAACCACGAATACTATAATGGCACATCACTACTTGTAGGTGGTGCGTTTGCTTTTGATAATACAAATAATGCCAACAGGACACAGTTTTCGGTTGCTGTTGATATTGATGGAACAGGCGCAGATCCATCAGGCACTAACGGACAGTTTAAGATTGATGGTAATAATAGTGGTGCTATTACATTCAACAACGCATTTACATTCCCAACCACAGATGGTTCCGCTGATCAGGTTCTCGTCACAGATGGTTCTGGAACATTAACTTGGTCGAACCAATCTAATCCGGATTCAGCATATAATCATGCGAATGGTGCCTTTGATGCAGCTAATACTGCACAATCTACTGCTGATGGCGCTCAGACCCATGCCGAATCCGCATATACACAAGCAAACACAAATGCTTCAAATATAACAACGGCACAAAATACCGCTGACGGAGCTCAAACACACGCTGAAGGTGCCTTTACACAAGCAAACACTAATGCAAGTTCAATTACAACAACAAATTCAAGGTTAGACAGTGCATTTGGTCATGCTAACGGTGCCTTTGATGCAGCTAATACCAAGTTTGCAAGTGCTGGTGGTACAATCTCAGGCGACACAACAATTACTGGTAATCTTACTGTTGTTGGCGAAACAGTATATGCAAACACAACAACGGCTTTAATTGCTGATAATATACTTACAGTTAATGCGGCTATTGACCAAGCATCCGCACCAGCATCAAATGCTGGTTTAGAAGTTGATAGAGGTTCATCAGCCAATGTATCATTATTGTGGAATGAAACTGACGATAAATGGACTTTCACTAACGATGGTTCAAACTATTCACCAATTGCAGATGCAGATAGATTAGATTCAGCATTTAGTGCCGCTAACACAGCCCAATCGACAGCTGATGGTGCTCAAACTCACGCTGAAGGTGCCTTTACACAAGCAAACACAAACGCATCAGATATAACAACAACAAATGGTAGATTAGATTCAGCATATACTCAGGCGAATACTGCAACAAGTGACGCTTCAGCTGCACAAACACACGCTGAAGGCGCCTTTACACAAGCAAATACAAATGCAACAAATATAACCACTGCTCAGGCACACGCTGATGGTTCTTTTGACCATGCAAACGGTGCATTTAGTGCCGCCAATACAGCATCAACAAGTGATTATACAAATGTATCAGTAACACCAGGAACTTATGGTAATTCAAGTGAAATACCTCAAGTGACTGTTGAAGCAAATGGTAGAATTTCTTCTGTAACAACACAAGCATTTAGTGCCGCTACTGTTGGTGATATTTTAGCACTTTCAATAGCGTTAGGATAAAAGGTATAAATAGTCCATTATGGCAAAACCAGCAACCAGACAACAATTTAAAGATTACTGCTTACGAAGACTAGGTCATCCTGTCATTGAAATTAATGTGGATGATGACCAAGTAGAAGACCGTATAGATGATTCATTACAATTTTTCCATGACTATCACTTTGATGGTACTGAAAAAATATACATGAAACATCAAATTACTCAAGCAGACATTGATAGAAAATGGATTTATTGTCCAGACCCCGTCATATTTGTAACCAGTGTTATGCCGTTTGATGATTCTAATTCATCAATCAATATGTTTGATTTAAGATATCAATTAAGATTACATGACTTGTATGACTTTACATCTGTATCTTATGTTTCTTATGAAATTACTATGCAACATATTTCAACATTAAACTTATTATTCTCTGGTAAACCACAATACAGATTCAATCGTCATCAAAATAAATTATTCTTAGATATTGATTGGACAAGAGATGTTCAGCCAGGAGAGTATGTTGTTGTTGAATGTTATCGTGCAATGCAACCAGAAACCATTAATTTGACAGGAACACTTACTGGAACTACATCATCTAATGTATTGACAGGAACAGCAACAACCTTTGATGCAGAAGTTTTAGAAAACGACATCATTACTCTTTCAGATGGACAAGAAGTTCAAATTAAAAAAATTAATTCACCAACAGAAATACAAATTGTTGGTAGTTTAAGCGCTAATATTTCAGGCGTTACGATGTCCAAAGCTGGTACATCTGATGTTTGGAATGATAGATTCTTAAAACAATACGGGACAGCAAAAATTAAATACCAATGGGGTTCTAATTTAAGCAAGTTTGCTGGAATACAAATGCCAGGTGGCGTAACTTTAGACGGACCAAGAATAATGGAAGAGGCACAAAGAGAACTTGATAAGATTGAAGAAGAAATGCAATCTTACAATGTGCTTCCATCAGAGATGTTCTATGGGTAAATAATGAATGGCAACCAATCTTTATTTCAATCACTTTCCGAAGAACACAACTTCTGAACAACTTTTAGTTGAAGATTTAGTTATTGAATCACTGAAGATGTATGGCATGGATGTATTCTATATGCCACGCACCACAAGAGACCAGGTTGATTATCTTTACGGTGAAGACCCACTCAAACAATATGTGTCTGCTTTTCCACTTGAAATGTATTTGGAAAATATTACAGGTATGGACGGTGAAGGTGATTTTATTTCTAAATTTGGTTTAGAGATAAGAGATGAAATATCTTTATTGGTTTCTCGCAGAAGATTTCAAGCAACAGCTAATCAAACAAGACCAAATGAAGGTGATTTGATTTATGTTCCTGTTGTAAACGGTTTCTTTGAGATAACCTTTGTTGAACACGAAGATAATCAAGCCATGTATCACACATTAGGTCGTGGTCGTGGTGGTAATGTTTATCTTTACGCATTAAAACTTAAACAGTTTGTATTCAGTAATGAAATTATTGAAACAGGTGTGGGTGAAATTGATAATGATATCCGTGATTACTATCCAAGAACAAAACTTACTGTTTCAAATATGCACACAGGCAAGTTTGTTAATGATGAGATTGTGTATCAAGGTACCGATTTAGCAAATGCAACCGCACAAGCGATTGTTTATGACTTTGTTCCAAACACACACATTGATATTTACAGAGTTCAAGGAACATTTACATCAGCTAATGTCATTGGTAATACTTCTAGTTCAATCGCAACCATATCTACGGCTAATGGTGATGCTTATATTAGTTCATCATTTGAAGATATTCAGGACAATGTAAGAATTGAAAGTGAATCTGATTCTATTATTGACTTTACAGAAACAAATCCATTTGGTGAACCATAATGTTAGGTAATTCACATTTTTATAATCGAACAATACGAAAAGTTGTTGTTGCTTTTGGCACAATGTTCAATGATATTGTATTGAAAAGATACACAGCTGATGGCACAGAATCAAAAGAATCATGGAAAGTTCCATTATCATATGGTGCAAAAGAAAAGTATCTAACAAGAATTACATCTGACCCAACATTAACTAAATCAGTTCAAACTGTTGTGCCTCGTATTTCATTTGACTTAACAGGAATGTCATACGATTCAAGTAGAAAACAATTATCTACTTTACAAAACTTTTCTGCCAATACAAATACTGCCATAAGAACACAATATGTTCCTGTTCCATATAATTTTGAATTCTCTGTTTCTATCTTTGTTAGAAACCAAGAAGATGGAACACAGATACTTGAACAAATATTACCATTCTTTACACCAGACTTTAATGTGACTGTTGATTTTATTTCACAGATGGATCAACATTATGATATGCCTGTGATACTTGATTCAGTAACACCGAGTGTTGAGTATGAGGGTGATAATACAACAACACGATTGATTATATGGGATTTAACCTTTACTGCAAAAGGATATATTTGGCCACCAGTTAAAGAAAGTAAATATATTCGCCAAGCAAATACAAATTTATACATCGAAACAGCTAGTCGAACCTCACAAAAAGTTTATGTAGATTATGCAAATGGTGCTGGTTATTTTGATGATGAAGAAACCATATTTGTTACAACAAACACCAATGGTGATACAAGAGATATTACTGGAGACTTAGCATATTTTAGTAATTCGAATACCGGTATCATCGTGGTAAACAATCTAAATAAACTAATTGAAGCAAATGATATTATTGTGGGTGCAACATCTAACGCAAGTTATAATGTTTCTAGTGTTGATAGCGAACCATTAAAAACAGTAATCATCATTACAACTCCAGATCCAACTTCAGCTAATGCTGAAGATGATTTTGGATTTACTGAAACAATTACAGAATGGCCATTTACATAATGAGTAATTTAGAGAAAAAATTATCTGAAACTTTAAATGTTGAGATTGAAAAAGAAGAAGAACTTAATAATCTTCCTGTTGTCGAATCTAAAAATGAGATAACACCAATTGAACAGGCAGCTAACGAAGATACAGAATTTGCTCGTGATAATATTAAAAATCTAATTAACAAAGGTAGTGTCGCACTTGATAATCTTTTACAGGTGGCTCGTGAATCTGAACACCCTAGAGCATATGAAGTAGCTGCAACAATGATTAAAAATCTATCAGATTCTAATAAAGATTTGTTAGATTTGCAAAAAAAGAAAAAAGATTTATCTCCTAACAATGGTAATATTGTAGGAAATACAAAAAATATGAACATTGACAAGGCGGTTTTTGTAGGATCTACAACAGAACTTGTCAAATTTTTGAAGAACAAACAGGAAGAATAAATACTTCTAAAAGGTATTAATATGGAAACTTTAAGAGAATTGATGAAGAAAGTGTTAGCTGATACATTTGCTATGTATTTGAAAGCCCATAATTATCACTGGAATGTAGAAGGCGCTAACTTTCCTCAATATCACGAATTTTTTGGAAACTTATACGAAGAATTGTATCAAGCTGTCGATGTAGCTGCTGAACAAATACGAGCATTAGATTCTTATGCACCTGGTTCGTTTTCACGCTTTGCCGAACTAACTGATATTGAAGATGAATTGTCTGTACCAATGGGTGTTGAAATGGCAAGACGATTACAGGATGATAACGAAATTGTTTTAGCATCATTAAATATGGCAATCAAGTTAGCTGAACAATTTGATAAACAAGGTCTAATGGACTTTTTAGCAGGAAGAATTGACGCTCATAGCAAACATGGTTGGATGCTTCGTAGTATAGTTAAGAATGTTTAATTATGGAAGGTTATCTTGGTAATGAACGGCTCAAGAGGGTCGGTGTTGAATTAACTTATACAGTTGACCAAGTAGAAGAAATTCTCAAGTGTCAAAATGATCCTGTATATTTTATTAGAAACTATGTAAAAATTGTGAATGTGGACAAAGGTCTTGTGCCTTTTGATATGTGGCCGTTTCAAGAGGAAATGGTCAATTCATTCCACACTAATCGATTTAATATTGCTAAAATGCCACGACAGTGTGGTAAAACAACAACCTCTGTGGGTTATATGCTCTGGTCGGTGTTGTTTAATGAAGAATATACAGTAGGTATTCTTGCTAACAAAGGTTCATTAGCAAGAGAAATTTTAGGTCGAATACAAAAGGCCTATGAATACTTACCTTTATGGTTACAACAAGGCATTGTAGTTTGGAATAAAGGTAATATAGAATTAGAAAATGGTTCTAAGATATTTGCCTATGCAACATCAGCATCTGGTGTTCGAGGCGGTTCTTATAACTTGGTGTTTTTGGACGAATTTGCTTTCGTTCAACACAATATGGCTTTAGACTTTTTCCAGTCAACATATCCTGTGATATCGTCTGGTCAAACAACTAAAGTAATTATTGTTTCGACACCAAATGGATTAAATTTATTTTATAAGATGTGGGTCGATGCTGAAGAAGGCCGATCCGATTATAAACCACTTGAGATCCACTGGTCAGATGTACCAGGTCGTGATGAAAAGTGGAAAGAAGAAA
>Ga0255753_1002762_pt1 | contig 18927 bp, 34 predicted proteins | sample 041ome_10_FD_179953 | JGI IMG/M metagenome (GOLD analysis project Ga0255753, IMG submission 179953) | Coastal salt marsh microbial communities from the Groves Creek Marsh, Skidaway Island, Georgia - 041412US metaG (version 2) | ecosystem: Environmental > Aquatic > Marine > Intertidal zone > Salt...
TTTTGAATTTGAAACTAATTAAATAGATATGAACTTAGAAGAATTAAAAAAGAGAACTCAAGCTTTAAGTAAAGCTTATCCTGATTACAAAGAAGATTTTCTAGATTTGTATATGTTAGCTGTATCCGAAGTTGAAGAAGGTGGATCAGAGCAACATGAATGCGATTTATCCTATTCAGAGATGTTAGACACTGTAAAAGATATAAACTAATGAATATACCAAAAATTTACGCAGAAACTATAGAAGGAGAAATCTTTGATGATGGAGAACCTAGAGCAAAAATGCATTACTTCTATCTAGATGGTGAAGCTGAAGAAATAAATGGCTATGATATCTGTGCAGGTAATATACATGCTTTATCTATGGCTATGAATCAAAATATCTTTGAAGCTTTAATTATATTTTGGGATGGTAGTAAAAAAGGATGTAAAGTATGGTCTTACTATGATAGAGATATTAAAAGGATGCGTGGTTACGTATGGTTACAGAATGATGAAACAGTAGCACCATTCATTAGTAGAGCTCTTGACAGATCAGAAGTTATTAACACGTCCTATACAGTAGACAAAGAAGGTAAAATTCATTTCTTACATGAAAAAAGAACTAAATGAAAGTATGTATAAAGTGTTTTAAAGAAAAAAAAGAATCAGAATACTACACAAGACCAGATGGAGTTCTTTATAATGATTGTAAAGACTGTAAAAGAGCCTATTATAGAGAACTACATAAACTTAAGAGCAAAAGTCTTGAGTGGAGAGTTAAACGTAGTGAACAAAATAAAAAAAGATATCACGCAAACAAACATACGGAGGTAACAAATGAACAATAAACAACAAACAGCAGTAGAGTGGTTGGTAGATAATTTACATTATTTACATTCAACAAAATGGGATGATATAGTAGAACAAGCCAAAGAAATGGAGAAGGATATGATTATTGAAACATCTAAAAATTCCTACATCACTGGTTATTTAGATAATCAAGCTAAGGTAGATGATTCAAATAATTTTCCAGAAGAATACTACAACGAAACCTTTAACACCAAAGAGAAATGAGCAATAAACAAAGTATTATGATTGGCAAGAGTCACCAACTTAAAGAACATCCGTATAAGTTTATACACCATCCACAGTTAGGTTTGATTGCCATTGCAAAAAAAACAACGAAACCTTTAAAACAAAAGAGAAATGAAAAAGTGGTTTTATAGAACATTCAAAGTCATTACCACAGAGCAAGCGGTTGAGTGGAAATTGATTCATCGTTATAACATATACGGAGATTTAATTAACCAAATTAATTGCAGAAGCGTTTGGGCTGATAGCAATGGAAGGCTATATAGAGTAAAAGAACTATTTAACACCACAAAGAAATGAAAACACCAATGCAAGAGCTAATTAAAGAGCTTAAAGATTTACAAGAATCACTTGACCCTTATGGTTTACATGATGCTATTGAGTTTGCAGAATCAATGCTTGAGAAAGAGAAGGAGTTTGTTACAAACTTTGCTATGGACTATGTGTCATCTGGAAATGTTGGATGCGCTATTTGGGCTGATGGACCACCAGAGTTAGACATAGAAAAAAATGCAAGAGACTACTATAAAGAATACATTAACACCACCTCGTTAGATTTAACGGAGTGGTCTAACACCAAAGAAAAATGAAACAGAGCAGTATTGAATGGGTAGTTGACCAACTTATTGAGAAAGACTTATTAATGATTTATGGCAAACCGTTAGAAGATAATGACCTTATAGAAATCCTTAACCAAGCCAAAGCAATGCACAAGGAGGAGATTGAGACAACCTACGAAGAAGGTATGTTTCATCACATATACGGAATGACTCCAAAGGAGTATTACGATGAAACCTTTAACACCAAAGAGAAATGAAAAACAAAACATACGGAGGTAACAAATGAAAAGATTTGAATACTTAAAGGTATTTAACAGTCCTTTTAAAAGACCAAAACTAAAATGGTATATTGGTGAGATTGCTATTGGCACACCATACTTCTATCCTAGAAAAACAGTTAAAGACCCAGACAAACCTGGTTGGTTAAAATTTGTACCTAAAAAGATTGGGTTTGATTTTGTTGGTTTAGGTTATAAAATAAAATGGAGCTCTACAGATTATAGATTTGAATGGGCTCCACTTATATCCTTTGTGTTTTTTAAATGGCAGATTGCTGTTATAGTGACAGCACCAGAACAATCTCAATATTGGGAAGCATGGTTATTTTACAACCGTGATACTAAAGGAACTCCAAAAGAACGTATAGAACAATGCAAAGAAGAATTTAGCTTAACTTATATTTCTCACAAAAAAGACGGAACTAAGAATGTTATAGACTATTACGATTTAATCTTAAAGGATAAGTACAAATGAGAAAAATAGAACAAGTTAAAATTCCAGTTGATATTGAAACTTATAACTGGAAATTAGTTAGAGAATCAGACGGACTAACTAAACAATCTAAAGATGTATTGTGGTTAGAGTTCAATGAAGAGGGTAGAGTAAAGCAAGATCATAAAGAGCCTGCTGTTGGTAGGTCATTGTTGATGTCTCCATTCAATCAGTTCTTTACTTGGCAAACCACTACAATTACAGAGATAGTAGAACAAAAAGAAAACTATATTAAATTTAAAACTAAAAATAGTACATACGAATTATGGAAGCAATCTTAAAATTTAACCTACCAGAAGAACAGCCTGAATTTGATAATGCTGTTGGTGGATGGAAATGGTCTTTAGCTTTTTGGGAATTAGACCAGCATTTAAGATCCCAAATTAAGTACAATGATAAACTTACTGAAGAACAGTATAACACAACTCAAGAAATCAGAGACAAGCTCTGGGATATCTTAAAAGAAAAAAATTTAAGTTTTGATTAATGAAATACACAAATAGATACGGAGACATATTTACTTTTACTAAAGATAGTGATGGTAATGTTTTATGGGAAGGTGAATTTCAACATTGCAGATTTGGGTGGCCTAATGTTTATGATGATGCTTATGCAGCGTACATAGAAGATGGTAGCCCTTATGGTGTAATGGAGATGGAAGAGTTTAAGAAAAAAATTCATGAGTATGATGACTCAAAATACTTTATGGAAGATCTTAAATATGTAAAGTTAGTTTATTCAAACAGAAATAAAATAAATATGGTAGATCCTTCTGGAGGTCCTTACATATCTGCAGGATTTTCTCTTGAACATATAGATGAAGAGTTTGAAGGAATGATTGTAGAAGGATTTGAAGTTATTCCTACAGGTTACAAAATACTTATAAATGATAAAAAAACAAGAGACTAAAACTCTTGTTACCAAACCTAATAACAATAGTGCTAACTGTATTGCACCTAATGTAATTTACGGCTGCTTTGGCGGTTGTGTAAATACTTACTGTTATATGTCTAGGTATAATGGTGACAGAGTATTTGTAAATCAAAACGTAGATGCAATTTTTAATTCTGTAGTTGAGTGGGAAAAAGACTATGTTAAAGTCCCTGATCAACAAGATCCTGTTTATACTATGGTAGACATAGCTTGTAACAGTGACTTAGTCTTGATGCAAAAGCACATGCCAGAGCCTCTAATAGATTATCTTAAAAGATATGATGATCACCCTAGATTAAATAGTACAATGGCTACAAAGTATCCTGGATTACTTAAACTAGATGTAAATCATTTCAATAAGAGACCTAGAGTTAGGGTTAGTGTTATGCCTCAGATATATGCTGATGTATTAGAACCTAATATGCAAAAAGTGCATAGTCGTATTGAAGACATAAACAGATTAAAATTACTAGGTTGGGAAGTTCATATTAATTACAGTCCTTTAATTTATGTAAAAGGTTGGAGTAAAGAGTATGATAACTTATTCAAAACAGTAAAAGATATTGCAGGGGAAAACAAATGTGAAGTTATAGCTTTAACTAATCATAAACTACAGATGACTAGATCATCTGCTAAAGCTCAAGAGTTAATGAAATACAGCTCTGAGATTAAAAACAATCAAGGTATAATGAGATATCCATTGAGTCATAAGACCCCATTGATAAATAAGTTTAAAGAAATTTACTCACAGTATTTTGATTTGTCTACAATTAGATACATATTTTAAATTAATCTAACTATGTTAACTATACTAAAATGTAAAGGAGGCGATTGTCCTCTTAAAGGCAAGTGCTATAGATATCTTTCCCCCTTTGATGATTTGTATTTTGAATCTATTCCTTGGGATGGTACAGATTGCAAACAGTTTTGGGAAGTAGGAGATTTAACTATATGGCAAGATTTAATTAAAAATATGATCAAATCTGATTTTGATAATAATAACTCTAACAATGAAAAAACTAATTAAAACATTAAAAAGAATTATGCAACTACTTAAACTACCATTTTACATAGGAGACGAAGACTATGCAAAGTACCAAAAGAATTACACACCTAACTTTTCTAACAACCCAGATAGCTTAGAAGAATATTTTGAAACTTTAGAACGTACTAATACTGAATTCAAGGTAATAGGTAAAGCTTTTATCTGGAAAAGTAGTCCTGAAGGCTATGAGTATTGGAGAAAAGTTAATCAACGTTTATGGCGTTCTATCCAACTTAACAATGCTAAAGAGAGATTGAATGAAAAAATCACTGATTTACTACAGGAAAAAGCTGAAGCTTTAGAGAGAAAGAAAGAAATTGAGAAAGAGTATAGAGAAGCTAAAAAAGTTTACGATAAACTTGATAGAGAATTACTTATAGTAAAAAATCAAGTAGAGAAAGTAAACTACACTATTACTGTACTGGATAAAAACATTGCTAAAGTTCAGAAAGAAATAGAAAAGAATATTAAAGACTTTGAAAAACTCGATGAAGATGAAGATGACTTTTAATTCCGAATTTAAATTTACTTACGAAACTGTAGCAGACTTTGATAGGGATAGAGCTTCTGGCTTCATCCCTAATGCTACTATAGTTAGGGTAAATTTAGTAAATAGAGATGGTTTAATAATAGATCGTCCTATTCACACAAAAGAAGAGTATTTGCAAGAAATTGAAAACATTAACCAAAATGATTACATAGTAGAGGTAAGTGCTTATACTAGTAATTATTACTTTGACATTAATGATTATGACTAATTTAAGAGATGAATTACAAAACGAAGCACTGATAGAGGCTTCTAGATTTCTTAGAGCAGGTTTAAACTTATCAGTTGGTTTCGGTAAAACAAAAGTAGGATTAATGTATTTAAACAAGTTTAGAGGTAAAACTTTAATAGTAGTCCCTAAGCTTGACATTATTAAATCTTGGCAAGATGACGCAGTTAAGTTTGGATATGAAGATGTTATTGAAGATTGTACTTTTAGTACTTATCTTTCTTTAACTAAACATAATCCACAAGACTATAGTAATCTTGTTATGGATGAGGCTCATAATGCTAAATCATCTCACTTACCCTTCTTATCTAATTTTGAGGGAAGAATTCTAGGACTTACAGGTACACCACCTTCTTGGGCTACTAGTGAAAAAGGTCAAATAATGACAACATATTATCCAATAAGATACACATACACTACTGACGAAGCAGTAGATGATGATATCTTGAACGATTATAATATTAGAGTTCATTATATTCCTTTATCGCAAAAGAACAATATAGAAGTAACTTATGCTAAAGGTAAGTTTAAGACAAGTGAGAGAAAGTCTTATGACTATTCTACTAAAAGAATTGATACAGCTAGCTTGAATCAAGTAAAGTTTGCACACATCAATCGTATTAACCAACTTAAAAGTTTTAAATCTAAAGAAAAATTTGTAAAACAATTGCTAAAGTACATCCCTGAAGACGAAAAAGTACTAATCTTCTGTAACACTATTGAGCAAGCAGAACGCTTGTGTGAGAACTCTCACCACTCTAAACAGAAAGATAGTCCCTTAGAAGCGTTTAAACAGGGCTCTATTACAAGATTATCTTGTATTGAGCAGTTAAGTGAAGGTATTAACATACCAAATCTGAAACATGCTATTATTCTTCACACTTATTCTGGAGGATCTCCTAAAGCTAAACAGAAGTTTGGCCGATTAATGCGTTTACCTACTACAGAAACTGCAAGTATTCATATACTTTGTTATAAAGATACTGTAGATGAAAAGTGGGTTAATGAGAATTTAAAAAACTTTAACCAAGACAAAATTAAAACCAAAACCTATTAAAACTAATCAATTATGGAAAAAACCAATCATTCAAAACAGACAATTGAGCTATTAAGAGAATTAGATGATTTAATTCAACGTGATTATGAACAGGCTTTAGCTATGTTGGAAGAATTCAAGCAACAGAAATTTGAAGAAACCTTGGATAATCCACTGCAATTAACTATTTTTGATACACAAACTGCATAGTTATGGGTAAAATGAAAGACCTATACATGGAGTTAGTACAAGAAGAACGAATTAAAGAAGAAGTAAACAAAATGAACGCAGAAGAAATTTTAAATAAGATCTCTGAAGTAGATAGAGAGAAACTTACAGAGAATGCTGACATCAAAAGTAAAGAACTTATTGCTGATGCAGAGAAAATTGTAACTGATTACACAGGTAAAGAACCTATTAACTTTACAAAAGAAGACAGAAAGCTAGTTTCTAGTATTGGGCTATATTATTATAGCAAAATAGTACAAGAATTGCCTTTTGGAGATGAAAATCTACCTTCTTACTTCCATACCATTAAGGTATTTTGGGACAGAATTAAGGAAAATTTAGAAAACTACTGGGTTCAATTGTAAACATTATTAAAACTAAACTAACTATAGGAGGCTTAACGGCCTCCTTTTTATTTTAAAAAAATGGAAAAGAAAAAAACATTTAAAGTCCTAGCTACTTTTTCTCAAGAAGCTAGTTTATTACTAGATACAGAAAATGTACAGGATTTACTAGATTCTGATGATTTAACACAAGGAGTACATTGGGATGTTAAAGAATTTGAAACTAAAGCTGAAGCTATTGCATACATAGATGGTATCAATGATGCAAATGGTTGGGCAGATCCTAATGCAATTCTATTATGAGACACGAAGAAGAATTATCAATAGTCATTAAGACTATTATGTTAGAACAGCCCTTTTATGGGTTGTTTTTGTTAAACGTAAACAAAGAGTTTAGTAAGAGAGTTCCTACAGCAGCAGTAACTATTGAGGGGATAAACTATAAACTAATTGTAAATCCAGATTTCTGGGATAGTTTGTCTGATAACCATAAGCAGGGTTTGATTCTACATGAAGCCAAGCATATTGTTTTTGGGCACTTATTAATGAGAGATAGCTTTTCAAACCATAAGCTTGCTAACGTAGCTATGGATTGCGAGTTAAATCAATATATTAATAGCGAGCTATTACCGGATGGAGCTATACTACCTGAAACTCTAGAAGAGGAACTAGACATTATTCTAAGTGAAAAAGCAGGTACTCATTATTATTATAATGCTATTAATAAACAACTACAAGAACAACAAGGTCAGGGTAATCCTGATAAAGCTTGTAATGGTGGTATGGGTGGAGATGGTTTACCAGACACACTAGATGACCATAGTACTTGGGATGAGATGGCAGATAATATGTCTGAAGCAGAAAGAAAGCTTGTAGAGAAACAAGCAGAACACTTAATTAAACAAGCTGCTGAAGAAACTTTGAAATCTAGAGGTCATTTACCTGGAGGTGTTCAAGAGATTTATAACCGTATTACACAAGTAACAGAAGCTAAATTTAATTGGAAAGCTTACTTACGTCAATTTGTAAACGGTAGTATTAGATCTACTATGAAGTCTTCACGTAAAAAGATCAATAGACGATTGGAGAAACAAGATGTACCTGGTAAGAAATATCTTAGAAAGGTAAACATGCTTGTTGCAATAGATACTTCAGGTTCTGTAAGTTCTAACGAATTAAAAGAATTTATGAATGAGATACATCACATACATAAAAACGGAGCTGAAGTAACAATTATACAGTGTGATACAAGAATCAACTCTATTGATAAGTTTAATCCTAAAATGAATATAGAGATTAAAGGTAGAGGTGGAACTGAGTTTGACCCTGTTATAGACTACTACAATAAGAATAGGAGCCAATTTACTTGCCTTGTTTATTTTACTGACGGAGAATGTCATTGTGAAATAAAACCACAAGGTAAATTATTATGGGTACTATCTTCTGTTTCTAAAATTAACGAGTATCTTCCTGGTCCTCAAATTAAACTAAACTAAACAATTAACAACTAACAATTAAAAACTAAATCAATGGCACAAGTAAATTTAAACACAGCAGAATTAAAAACATTTGTAAAGCAAATCATCGAAAATAATAGATACATTCAAGAAAAAGGAATGACACCTGTAGCAGTTAATGTAGAGGGTGATCACGGTCTAGGTAAAACTACTGTAATTAGTCAAATTGCACAGGAAGAGGGACTAGACTTTGTAAAGATTAACGTAGCTCAGTTAGACGAGTTATCAGACTTAGTGGGTTTTCCATTAAAAGAATACCAAATCAGTAAAAATGTAGATGGAGTAGCTAAGACTAAGTGGGTTACAGAAATGGAAGCTGAAAGAGCTATTAAAGATCCTTCTGTTAGACTTACAGGTCTTAAGAGAACTTCTTATGCACCACCTGAGTGGATATCTGGTAAAGCTAATGGCGGTATTCTTCTTCTTGACGATTATACTCGTGGTAGCCAAATTATGATGCAAGCTTGTATGGATTTAATCTATACTCAAGAGTATTATTCTTGGAAACTTCCTAAAGATTGGCACATTATCTTAACTACTAATCCTGATAACGGTGACTATCAAGTTACTTCTATGGATGCTGCACAAAAGACTCGTTTTATTTCTTGTCAATTAAAGTTTGACGTAGACTGCTGGGCTAAGTGGGCAGAAGAAGTAGGTATGGATAACCGTTGTATTAACTTTGTTTTGAAACATCCGGAACTTATAGGAGATAAAACTAATCCTCGTTCTATTACTACATTCTTTAACTCTATATCTGGGTTTGAGAACTTTGCAGACCAGTTACCTATTGTACAAATGATTGGCGAAGGTAGTATTGGACCTGAAGCAACTACTCTATTTACTACGTTTATTCATAATAAGCTAGATCAATTACCTCATCCTTCTGAAATACTAGACACTAAGATTACTTCTGATACTTCTGTATCTAGATTAATTGATGTTATTGGTGAGGGTAATAATTATCGTGCAGACATTGCAAGCATATTAACTACTCGTATTGTAAACTACAGTGTTAATTTCTCTAAAACTAATAAGATAGATGATAAATTTATCGAAAAGATTGAGAAAATCACTACATCCTCTGCTCTTACTATAGATTTAAAATACATGTTTATTAGAAATCTAATGAAAGATGCAAAGCGTAAATTCCAACAATTATTAATGAATGAAGAAATTTTAGATTTAACAACTAAATAATAAATTATGTTTACTAAAAAAATTAAAATAATAACTATAAATCATGATATTTTACCTAATCTGGTAAATCAGTGGAGTCTTAATGACGAAGATCGTTTGATAGTACAATCTAGATTTCGTGAATTATTTAAAATACAGGAACAAACTTTTGTATATACGGAAGAAAAATTTAAAAACTTACCGATTTCAAATCGTAAATTAGTAGACGGGGATAAGCTTTATGTTTATCCCACTACTAACTTGCCTAGGCATAAGATTAGAAATACTAGCAAACTAAATTTACAATTTAAAAGAAGTATTGAATCAGCTAATGTTTTAGTTATTGACTACAAAGCTTTTGAAAAAACTTTTAGTTATGGCTGGATATCTAGGCATGTTTTTCAAAGTAGTAGAAACGGTTTAAATACTATATTTAATGCATTGTTTCAAGAATCTATAGAGGGTATATTCTCTGAGGAGCAAATTTCTGAAATGTTAGTTGATAATCAGCACATCTATTTTGATAATATGGTTCATAAAGTATTTACTTCAGACCCTACATTTAATAGTAGTTACTCACATCGTTTCACAGATTATTATAGTAATGATTATAGCATTGTTCATACTGATATATTAGCAAAGTCGTCTACTACTCAAATAGATAAGCTTAAAAGTATTGAAATTCTAGAGTATGCATTAGCAAACAATTATGATATTATGTTACCTAATAATGTCTTAAATGATGTATTGCCTAATACTATACTTACAGAGAAAACTTTTCAAAGGTTTGATCAAATGCTAAAAAGCGATGGAGACTCTATTAACCTTGCTCTTGAGATGCTTTGTAACTGTGATATAGAACGTTCTGCATTTTATCTTATCAGACTAATACAGGATAATATGAATAGTATTAAATGGTCTAAAACTTATAATAATGTAAATTTTAAAGCATTTAGAACAAGTGTAAATACTATATTTTCAGGACATGGACGGGATTATATCTTTGAACATAGTTTACGTTATTCAGAAATCTTTACTCTTTTAGGTAGTGCTAAACTTTTAACTAAAGAACATCTTGATTACTACAAAGAAGATGTTAAGAGAGACTTTAGCTATGTTCCAAGTAATAAATTCTTTAAAGTAACAAAGATTGAAGCTACTGATGAACTAGTTAAGTTGTTAGATGAAAGTGCTGAATATCTTAAAAAACTAGGAGGAGAATTGGAACCTGAGTTAACAGAAGAAGAAACTGTATGACGTACTTAGATTTTAATTGTTATGGAGAAAGTCTGGATTCAACCCCAGACTTTTTTCATATGAAAAGACAATATGAAGAGGATATGTTAATTAATTCAGTAGAAAATTTGGAAGAAAATTTGAATTTATTTTTGCCAGTAAATGAAAAAATTGGTAATTTTGATGCTACTAGAATTGTGGAAAACCTAGATATTGATTTAATTAAAGAAAAAAAGACAAATGACAGAGCAACCAAACCAACCTAGAGTAAAGAAGTCCTTTTACGATGTATTATGGGCACTTTGTGAAGACAAAGGTATTATTGAGTACTGGATTTCAGAAGGTTTATTAGGTAAATCAAATGACACTTTTTATTGGACAGCTAAAGCCCAAAACAAGTTCAACTATACTGTAGTTGGAGAAAGAAAAGGTTCAGTAGAATTACCAGTTTCTAAGAAACAGACTGAAAAACAGAAGAAAGAAGAATTCGATAGTAAAGTTTCTGAAAATAAGTTAGAAGAGTTCTTATCACTATTCTCAAGCAAAAACCTTGGTATTTCCGGTAAAAGAACACCTCAGATTACTGTTGTAAAGAAATTGATTAAATTCTTTGAAGATTATCCTATGTATAACATGGACACTATTATCCGTGCTACTAAACTATATATAGAAGATCATAAGAAGAATGGAACAATGCAGTACATCAGAGAGTGTGGCTACTTTATCTATAAAAAGATAGATGGAATTGACCAAAGTGATTTAGCTAAATGGTGTCAAGAGGCTCAAGATGGTGGGCAAAGTTATACTAGTCGCACTATCTTATAACTAACATATGAAATTTAGCACTATCCTTAAACAGATAGAACGTAATAAATCCATTAAGGAAGAGGGAGGATTGACTTCTATTCCCCCACCATTTCCTAGATTAGCTGAACACTATGGTGGATTTACTAAAGGTTCTATAAGTTGTATTACTTCTAGCTCAGGTACAGGTAAGACAAAGCTTACAAAGTTTTTGACTGTACTTAATATCTACAAGCAAACTTACAACACTAATATAACTCCTAAAATCTTCTACTTTGCTTTAGAAGAATCTGAAACTGATTTCTGGTTATCTTTTATCTCATTCTTTTTATACGAAAGATATAAGCTTACTGTAAGTATTTCTGACCTAAAGTCATTAGGTAAGTTTACAGTAACTAATCAATTAATGGAGAAAGTTAAAGAGGCAGAAAAGTTTATACAGAAACTACAAGAGTTTGTAGAAGTTGTAGATTATATTAGAAATCCTACTGGTATTGCAAAACATGTTAAAGCTTACTTTGATAATCCTGAAATAGGAGAACATAAGTACAAAGAGTCTACTGATAAGAACGGTAACACTAAAAAGTATTTATCGCATTATGAGTATAAATCAGAAGATCATTGGGTTTTCTTTATTTTAGACCATATTAGTTTGTTGTCAAATGAGACAGCACCTGATACTAAAATAAAACTAACGTCTTATCAGACATTTGACTTTATGATTAAAGACTACGTACTAGATGTTTTCTCAAAAAGATACAAAATAGCTAACATTATTGTACACCAACAGACTCCTTCTTCAGAGAAGGCAGTATTTAGTTCTAGAGGTAATCTTATTGAAGAGAAACTAGAACCATCCTTAGAAGAGTTACACATTAATAAAGGTGTACACCAAGACTATGAAGTTGTAATAGGATTATTTAATCCTTCTAGATATGATATAGCTGTTCATAATGGCTATGATATATCTCTATTAGGTAAGACTTACAGATCTCTTAAGATTCTTAAAGATCGACACTTTGGCTTAGAAAACGCTAGTGTTGGATTATTCTTTAATGGAGCTAACGGAGAGTTTGAAGAACTACCTAGACCTGAAGAAATGGTTACTACTAATTATTATGAAAAACTTAAAAACAAAATTAAAATAATGAAAGAAAATGAACAAAGATGAATTTAGTCCTGCTTTGGAAAAAGTATTGACTATGATGTGTGAAAGTGTTGGAGTCAACTACGAAGATGTTGACTTTAATAAAGAAGAGTGGTACATGCAACATGATTGGACACAAGAACAACAAGACCAGTTTAAGCAAGATTTATATCAAGCAGTAACAGAGTCTCCTAAATTCTTTAAAGATCTATTTGCCTCTAGGGGTCCTAAAAGAAGACTTAAGGCCCAGATTGAGTTTTTTATCATGTCTTATGGCTGGAAGACTCACTATAACATTGAACATTAAAAATAATTAAAAAACTAATCAAAAAAATTAATATGTCTATTTTACCGAAAGAGATTGTAAAATCTACCGAAGAAGCACCAAAAGACTTGATTGTCTATTCACAACCCAAAATGGGTAAAACAACTATTATGGCAGAACTTACCAAACAAGTAAATGGTAAAGCTCTGATTCTTAACTTAGAATCAGGTGGAACTGACTACGTAGATGGTTATTATGTAAACTGCTATGAAACTCCTACAGATAGCTTTAAAGAAGCAATCTCACGTTACAAGCAAGTAATTAAAGAATTACAAGAGAACCCAGGAACCTATGATTATTTAATCATTGACAGTTTAACTGTATTGGATTCTTGGTCTGATATAGCAGGTACTTATAAATACATGAGTACTCCTATAGGTAAGAACTTTAATCGTGATCCTAAAACAGGTAGAGTATTAAGCCATACAGATGCAGAATGGAAATCTGTTACTACACTAGGTGATGGTAATGGTTGGAGATTCCCTCGTATGTGGTTTATGGATCAAGTAGAATTACTTAGTTCTCTTGCTCCTTACCGTATTTGGGTAGGTCACGTAAAAGATAAGTTTATTAAGCAAGATGGTGGTGCAGATATTATTTCTGGCCATGAGATTAACTTAACAGGTAAACTTAAGAACATGCTTACTGTACGTGTAAGTACTTTAGCTAAACTTGTAGCTGAAGGAGATAAGAGATATCTTTCTTTTGAAATTGATAATGATAATCTTATTGGTGGATCTCGTGTTCCTCACTTAACAGGAAAGATGTTAATATCAGAAAAAACAGCTAAAGGCTACAAAACTCACTGGAATGTAATATATCCAAAAATTAAAAAGTAAAACAAACAAAAAACAAATAAACAATTAAAAAATCAAAATTATGAATTTAAACGAACTAGAAGTAAAAGGTCCTGGATCAGGAGCATCAGAAGGACAAACAGGTAAGAAATTGTACACAGGTTTATTACCAATCCAAATTAAGTTAGTTAATCCAACCGAAAAACAACTTGCAGAGTTTTATGGCGTTGAAGAGAGTAAAATTAAAGAAGTAAGTTACATAAGAGAAAGAGATGGTGAGTCTACAACTCGTCTTGATTTCTACTATGAGAATCATTCATCTTCAAAGCATAACATTAAGGGTAAATTTTCTATTTTTATTAGAAAAGAGACTAGACAATCTAAAGCAGGTAAGAAACAATACATAGATGATTTTACTAGAACTTCTTGGGCAATGAACTTATCTGAGTTAAGTCAAAATCAAGAACAAGTAAAAGATTTTATGCGTTTAGATATGAGCACTGCAAGAGAAGCTTTCCCAGGTGAAGAGACTATTTATAATTTACTTAAAGCTTATGGTAATATTATTCCTCGTAATAAGCCTCTAAAGTTAACCCACACAGATAATTTATTTGTAGCTGATGGATCAGAACTTCAGAAATTTTTTGACTTCTTTAATAATAAAGACGGAGGAATGCTAGCTATGTTAGGAGTAAAAGACTATAAATACCAAGAAGTATTTACTGGACACTTTATGCCTTTACACAGTAAGCTTAGTGACTACGATAAAAGACAAATTGAAGGTGATTATGGCTTTAAAGCATACTTCGCTGGATATGTCTTGAGTGAATATGTTCCGGAAGCTGCACCAGAAGTAGATGAGGAAGAGTCATTATTTTCTTCAGGATCTAATTCTTTGAAATCTAATGTAGATGTAGAGGACGAAAATCCATTCTTACTTTAATCAAATCAAAGGGGGTACTTAGGTATCCCCTTTATTTTTAATCTTCTATTATATGAATTTAGAACAACTAGAAACACGTACATCAATATCAACAATCTATGATTTATTAGGACAAGAGAGGATTATGTCTTTTTACTTTAACGACAGTGTAGTTATAGGTAAGAAGTATTTAAATCCTTTTAGGGATGATAACCATCCTGCATGTACTTTTAGATGGACTAAGTCAGGCAATCTATATTTTAATGATTTTGCTACTGAGAAAGTAAGTTATAGTCCTATAGATATTGCTTGTATGCGTACAGGTTACGGTTTTCCAGATATTCTATATAAAATTGAGAAAGATTTTCACCTTACAAACTTAAACCTAGAAGACAGACAACAACTAGAAGCTGAAACAAAAGCATTTAAACCACCAGAAATCAAACCATCAACAATTAAAGTAAGAGTAACTAAATTTAAAAAACAAGATTATGATTACTGGGCACAGTTTGGAGTTACAACAGAGATTTTAAAATTTTACAACGTTCGTAGAGTTGATAAAGCATGGATAGGAAACAGTCTATGGTATGTAAATAATGATATTGATCCTTGTTATAGATATAAGGAGAAGGATAAGTTTAAATTATATCGTCCTTTCTCTAAACCTACAACTAAGTGGCGCAGTACATACTTTGGAGGTATACTAGAAGGATATACTCAACTTCCTCATAGAGGGACACAACTTGTAATTACTAAAGGTCTCAAAGATGTAATGACTTTACATGCTGTAGGTATAAATGCAGTAGCTGTAAGAAGCGAAAACACTCCTATAACCGATAATGCTTATAATCTACTTAAAAACCGATTTGATAAAATTATTATATGGTTTGATGCAGATGAGCCCGGAATTAAGGGTGCTAGAAAACTAGGTAGCATGTATGGTCTAAAAAATATAGAACATGATGCTAGTTTAGGTAAGGATCCAAGTGAGATTTATAGAAATCACGGAAAAGAAAAATTATTAGAACTAATTAACAGTTATTTAAAATGAAAGAAAAACAAATATTAACAGTAAAAGACGCTATAGAATATGTAATAGGGTTAAGTGTAGAGCGGTTTAATAAAACTGAACTACATAAGGAAAGTTTACTAAAACAAGTAAACAACGACAAAAAGATTAAAAACCTGCTTAAAGTGAATATATTCAAAGCACAAAATGATATGGATATAGCTAAATCTTTAAACACATCACAAACTAAGACAGAATCTCAACAACTTCATCGTGTTTTAACTAATAAAAACGTTCCTAGAAAGCATAAAGAAACTTTAATCCTTACTCACTACAAGAGTAAGGATGCAAGAACCTTGAAAGATGTAGAATTCAATATATTAAGTGAAGTAACTAAAGTACATGATTTAAATCCAGACGTTATTTTATCTAGATATAAAGGAATTGATGTAGTATTTGCTAGATATCAATACATGGTAATCTTACATAGAAACTTAGGATACACATTAAGCAAAACAGGATCTCTTCTATCTAGAGATCACAGTACTGTTATTAATGCACTAAGAGTTCACGATGATATAATGAAATTTAATCTTGACAAGCCTTACATAAAGAAGTTTAATAAGATCATGAGTAGTGTAAAAGAAAAGTATTCAGATGATTTAAATTTCCCAAGAGATCAAAGATGAAGAAACTTATAGACATGTCAGATACCTGGTACAATAGACTAAGGCCAGTTATTGAATCTGATAAATTTAAAGAGTTAGCTACGTTTATAGCTGAAGAGAAGAAAACCAAAACAATTTACCCAAGCAGAGAAAATATATTTAAAGCGTTTAATTCAACTCCATTTGAAGAAGTAAGAGTAGTTCTATTAGGACAAGACCCATACCCTACTGAATTTAAAGGAGAACCTGTAGCATGTGGATTAGCATTTGCTCCAAACAATCCTGAATTTAAACCACCTTCCTTACGAATAATCTATAATAATCTTAAAGACACTGTCTATAAGGATAGATTAACCTTCCCTGATGATTTAGATATGAGAACTTGGGCTGACCAAGGAGTATTATTGTTAAACATTGGATTAACTGTAGTTAAAAGTAAAGCAGGCTCCCACATTAAACAGTGGGAGTTCTTTACTGAAGCTGTAATTAATACTTTGAATGACTCAGCTGGACTCATTTTTATAATGTGGGGTAAAGAAGCGCAGAAATATAAACATCTGATTGATGAAACTAAGCATTATATACTAGAAGCAGCTCATCCAGCCTCTTCTATTTATAGTGGACAACCGTGGAAATGTGATCATTTCTCTAAAGTAAATTACTATTTATCGTTAAATCACAATGAAGAGATTCATTGGTTAAAAAATCTAGACTAAATTATGAAAAACATAGAAACCAAAACAGACCAAGACTTAAACAGTCTATTAAACAAACAAGAATTACGCAGTCAATTAATAACTTACGTACATAATCGTATTAGATTAGTACATGGAGTTCATGGCGCAGATGAATATGAATATACTCACAAGTTGGGTAGAATTCATGAATTAGAAGAACTGTTAGTATTCTGTGATACACTTAGATCAGCAGAATAATTATTGTGGAAAAAAATAAATAATAAGTAACTCTAGACAAAAAACTTTTATTAAGTTTGTACCTGTCTACTGTTGCTTCGTCTTTTAGACATATCTGTTTTTTTCCATTGATTTAGTAAAAGAAGGGGGGTTTATGCCCTCCTTTTTTTATATTTGTAATACGTGAATTAAAACTAGATATGCTAAATAGAAAACCAAAACCTAAAAAGACACCTATAAAAGGTGAAGCTGTCAAAGTTGAAAAGGAAACTATCTGTTCTAACTGTAATAAGAAAAGACCTTATGCTAACAAGACAAAAAAGCTTTGCCAATACTGTGTTAAAAAGATAGCTACAGAAAAAGCTAAGGAACGTAAAGCAAAAGAACGTAAGAAGAAAGCTGAGACAATAACTCAAGCTAAACTAGACCAAGTTACTTCTTGGTTAGTTAGAGCCTTACATGAAGAAAAATGCCATGCTTGTGGTGTAGAACTACCTAAGAATAAATTACAGTGTTGTCACTTTGTAAGTAGAACAAAGACTACTACAAGATTTAACTTACATAACATGTTACCTGGTTGCCAGGTTTGTAATATGTACACTCCTCATCACGTATGGGAATTAGGTAAATCTATTAACAAGAAATGGTCTGAAGATGAAACAGAAAAACTTTTAGAATTAGCAGGTAAACAACTCAAGTTAAACAACAATGATAGAAGAGAAATCTATGATATCTATCTAGAGGCGCTACATGCTGCACAAAATAGAGAGTATTCTCTAGATGAAAGAATGCAGATACTTGATGCAGTTTACCAAGACTACTTAACAATTGTAAATAAATTAATAAAATGATAGGATTAGTAACAGAAAATCCTAATGTAATACAAAATATTAAAGGCAAACATGAAGAAGTTGTAATTGCTACCAAAGAAATGGCATTACAGTTTCTTGAAACACTAGATTGGATTGGTTTTGACGCAGAGACATTAGGTTTTGATCCTTATTTATCTGACTTAATTACTATCCAGATGGGTAATAATAAGCACCAGTTTGTAATTGATGTAAAGACAGTAGACATAACTTACTTTAAAGACTTACTAGAGAGTAAACCTCTTATAGGTCATAACTTAAAGTTTGACTTACGTTTCTTATATCACTACAGAATTATACCCTACAAGGTATATGATACGTTTTTAGCTGAAAAAACAACCCGATTGGGTATAACTACGCATAAATCTTCCTTAGCAGACACAGTCAAGAGACATTGTAATGTAATTCTTGATAAATCTGTACGAGCAAGTATTGATGGTAGTTTTAATATACCCTTTATAATCTATTCTGCCTTAGATGTAAAGTACTTACATAGGATAAAAGAGACACAACTAAAGATTTTAGAAGAAGCAGATTCACTAAAGTCAATTGAGTTAGACAATAGATTCGTAATAGTACTAGCGTACATTGAATATTGCGGATTTAAACTAGATGGTCAAAAGTGGCAAGAGAAAACAAACAAAACAAGAATTAAAGCAGACAAAGCTAAAGAAGAACTTGATAAGTATATCTTAGAAAACAACATGTCTGACTTTATTAATTACCAAACTGATTTGTTTTCTTCTGGCTTAAGGACCAATATCAATTGGAAT
>Ga0255753_1002765_pt1 | contig 18916 bp, 12 predicted proteins | sample 041ome_10_FD_179953 | JGI IMG/M metagenome (GOLD analysis project Ga0255753, IMG submission 179953) | Coastal salt marsh microbial communities from the Groves Creek Marsh, Skidaway Island, Georgia - 041412US metaG (version 2) | ecosystem: Environmental > Aquatic > Marine > Intertidal zone > Salt...
CGGCCCAGATGTAAGTGTCTCTGCAACGACCGATAATGGATGGGACTTCCATTTTACTTTAGACAGAACAATCAGTTCATCGGAAGAGGAGGGATTACCCGGTCGCGTTGGCGACACAATCTTAGGAGGTGGATTTGAAATAGTCTACTTGAGAGTTGACACTGTTGACATCCGAGACAACTGTTTAAAAGTAATCGAAGAAGTGCAGTGGCTTCCGAGAAAACCTACATCGTACGTCGTTTCCATTTTTCACGTAGAGTACAAACTAATTCCAGAAATTGACGGATTAATTGCCACCGCGAGTGATAAAGACGCGATAATGACCGACGGCGAGTTTGGTAGTAAATCCAACGAAGAGATTAAATCAATCTGGAAGCACCGTTTGAAACAATCCTTGGATGATTGGAAGAAAACAATTGAATGGTCGTCACCGGATTTCAACCCAGAAGGCTTTTTAGCTCTTAAAACTCCAGAACAAAAGACAAAGATGGGTGAAATTGAAGCAGCATTCGATAAATCCGCCGTTCCTTTCAGTTCCGATAGCTCTGTCTTTGGCAGATTAATGAAGCCGAAGATTGATGATGCGTATGGAGCGTATACTGGCGATAAAGATCGATCGGATTACACGGCTGAACAGGATTGGAGGGACTTGAATGCCGTCTGGAAATCAATCCCCAAAAAAGGAGCCACGGCATCTCTGAGCTCCTTGAAACAAAGTAGTCTTGATATGGATGAAATTATTGAAGGCGAAGACAGCGATCCTGACCAAGGCAACACCGGCAGATGGTTCCCAAATAAAGGTTCCTGGTTAGAAAGCTGGCAACTGAAGGGTGAGGAAGTTGGTAAAAATGTATTTACTTCTGTTGAGAATGATAGCGATGCAGTGCCTGATAGCCTCTTCTCTCGAGGTATGTCAGATGGCGCTGAAGCGGATGTGCGTGCGCGCGGTGATATGGCTCTTGACGATTCATTCTTCGAAAAAGATACAGTTGCGCGGTATATCGATGCTTCTATGTACGGATCAAAGGCGCCTTTCAGCTTCAGAGGAGGGAACACCCACGATCCGAAAATGAACCCATCGTCAAAAGGTCCGGAGCAATCAATCTATTTAACGTTCTCCGGAGGCGGGCACGCGCTTGAGTTTCACTCTGATTTATCTTCTAATATCGACGGCTGGGGATATTCGTGGGCCATTGAAGCTGAGGGCGGTTTTGGAGGCAGTCGGTCAGGGGAATACTCCGTTTCCATCGTAGATGGAGAAGATAACACGGGCTGGGGAAAAGGAAAATCAATCGCTCTCGAACATGCCATGGCGTGGGCAAAGTTTGGAGATTTGGAAGTCTCGTACACACTTGGTGATGGTGATCCGTATGACAAATTCGTGGTTCAGGTTTTGAGCGACAAGCGCTTTGGGACGCCAATCTTCCGAACAATCGGGGGCGCGTCAAAATGCCCGGGCGAACCAAACACCATGTGGAGAGAATCTGGCCTAATTATTGAAACCGAGTGGAGCGCTGGCGCAAATAATAAGTTTATTCCCCCTGGTCAAAGGGCTTTGTTTGATCTTATGATTACCAACGAATCGCCTTATAGGGAAGGGCACATCTATGGGTTGTTGCTCACCTCGGGAAGTAAATATGTGGGCGATTTTGGCGGGAACATGATGGACTTATCATTCTCAATCAATGGGGCGGACAGTCTTGCTCCTTTCCATAGCTTAGTTCCTTTACACGACGTACCTTCGGTTGACTCCAACGGAGATTTGAAGTATACGCGTTTATCCTTGAATGTCATGAAAGGACAATTTGCTCATAAGTATTCTTCTATCGGAGTGCAGTTGGTATCTGAATGTGAATGGCAAATGTCGAGAGACTGGTTGTACAGATCGCCCATCTCTTCAACAGCGTTTTTAGGCGATTTTAAATGGGAACGCGAGTGCCCAAAAGTTAATTGGGATCTGACCACGTACAATACCTTCTTGAACGCGGTGCTTTCGAAACAAACTTCGCCGTATGTGAATATGACGCTGATGAATCCGGATCCAATGAATTTGTGGTCTGCCGATGAGATTGAAGGCAACACAAAACATACAAACCATTTGGTTCATCCAAGTGTTGAATTCGTTCGCGTGCAGTGGAGAAAACTGGGGGTCGGCGAGTGGATAAATGCGTGGGACATGATCGGTAATGATTCGGATATCTGGAAACGCGACGTGAAAGATGCTGACGCGCAGTGTAATTCGGCGCGCGGCGAAGGATGCACTTTCAAATGGAATCTTCAGCGTCAGTACTTTATGAACGGTTTGAAAGACGGATCTTACGAAGTCAGAGCTAAAGTCTTCTGCTCCGGGTACGACTCGTTTGCAACTGCAGATGTAAAAGGCTCTGTCACGGAAGAAAACTTGAACATCATCGTTGATGTGAAGAAACCCGAAGCCATTGATATGCGCATGCTCCACAATCGTTTCACGATTGATTACTCCGAGCCAATTGTTTGTCCTCAGCTTCAAGCTGATCACATGACATATGCGATTAGGCGCGTCAAGACATGCGATGGAACGAAGATAACTTCAGGTGGTGAAGTGGACAAAAATGACGTATATTTTCATTACAATTTTGCGTGTCTGGACAGAAATTCTCTCATGATTTCTTTTCCGTACGATGCGGAGCACGGTACTTACGAAATCACCGTAAATGCAGATAAGCTCGGAAGTAAAATAATCGACGCGGGGAATAATCCTGTCGCGAAAGAGACGTTCTCGACGACGTATGGATGTGGGGAAACGATAGAAGGAACACAAGCTTCTAAAGCGCCCACCACCAGCGCTCGAAGCGAGCTTGGATCGCCAAGGACGGTGTCGTCGTCGTCGGGAGTCCAAGCGGGAAAAGAAAATCCATACTTTGCGAAGGGAGGCGATTCTTCCACCGTATTCTACTTGAAAGTGTATGGTTTAGCTGCTACGGTCATCGCGCTGTACGCTCTCTTCTCATCTAATGAACGCCGCAGCTTGTTTTACGGAAGTCCCTTCTCTCTCTTTCGAAACAAAGATGAAAGTTCATATTTAGTGTCAAAGAGCGAAGTATTAGAGAGAGAAAACGTGCAACAACGCTACGGGAGTGTGCTTTAGACGAAGTTTCATGTGTTCATCTCGTCGCTGTGGTGAGTAGACGCGTGTTTGTAAAAAATAATCAATTTTTGAAAACCACGTGTGGAAGATAAAGATAAAAATTCGCTACTTCCCAATGCAAAACTCGGAAAACAAAACATCGAGAACGTTTTCTGTCACATCCAACCGACCAACTACGCGAGAGCAATTGCCCAACGCCTCCCGTAAATCCTCGGCGACGAGTTCAGTTCTCACATGACCCAGAGAATGGTTCAAAGAGCATTTACTTCCTTCATCTTCTGTTGTTTTTTTTACGTTATCATCGCTAGTGGTTTCCTTATTTAGCTCGGAGAGACACGCGCCAAGGGAATTGGATATTGCGCGAGCGTGCGCACGATGACGAGATCGGGCAATGGCAGCCGTAGCGCCGTCGCTGGCTTGAGATGAAGATGACGATGCTGTTATTGTACACTCTTGGACGGCATTAGAGACAGCTTTCGTTAATGCTTCTAGTCCCTGTCCGGTTCGTAAACTGAGACGAAGAAGGGAACGATCATACCTTGAATATACTTCTTCTTCTTCTTCTTCTTCTTCTTCTTCTTCTTCTTCTTCTTCCAAAACATACAACGCGTCGCATTTATTCACGACTGAGATTATTTTAATACCATCCGCACGTTTAATGTTCATATTCGCAAAATCGATTCTCTTAGGATTTGTGGCGTCGATCATTTCGATGATGATATCCGCCATTTTTGCTACATTTTTACCTCTTTCGATGCCTTCTCTTTCAATTTCATCGATTAAATCTTTCGTGTCGTCCGAAAGCTTACCGACTCTTCTTTCGTACTCGTCGTCGAAAAGTGATTCGTCCTCGTCTCCGGCGTCGTAGCATTCTTCCATTATTTCCGACGTTGATGAAGTTTTTCCCGCTATTGGCAAAAATCGATGCCCGGCGGTATCAAAAATAACTACTTTTCTCCCATCTAACTCTAAACTCACCTCGACGACGTCTCTTGTTGTTCCTGGAACTTTCGAAACGATAGCCACGTTTCTTTTCGCAAAGTAGTTCAACAACGTCGATTTCCCCGCATTCGTGGCACCCACTATACACACGCGAACACCGGTCCGAACTAACTCTCTCGCCTCGGCGTCTTTTAACGCCGCGTCAATTTCACCTTTCACGCGGCAAATCGCTGGTAATACGTCTCGGTGAATCAAAGACGATTCGAGCTTTGGATCTTCGCCAGGGAAATCTAAAACCGCTTCGCACACGGCTAAAGCTTTCGTCAACACGTTCGTCCACTCGTCTACTTTCCTCGACAACGACGAAGCAGTCGGAGCACGACGATAGCTAACATCCCCGTCAGCGCTACCGAGTTCTATTTCACTCACAGCCAACGCTCGTTGTGCTTCTGTTTCCGACTCTATCAAATCTGCCAAAGATTCCGCTTGAACTAAATTCATCTTCTTGTTCAGAAATGCGCGTTTGCTGAACTCTCCAGGTTCTGCCGGTCTCAAGTTTCGAAAAGACAACAACGTGGGACTATTTTTTCCATCATCCTTTTCGTCGACAGCGCTCATCGTCGCCAATACCTCCAATACCTTTTTGCACACGGCTATGGAACCATGCATGTGCAACTCGCACACATCTTCTCCCGTGAACGAGCGCGGCGCTTCGAAGAACACGATTAATCCTTCATCGATAACCCCGATGGTATTTTTCTCTTTCCTTCTCGCCACAGCTGGCGCTTGATTTTCTCTTCTTCTTCCTTGACCTTTACCACCTTCCACTTTGTCGAATTCATCGTCGTCGTCTTCTAGTTCTAACTCGTCCATTTCCTCTAATTCTCTCTCTCTTGTTTCAAAAACAAACTGAGCGCGTCGCAGTACCCCCGGTCTCGCCATTTCCCTCCTCTTCTTCCTCCTCTTTCTCGTCGAAGAAATATATTCGTCCACATCTTCCAACCTTCCCCTTTTTTCTTTGAGAAGTCCAGTTAACGTCAGTCTCTCCCCAACTTCCCAGCTCTTCGGGCCGGATATTCGCAAAACGGCCACGCCACCTCTTCCCGGCGGCGTAGATATCGCGTATATCGTCGACCCTTCTTCTTTCTCTTCTTCTTCTTCTTCTTCTTCTTCTTTTACTTCTACTTTTACTTTCAAAGCGCTGCTACACTTCGTCGCAAAAGTACTAAAAGAAGCAGTTTTTCTCGTCGTCGTTTTCGTCGTCAAAAGACGCGGTTTTGATGGGAACGCTGTCTTCTTTGCCTCTGCGCTTTCTTCTTTCTGAGAATTTAAGAATACACGATGTGTTTTGCGTTGTTGTTTTGAGGAGAGAAGATGATGAAGCGAACGATGATGATGATGATGATGATGATGATGATGATGATGATGATGATGATGATGATGACGACGACGAGGAGGAGTACTTTCGAGAATACTCCGTCGAAGAAAAAGGAAAAGACTTTCAAACGAGAAGGAAGACGACGACGACACATCAAAAGCACACGGTTCAGCGCTTCTCCGCAAAATCCGCATCTTCATCGTCATCTCAAATCATATCATCTTTTTTACTCATAGCTAAATGTACTCTAGGGGATTTGATGAGTGTCGTTAAAATACGTAGCCCAAATTAGATTTTAGGGCATTCTTAGGCACAGCTTTTAGGGTTTGAAAAAAATCAAGAACAAAACACAGAACACATCTCATCTTTCTTTCTTTCTTTCTCTCGAAAGCGTCTCTCATCACAGTTTTGCGCGCGTTGTTGTTGCCCGCGTTTTAAATAATAATAAGAAGAAGAAGAAGAAGAAGAAGAAGAAGAAAGGAGTATGGCGGCGGCGAAGAAGAAGAAGAAGATGAAGAAGATGAAGCAAAAATGGGCGGCGATGGAGGAGGAAATGATGATGTCCTCCTCTCCATCGAAGGCGGCGGCGTCGATGGAGAGGAAGAAGAGAGACGAGGAACTGTTCGTGGTAGATACTGCGACAATCACGCACAAAACGTCTGCTAATGCTTCCGCGGGAGGGGGTGCTTTGTTTTTAACGAAAAAACAACGCGCTCGGATGAAAACGTTACGGGTGGATTCGATATTGAGAAGGGAAAAAGTGGAAAAGTCGTATCCGAAACCGACGAAACATCGAGCGGTTGACGGAAACGTGGCGGTCATGAAGAAGAAGGAAAAAGAGGAGGAAGGGGGAAAGAAAACCGAAAGAACACTCGAACGCGCAGACGAACAAAACGGTCTGAGCTTGTGGGAAAAGCACTTCCCGAGGGCCACGGGAATCGCCCGACAGGCGATGAAAATTTTGCGACCGACGGTGGATCGAAAGCACGCGAAACCGGTACAAGTGGACGAGGCTGGATGTTCGTACAATCCACCAGAAGATTTGCGAAACGAAGTCATCATGAAAGCGGCGGCGAAGGAAATCGCAAAGGACTATAAAGAGCAATTGAATCCGGTGCGACCGCCGTTGTTAGGGCAGAAAGCGGACGCGATGCGGATAAAAGAGTTGTATTACGAAACTGGGTTTGGGGATGAGGACGACGAGGACGAGGACGAGGACGACGAAGGAAAAGTAAACGCGAAGAAGAACAAAAGTGCAGCGAATACCTCGGAAAAGCTCAACAAAGCCGCGCGAAATAAACGCGCCCGACATCAACAGTTACAAAAAGAAATCGAAGAGAGAAAGCAATTGAAGAAACAACGACGGGATTTAAGCGAATTGAAATCAATAACGAAAGATATCGCGGAAAAAGAAAAACGCGACGAAATGAAACGGCACAGGCTTCACTTAACGCGAAAAGAGCGCGAGGAAACGCAACCTCGGCGGTTAGGAAAGCACAAATACGAGGAAGATTTACCGGAGGTGTTGTTTACAGAACAAGTCAATGGAAATTTACGAACGCTGCACGGTGCGCACGCGTTATTAAAAGATCGTTTGAAGTCCTATCAGAGAAGAGAATTGATCGAGCCAAGGAAAAGACAGATTAAGAAGAAATCAAAGATGTTGATGAAGTACGAACCAGGCGCGAGAGGCGCGAGAGAGAGCGAGAATCAAAAAGAAATCGATGCTCTGAACGCGCAGATCAAGGAGAGAAAAAAAAAGTTTTCTTCCGTTTAGTTACTTTTTAGTTGTAAAAAAAACGCTTCGTTTTTCCTTCGAAAGAAAAAAAAAAGTTCTTTCCTTCTCTTTCACAAAATACGCGCACGATCGATAGATATGCGGCGGCGGCGGCGTTACAGAATCGAAATCCTTGCACATCGAGAAGATCGAATCTTTGCTCCGCAGCGCGATGATGATCTGCAACCGCCCGTCGATATCCCGTTCGCGCCGATCGATAAATATCCCGCGATATCGAATTTACAAACGTGTTGGTCATTTTTTTTCACCTCTTCTTCTTCTTCTTCTTCTTCTTCTTCTTCTTCTTCGAGATCTTTGCCTTCGAGTTGCCTGCTGAAGCAGGCACTGAGCGAGACCTTGAGGTATTTCCCGCTGTCCATGAAAGTGGTGGATTGGCCTGCAATGCCAAGCCTTTCAGGTAGAGAACAATGCGGCGTGTATTGGAAAGAGGTGGACGTGTTATACCATCAGGAGGAAAAGGAGGAAAAGGAAGAGGAGGAGGAGAAAAAGAGAATAATGGAAAGAGTTGAAAGAAAGACGAAACCTTTGAAAATTCCTCGAAGAACGTGCATGGCGGTACAGAAAACGAACGTTCGTTCATTTACTAAGAATAACGAAGAGAAATGGGAAGTTCTGACTTTCTTTGTGAAGCACTACGCGTGCGACGGGGACTCGATGAAGACGTTTCTTTCTTTCTTTTGTCGCATCATCCAAGAGCAAGAAGAGCAACGACAACGACTACAACAAAGAGAATACTTACTTTCTAAGCGACGTTTGAGTGAGATTCACCTGCCAACGAGTAAGCGTTTGGAATACTTTAAACTCTCAAAGAGAGAAGAAATGAAAGTTAAAGAGTACGGCGAGTTTATCGCGTATCCTGAACTCGTCGAACACGGGTGCGTAAAAGTAAAACCGTCTCGAGCGCTTCGCGGTATTTTGGTCGGTGGTCTAAAATTTATCTTTTCGAAAACCACTAGGATTCAAATTAAAGTGAGCGAAACCTTCATTCGCAACATGAAAACGAGAACTGCGCAGTTGGCTCCAGTTGAAGATTACGTCGTCGAGGATGATTACGTGAGCTCGAACGACATCGCCACCGCGTTTTGTTGGAAGCTTCTTTCTTTAGTGAACGAGAGGAAGGAGAAGAAGAAGAAGAGCACGAAGAAGAAACCATCTTACGCCAATATTGCAATAAACTATAGAAATTACGGTGTTCTGCCGAGAAACTATTTCGGCAACGCTTCGTTTGCGCATATTATTGCTGTCGATGATGTGTACGCATCTGTTGAAAAACGAGCGAGAGAAATCAGGAGATCCTTGCAGAAATATCGCGAAGGAGACTCGCGCGTGATTGATTCGCGAACAAGAGTCAGACTCGCGCTCGGATCTTTGGATAATATATCGTTTCGCGAACATTTAATTTCATTGCATTCTATGTTGAATTCGCTCGATTTAAGCGCGACGAATTGGATGACGTTCGATTTTTACAATTTAGAGTTTGGGCGCGGCGTGAAAGCGACACAATTTGATGGATACGTAACGCCGCGCGTACCGAATTCGTGCGCCATCCTTCCTACTCGGGCCGGTGATGGATGTACGCTCATGGTGGAAATGAAAAAGAACAAAGTTAAAAAAGCAGTTGAGATTGTTCGAAGGATGTTTACACTCGACGATGCTGATAATAGCTGATGATGATAAATTAAGAAAAAGAAAAAGTGAGTAACAGCGTTCTGGCACCTCTCTCTCTTTATCGAAATGTCTACGCGCAGATGCCATTCCGCGTTCTCAATTCGTTCATCTTGGCCTCGATGCGTTCCTCGACTCGTTTGCGAGCGTATAATTTCGCCTCAATTTTAATTTTTGCAAACTCACGCAACTCCCGCGCCTCTCTTCTTGCCAAGAACCCTCTCGAATGCGCTTGCAAAAGAATAGCCGCGCGTACTCTCTTTTCATTTTCAGCCTCTCTTTTCTCGAGTGCAGCCAGTAACAATCGCGCTTTGCGATCGTTTGCTACCTGCTCTCTCGTTTTTACACCGCGGTAATAACTTTGGATGTGTGTAGCTGCGTGGTCCCGCGCTTTACAAGCTTTAAATTCGCCGTAAACTTTTCGTTGCTGCATACCTTTGAAAGATTTTTGAATAGTTATCGCGCTCTGCCGTTCGACGCGCTCTCGCTCTCGCTTAGCTTCAAGCGCGACGCGCTCTTCTTCTTTTCGTCGAACTTCTTCACGAAGTTCGGCGATGGTTACTCGAGCTTTACTTCCTCGAAATCTCGATTGAATCTTAATTGCCGCTTCCGTTTCTTTTTCTATTCGCTTGACTTCTTCCTTCATTTCTCGGACGACGCCGCGACGCGCTTTGTTTCCTCGAAAACTCGATTGAATCGTCGTCGCCGCGCGTTTTTGGTTCAAAAAGGCTTTGCGCTCGTTCGATCCTTTCCAGTGTTTCTGCACCGCCGTGGCAGCTTCGTTTCGAATTTTGACGAATCTCACCGAACGAGGCGATGAGGCTAATCTTGACGAGCCATCGCTCGAAGTAGTAATATTACGCTCTTCTTTTCTTTCCTCTTCTTCTTTTTCTTTCACTGAATTGTCGTCGTCATCAACTTCGGCGACAATTTGGTCGATTTCGTTGAGCAGCTCATCACTATCGCTACTACTATTACTGCTACTATTGGTCTCATTACTTTTATCATTGATGTTCGCGCCAGTGGACGATACCTCGGCGGCGGCGGCTTCCGCGATAGTTTCAATTTCATCGAGTAAATCTTCCTCTTTTCCGGGTCGTACCTCTGCTTTCTCCATCGTTTCTTTCTCGTCGTCGCTATTATTCTCTTTATCGCTGTTGCCGCTTTCGCTACTTTTCGTCGTCGCCGTCGCAGTAATGCTTTGCACCCACGTTCCGATTTTATTCAATCCGGACGTATCGATAGACTTTAACAAACTCGTCGGACTGGAAAAAAGCGACGAAGATGTCGTCGTCGTCCTTGTCTCCTCTTTTGATTCGCTATCCGGCGTTCTCGGTTCATCGCCGTCATCTTTTTCTTCTCGTTTGTTCTCGTCGCTCTTTTCTTCTTCTTCTTCTTCTTCTTGTTGTAGTCGTTCCTCCTCCTCTTCTCTTCTTTTCTCCTCCATCAACTCCTTATCGATGTTTGTCAACGCCGAACCCAAACTGTCCGATATTTTTCTAATCTTTTTCTTATTCTTCGTACTCTTATCGTTGCTACTTATGCTACCGCTTTCGGTCGCCGCGTGATAATCGTCGAGAAACTCTTTATACTCCTCTCTCAACGCGTGCATTCGCATCGAACTTGCCATCGCGAGTTCCACCCTATACGCTCGCAATTCTCGACATTCTTTGTAAAACTTCACGCGATCTTTCGCGTTCAAGTTACCCACGATGATACCGTGCTCGTTTTTAAGGAACAAGGACAAAGCGCGGTTACCGCCGGCGCTCAGCGTGGCCAGTTCGAGCTCCGTTAAAATCGGTTCTCGTTCTTCGCTCAAAGCGTTCTCGTCGTTTTCAACACCACCATCGACGTCTTCGTCGTCGTCTGAATCGTCTTCCAACGCGGACGACGAAGCGGACATCATCATCGGGGAGAACAGCGGCGAAAACTCCTCTTTAACCTGATGGTTAAAAAAAATGCACTTCAGGTACTTCCCGCTTTCTATTTTCAACTGCCCATCCGTTTTGTGTTCCTCCGCGCACGCTCGACACAACAGCGTCCCAAACTTACAGTGCAAATACACGCCCAATTTCTTCTTACAATCGAAACAGAATTTGTTCTCCTCGTCGTTCTCGCTCATCGAAGAAGAAGACAAAGAAGGGGTTTCGGCGTTTGAACAGGAGTTTTGGGAATACACGGACTCGTGTATCGTTTGGAGGATGAAGCAGTTTCGTGGTCCCATGTGCTTTTTTTCCATCATCATCATCATCATCATTTCTCTCGGTAAAGGTGTCGTCTCTGATGGTTTTCTATAATTCCTCTTCTTCGTATCACAACTCAACGACAACTAAGAAAGAGAGCGCAAAAGAAGAGCGCGTTTCGTCAATACTCTACTGCTAAATGCGTTTTGCATTAACGCGTTGTAGTAGTAAAAGTGTTGAAAATACGAAATGTCCTTTTTTTTTTTAAAGCCTCTTCTTCTCAAAAAGGGTGTTACTTTTTCTTCCGTTTTTTTTCTGAGGGAGTTTTGCGGTTACACTGTCGTTGGTCTCTTTTCTCGATATCTCAACACTCTACTGAAAAGAAGAAGAGAAAAGTCTTCCGGCTAAAAGCCTCTCACACCTCTCTGTGTCTCTTTTTCCCATCAGTCGTAAAAGTGACGAGTACGAATTCTTTGTTGATTGAGGGCAAAACTTTTTATAGTATCTTCTCTCGTCGGGCTGTGAGAGTACGCGCAACCAACCTCTGGAAGAAACATATGATGTCTCAAAAGTCTCATCGTCGGGAGGAAAAAGAGAAAAAAGCTTTATACCAGATGAGTGAGAAACGAGAGCAACGAAAGAAGAAAGAGACAACGATGAAACCACAAACGATATCGACGAAGAATAAAACGGACGATGATGGTATCGTTAAGAAGACGTTGATCTTTACCACGACGACGACGACGACAAAAGCCAAAAGTACCTTCGCCGACGCGGAAGAAGAAGAAGAAGAGGAGGAAAAGGAGGAGATTTTGCTCAAGACTTTTGGTGTTGAAACCACCAAGAAGAGAGAAGAAAGAAAAGAGGGAGAAAGGACGACGACGACGAGGCAACGAAGACGACGCAAACGACTCTCCTCCGAGGAAGAATTTACGACTAAGATGACGCCAGAGATAACGACGCCGCAGCAACGAATACAACGTCCGGCTTTGACCACCGGCGCCGTCTCTCGACCGGCGAACAATCAGCTCTTATATCGCGCAAAGTTCGACTGGTCGCACTATCCTCTCAACGCCTTGGACGAGCATTTTTTACGGACAAAATTACATCGGGAAACAGTCGAATGCGCGTCGGTGTCGTCGGCGTTTTTACAAATCATGTCGGCGATACAAACGGCGGAGAAGAATCGCAAGGACGGCAGGAGAAGAAACGCTTTGAAGTTGTTATCGAAGAATACGAGAAAGACGAAAGTGGTCGCGCTCTCTTCTTCTTCGTGCTCATCTGGTGGCGACGGTAGCGTTCAAAAGAGTAATATCAAAAAGAAGAAAGGTGGAAGTAACAAGGGAGAAGCGGCAGGAGGAAGAGCTGAGCTGACGACGCATCGAGTGCTGCCCGAAGATTTGAAAAAACACGACGGTTTATACGAGAGCGAAGACGGCGTAGAATACGGCACGAATTTGGATCGAAACAGGTACGGAACAGATACTGATTATTTGCACACGTGCATAAAATACAACGTGGCGTCTCTCAATTTATGCGAGAAATTAGTAAACATAGAGATAGTAGATTCCAAGGGAAGTATCACCGCCTCCGCGGCCGCCACTTCAGACGCGAGCGGAGGGAGTAGTAGAAGAAAGAAATTCACGACATCAGCGCCGGCTTCTTCACCACCGTCGAAGTGCGTTCGCATCGTTCGCGAGGGTGAGTGCGAGTGTCGATGCGAGGAGATTAATAAGGAAATCCAGTCGATGATGGAAAGGAAAGAAATTTTTGATTCGACTAAGGAACTCGTTTGGCCTCAGGTTGGAAAAAAACACGGCAACTTAGGAAATAGGAATCGCACGAAGAACAAGAGTAACAACGATAACAACAATGACAACAACGCGACAGGCGCCACGTCAGTACAAACGACTACGACCAATACGACTACTACGACTACTACAACAAACGTAATGACTACTAGTGCGATGGCGGCGATAGCAACGCCAAGAATGCGCGCATCGAGCGAGGATCAGAATGAGAAACGCGGTGAGAGTGGTAAAACCAATAATGACAAATTAGGCGTTCTCCTGGACGCGCTTACGCAAGTTGGAGGAATACAGATTACTCCAAACGGGACGCCTTCACGACCGACGAGGGAACGTAAGATAACGAAAATGGATGATGTGATCTTTGCCGAATACGAAAGCCAACGCGCGGCCTCACCGGTGGCAATCCAACCGGCGAAAGACAAGGCGTTCGGTGGAACTCTACCTCTGGCCATTGAGCAAGCGTTCGCATCAACGCCTCCACGACATAAAACGGCAACAGAAATAGCGTCAAGAGAGGTAGAGGCAGGAGTAGCGACGACAAATAATATCGAGAACGTACAAAATACAGAGGCGATTCGGGAAGCTATCATCGCCGCAACGAAAGAATCGATCGATATGATATCGGAAGAAAATCTTCGCGACGAGTTGCGCAACGCCGTCGTTTGCGCGTACGAACGTCACATACACGCGACCGTTGCAGAAAACAACAGAAGATACGCGGAAATTAACGTCAATTTACTTAGCAAAGAAATCTTGTCCTTGCGAGAAGAGTTGAGATCGATGGCGATGACCAACGCTTCGTTGAGATTGAAGCGCGCCGCAGACGAAACCGCTAAAGCAGGGGTAAAGACAAAGATGCGAAAACAGAAAGAGAGCGCCACAAACGCTTCTTCTCTGAAAGTCGAACAACAAGGTGAATCCAGCGAAGAAGAAGTCACGACGCCGAGAAAAGGCGACGACGCAAACAACAATAACGTTCTCGTCGCGCGTTCTTCCTTACAAGACGACATCGCTCAAGTCAAACGTCGATTGGAACGAGCGCTTGAAAACGACGCCGAGCCGGTCGCGACGAAAGCGTTGTTCTTTCAAGAAGTGCAGGACCATTTGACGACTTTGTTGCGGTTAGTCCACTGCGAGGTCCTTCTCAACGCCTCCTCGGAAGGAAGAGAGTGACGAGTGAATAACTTTTCGTGAAATTTTCACGAGGTTCTCCCTCGGATTCTAGTATAAGAAAATAATTAATCGTTCTGATCCTCACTTTATAGTACGTTGTGATCGACAGCTCTCTACCGGCGCAGATAAATACAAACGAATAAACAAACCGCCACTTTAATAAGAAAATGCTCAAAACTAACGCTACAAAAATCGCACTCGATCGCAAAAGTCGTTCCTTTCGCGTCGTCTTTGCCGCTCTGTCTGTGTTCTTCTTTATCTTTTCGGCGGAGGGAGCTTTGGACGAAGAAAACAACATGGGGCGTTCTTTACTTCAGGATCATTCCTCCGCGCACGCGGTATGGCACGGACATTCCATGGACGAGAGAGGGGAATTCTGGGATCGCGTGGGCGGGCATTTCGATCGCAATCGCCGCGAAGAAGAGGAAGATGGCCCGTTGCGGTGAGCGCGTTTCTCTCTTTTTTTTTTCTCTTGTTTACCCTCGTGTATTTTAAACACTCACATCCCTCTCTCTCTTCCTCTCTCTCTTTGTCCATTTTATACACCACTCGCAGATGCTTACTGAACAAGTGTGGCGACCAAACGCGCGATTGCATTCACTCGAAAGCGTGCAGAGACTTCATGAGGTGCACAATCAACTGCGGCCGCGAAGGCCGCCGAACTGAGAGAAAAGATATCGATGGATTATCTTTTAATCCGACAAAGTGCGCGTTCGCGTGTGTCCAAGAACAAAGCGAATCGGATGCTGTGAAGAAGTTTTCTTTGTGTACGATTACGAGCGGGTGCTCTTTACCGCTTCAATAAGAAAGAAGTTGCGTTTGAATTACTACTACTACCTAACATTACTACTACAATTATTGCAATTTCATCTATACGAGCGCATCCGGCGCGTCGCCTTTGAACAAATCTTTCATGTGTACGTTTGTCAATTTCATTCTCTCAAAGTTCGGTGCTCGCTTCTTCTTTTTCATCAATTTCTTCTCCGCCTCGAGTTCTTCTCGCGAGACCTTTCGAAACGACCGTTTCGCCGCCGGTTCCATGTTCGCTTTTCGCAACTCCTTATCAAATTCAGCCTCCTCCTCCGGAATCTTCACCTCGGCGTACATCTTCACAAACTCCTCGTCGATCAACTCTTTGTTGACGTTCTCCTCCTCCTCCTCTTCTCCCTCCTTATTATTCGCACCGTCTTCATCCACGACGCTCACCCTCGGATACGTCACCCACTTCCTCGTCTCTGAATTTTGCACTCGCCACACCTTTCCGCTTTCCTCCAACTTCATCGCGTCAACCAACACGCCGTCGTAACTATCGCCTAAATCTTCCTCCAACACCCCATCCGCGTGCTTCACAATCAACCCTAAAAGCTCGTTCTTATTCTGTATGTCGAATTTCGGCTTATACTTCAGTGTATCTCTCTTCTCGTCGTACAAAATCTTCTCGTTCGCTTTCAAAGTCAAAAACAACTCCGACTGCTTATCGAGGTGCGTGTCGAAACCGAGCAAAGCTTTCAACTCGCTGTTCGTCATTTGCTCTCTCGTTCTTTTCAGGCAATCAATGGTCGCTTTTTGTCGCGCGAGCAAAGACGTCGGAACGTGTAGTACTTGTTGCGGTTGATTCCCGCCCGCCTGCGCCTGTAACGCCGCCTCCCTATCTTTCAACAACTTTGCGTTTGCTTTCTTCAATTTCTCCTCCTGTCGTTGCCTCTCCTGCTCCGCTTGTCTCCGTATCCGATCTTGTTGCGCTTCCGATCGCGCGTCCAACGCAGCTCGATCGCGGGCGACGTCAATCATGATCTTCGCCGCCGCTTTCTCGCCTTTGCGGTACTTCTTCAGAGTTTCCTCCAGGGTGGATTTGCCTCCCGATTTCGAAGATTTTTTCTTCCCCGACATGATGATTTGATGATGATGATGATGATGATGATGCGTCTCGCTCACAATCTCTCTCTCTTTCAAACAAACAAACAAACAAACAAACAAAGTTGAATATACTACACTATCGTGCGCGCGAGGAGCACAAAAGCAGAGGAGAGAAAGAACAAAAAGTGTATAATAATAATACGATTTGCCGATTTTTTGTTGTCACGGGAGAAAGAAAAGTGAGGTTCTGCCCCTCCTTTCGTCCAAGACTTTTTACTGCTTTTTTCCAAAACGGTACTAGTGATCTTGCGCGTATCGTCGTCGTTTGAGCAGCGCGAAAGAAAGATGCCGCGTTAATAATCGATCGTTAGTATTTAGATTGTTGTTATTCATCAGTTATTAGTGTGTGTGTTTAAAAACTACGTGTTACAAAAATTTCCTCCTTCTCGTCTCTTCTCACTCTCTTTATTATTATATTTAGTATTCCTTCTTCTTTTTTTTTAAGCGACGGTGTACTCTTCTACGGTTAATTTAGTCTCCCCGCCGTATTTAACCGGCGTATCGTCGGTCGTTCGACTGACGCCGACGATTTTCACGTCGCACAAGGTTGATCGGGCGGAAAAGTTGACTTGGACTGGGAAGAAGAGTTCGCCGTCGCACGCCGGCGTGACGAATTCCATGCTTCCGTTTCGATTCGAATCGTCGATTAAATCAATGGTCCATACCAGTTCGTTTCGTCTAGAGTCAACCGTGAAGTCGCCATCGCAGCTGTTAACGGTTGGTGGTTCCCGGGAGGAAGGCAAAGGGATGACGATGGAGACGTTTTCGTACTCCATGCCGTCCGAGGCTTCGTATTCGATAGAGACGAAGGATTCGCCGCCGGACACAGACGGCCAGCAGTTGATAACAATCGGCACTTTGCTCTCGTCTTTGGTTTGGAAACGCCATTTCAAAATACCAAGCGGGCTACCACACGGAAACGGTCGGTTTGGATCTTTCAATCCCAAAATACCTTCGTTAGCGTGTAATTGCTTGTCAATGTTTGGATGCGTTTTGAATTGGTACCCTTCGTTCGCGCCGGTATCAATCGCAACCTTTACAAACGCGTCGTCTTCGTTTTGGATTTCCATCATCATCGTACCTTGTACTTCCATGCTTTCTAAACCACCATCTTTGGATAAGTGAACGTTTAACTTCTCCTCGACGATGATGCTGACGGATTCTTGCGGGACTTGCGGGACTTGCGCGCTCGCCTCGTTCCCTTTGGTGTATTCCGTCTCCACGGATTCGCCTTCCTGTCGCAAAGCGTCCATGAACCGGTTCGTTTTTTGCTTCGACCCCAAAACCATCCCTTTCTTCGGCCCAGCTTTTGCGGCGAGGCCTTTGGGACCTCTCGGTTCGCCGTAGCCGTCCGAGGCGGCTTTCGAGCTGCCTCCGTACCCGCCGATGTTGTCCATATCGTCGCCAAAACCACCACCTCCGCTGCCAGATCGGCCTCCCGATGACGCGAACGGATCGGAATCTCTCTCTTGAAACCCAGAGATGCCACCACCACCAAATCCGCCGCTTCCTCCTCCGCCTCTTTCCATCTTCTTCTCCACTTTAATCTTATCAATCTCCATCGCCTTCCTTTTCATCACGTCCTTCGTATCGTTAATCTTCGATTGAATGATCATCTTGTGTAACTTCTCCTCGTGCGATTCCATCTCCATAAATGTTCTAATTTGACTCATGGTCACGTTTTCTTTATGTCCGGCTGAGATGACTTCGTCGAATGCGAATATCAACTCAAACGCCGCTTTGCTCACGCCTTCTTCGTCCACTTGTTGATAGCAGTACTCCGGCAACGTCTTCGCCAGCATTCTCAAAACGTCCAAATCCTCCAAAATATTCGACGCTTTATTCGTGACTAACAGTAAATACATGGTTCCATTTTCCAACGGTTGATACACGTATCGCACGTTTTCTGTTTCCACGTACGTGTGTTGTTTCCCTTGATTGGCGGTGCCTCCGACCAACTTTGGAAACGCGGCTAATAAACCTTCGATGCGTATTCGAGTCATCGGGACAAACTGGCGAGAGACCAAGGCTTTGCCCGATTTCGTCACCACCGAGGCGGCGAGGACAACCTGTTTGTTGTTTTAAGAAAAAGATTAAGAGAGAGAGAGAGGAAATGAGGATGACTTCTGAGTGAGTTGGTTCTTCGATTGGGTTGCGCGAATGAGATCGCCTTCTTAGCTCATCTCTTTCTTTTCTTTTCAACGAAGATGAAAACCACCACCCCCATATATATTCTTTTTCTCTTTTCCGAGACCGCGAAAAGACGACGACACCCGACGTTCTTCCAAACGCAACATCAAAGAACAGAGAGATGATCATCATCCGGAGATAACAACAACAGAAGAAGAGAGAAAGAGAGAGAGAAAGAACGGACGAGAGAAAGAATTTGACGAGAGAGAATGCGACGAGAGAAGGAAAAAAAAAGAAACGAATTTTAAGCGCGAAAACGCATCGAATCGCCGTTGACACGCCTCCTCGTTCACTCGAACGGTATTCACATCGCGTACCATTTTTCTTCTCTAGTATTTCTTCCCGCGACTCTTTTCTGCGCAGGCGTGAAAAATTTTCGCGTCGCGCGTCGTAGAGTAGTGTGTGAGTACTCCGCGTTGTTGTGCGTTCGTTCACCCGCCTCTTCGCCTAAATCTCTCTAATTCTTCTCTCTTCTGTGCTCTACAATAATAAATGACTCTCTTGCTCTTTCCTCTCTTTCTTCTTTCTTTGCGAAAATTTTTCAAAAAACCCTAAATACTGACCGTGATACAAAAATTTCAACAAACTCTGGAGCTGCCACGACGCAAAAAAAAAAAAAGAAGAAGACGAAAAAGCAGAGAGACACAAATTTCCTTCAAAAATCACACATACCACAAATCACAACAATCTTCTCTCCATCTTCCTCCTTTTATTTGTTTGTTCTGCGCGTTA
>Ga0255753_1002766_pt1 | contig 18913 bp, 11 predicted proteins | sample 041ome_10_FD_179953 | JGI IMG/M metagenome (GOLD analysis project Ga0255753, IMG submission 179953) | Coastal salt marsh microbial communities from the Groves Creek Marsh, Skidaway Island, Georgia - 041412US metaG (version 2) | ecosystem: Environmental > Aquatic > Marine > Intertidal zone > Salt...
CGCCGAAACGCGAGGAAGAGTGGCGGCTTTTGTCGATAAAAGAGCGCGTCGGAAGGACGCGAACGCCACGGAGCAGTCGGTGGGTGTTACGCCGCGCATCGTGGTAGGAAGACGAAGACGACGACGACGGAGATGGCCGTGAATGTCGCTTCTCTTTATTTTTCGCAGGCGCGTGTGCGGCGATGCGAATGAGGTCAGAGAGAGTTCGTTACTCTCTGACCTGGAAGAGAGAAAAAAGGCGCCAGAAAACCATCGTCGGTCGCGTCTATTTAAGTCTAAATGCATTATTCAAAACTTCTATACTTATCATCTATTATGTGTCTAAAAGTTGCAGCAAACGCGCGTCATCACAAACCCGGAATGACGTCTAACCCGAAAATTTTACCGACGTTTTGTACCAATTCGACGTTAACGTCCGTCGCGGCTAACGCCGCGGCGAGAGGATCCTTCACGTCGGCTTGGATTTCCCAAGGCGCTTCCCACGGTCCGCCGCCAACTTCGAGACACGCGGTGGATTCGCTCGACGCGTTTTCGAATATCGGGGTTCGTTTCTGCTTTTCGCGATTGATTTTATATAGGCTGACCGTCATGTCGCCAGAAAACGTTTCGCGACACAAAGGTAACATGCCCGTTTCGGTATCCGGCGCCGGAGCGCGAAGCACGGTGGTTTTACATTTGGTCAAATCCTGTTCACACGTTCCGGTAACGATGCATTCGTATTCGTCTCCTTTCGCGATAACTTCCCAGTGACCCCATGGATGTACTTTCCACTCAAACGTCGTCGATTTGACGAGCACGTCTTCACCAACGTACGAATTGTTCGTTTTTGTCGATTTGTTCGCGCCGACGGGCGAGAATTGCACGAACAAATCGCCGTAATGAATAGCAATCATCCCGACGTCTTCGTACGTGCCCGGAGAGACTAACACCCCTCTGTTTGCACCGGTACAAACGACTGATAAGTCTGGATAGTGCGGAAAAGAATTACACTGCATCCAAAACCATTTACGAGGGAACCCGCCGCTGCCCCAATTCTTCTCGGCGTAAAACGGAACGTCGGTAAACTCCGTCCTCTTCCCGTCGCACTCGATATACCCAGACGCTAACGCGTGCGCGAACAAAATCTGGTAGTGCGGTTCAAGCAGCGGTAAAGACGTCAACCAGCCCGCGGGTGAGATGCCACCTTCGTTTGCTCTCTCGTCTTTCCCCGCCGTCGCCGTCGCGCCGCCGCTCCCCGACCCGTACGTCTTCAGCGGCGTCACGTCGATGTCCCATTCGACGTACTCCAAAACAGCGGAGTTTTTCCACGGCGAATCTTCGCTCTCGATGTCTTCTCTGTTCTTTCCATCCGTGGACAAATACCCGCTGTGCTTCGTGCCTCTCTCGCTCACTCGGAAAAAATTCCTCCTTTTCCTCCTCTCCAAGCCTTCTTCTTCAAACTCTAACTGTAACGCCAATTCGTGTCCTTCCGCGCGAAACCGCTCTCGCACGTCTTCGCGACTCTCCTTAAACACGTACTCGCCGCGCGGTCCGACGATTTGTGCCCCGGCGGAGTGTCGCTTCGACCGAGCGTCGTCTGGGTCGTACACGTGGTATATCAAACTCGCGGAGCGTTCTCGGGAAATCGACGCGCGGAAGTACCATCCTTCGAAGAAGGACGACGACGACGACGACGACGACGACGGTTCGCGACGACGACGATGGTACCCGGAGTGCGGCGCTGGGGTGAATTTTGGTCGCGCGGCGACGGCGTCGTCGTTTTTCCCGGAAGAAGAAGAAGAAGAAGAGCAGGCGAGAGAGAAGCGAACGGCGCGCATGTTTCGTGTTTTGTTTGACGCATTTCTATTTTTAGGTGTGTAGAAGATGCATTTTTCGTCGACGCCGCGCCGCGCGTTTCGATGTTACGTAGTTTTACTGAAATGCAGCGGCAAAAGTAGCGAGTGTTTCTCCGTTCAAGATAGCATCCCTAAGCTAGTAACGTGTTTGTTCTCTCTCTTTTTCTCTCTCTCTCTGTTAGTTAGTTTGCTGAAGACGAATCCCAGTATCCGTGGAACGTGTAGGGGACGTGGTAACTCGATTCGGCGCGGTAAACCTCGTCCATAGTTTCGGCGTCGAGAACGACGACGTCGCTGGCGTGGCGTTTGGCGGCGTACTCGAGGAATACCAGATACCCGTCGTCTTCTTTGTTCGGGTTGTTTTTCGGGACGAACGCGACTTCGGCCGGGAAGTATCCTGGTTTGGATCGGTACTCCCGGTGGGTTTCGTCGTTCGAAGTAGAAGTCGCTACTTTTTGGATTGTATCGAAATAACCGCCACCGCTTCCACCAAAACATAAAGTGTATACGAATGAAGGCATCGATTTCGATTCCGCGGCCGATTTTGACCAAATCGTGGACAGCACTGGAAACTCCATCGGTTTCGCGCCGTCGCCGCCAATTTTCGTTTGCGATAAAACTCTCTTCTCTTTGACCGATATGCACACGTCGTACAAGTGATTGTACTGTTTTGAAGTCCACACTGAATCGTACATGTCCGAGAAATTCTTCTCCAAATCCGGTCGATCGCCTTCTAGCTTGCACACCAACGCGTGGATGTTCCCTTGTTCGTCTTCGTACGCACCGGCGTTGTGGTAGGAACTGAAGTTTTCAACGTCCACCTCCATCGCGACGCTTAAATCCGATTTGCGCATGGCAACGATTCGCGTCTTGGCGGTCGCGTCGTACGAAAACGAGTGACCAAAACTTTCCACGCCAATCAACGCTGGCATTATTTCACCAACCGTCGCTTTCCACGGAACGATGACGAAAACGACGTAATTTTCTGTGTCGCAAGCGTCGTGCAAGAGAAAAAAACCAAGCGGGTCCGGTAAAGGTACGCTGGTGGTTTTCAGAACCTCTCCATTAGGGGAGATTTTTGCAAACCTGTGCCCCAACGCCGGCGGTTTCGCCAACCCCCACGCGTACATGTACCCATCGTTCGCGTCTATTTTAGAATGTGCCGCAAATCCCATCGGAAACCCACTCAAATCGCCCGTAAATTTCTCCGAGTATTCGCCTTTCGTCTTCAGCGTCTTTTTATCGATCTCAATCGGCGGCCCGCCTTCGCACAACGCCAACAAACTCCCGTTGAAAACAACTGGACTCGTATTTCCAGGGTTAGTCGGAAATTTGCCTAAATTATCCATGATATCCGTCGCTTGCGTCCACGCGCCTCTCGCTCCGACGACATCGGCGGTACCTTTCGCCTTTTCTCGCGTCTCTTGCGCTTTGTATCGTTCCGTCTCCACCATCGCCGAACGCATCGTCACTTCTCCACTCTCTCTCTCAAATCTCACCTCGTGCATACACCCGTCGCCGTCGAACCAGTGCGCGTACTTCGTGGATCCTAATCTGCATCTTCCCGGACCGAGTCGGTACAAAGTGCCTCCTTTCACCTCTTCGGGGACGTGTCCAAAAACAGTTTCGCAGCGCACAAAATCCAAACGGTTTTCGATCGGTTCCAATCCACCTCTCCACGGGTACTCTTTAATCGCGCGTTGCAGTTCGGGAGGTGGTCGGAGTTTCCCGGTGGACGGGAGAGGGACGGTGACGTCGTGCGGTGGTGATAGGGGTGTTGGTGTTGACGTCGCGTTAGGAGGGGTGGTCGACGCCGTGGTGCATTCCGCGCGCGCGCGATATCGACGACGACGGTTACCGAGAGAAGAAGAACCCAGCGACGGCTTCGATGACGACGCGTTGAGCGAAGAATATCGTCTGTCGTCTTCTTTAGCGGCGAGAGAAGAATTGCGAGACGATCTGAAAAGAGGCGCTGCTGCTTTTATCAGCGACGTCATTTCTTTGCGTCTGAGTGTGCGTGTGAGAAAAGTGAAGGGAGTTGCGCGCGAACTAAAATCTTAATATGTATACCGTATTGCTCAATTTATATACATCCTCTCTCTCTCTCTCTCTCTCTCTCTCTCTCTCTCTCTCTCTCTCTCTCTCTAGTATTCTTAATTAGTAGTACTGTGGTTGCGGCACGTACCCGTTTTGGTCGCCCATGCCGCCCATGCCTGCTCCTCCTCCGTATTGATCTCCGCCCATGGGAGGCGCCGGTAACGCGGCTGGCATCAACTGCGCGTACAGATTTTGTTGCATCTGCTCCTTTTCTTTGTTCAGCTCTTCCTGCTTGCTCTCGTTTTGTTTGTCGATTTTATCTTGGACTAGTTCGTCGACTTTCGTGGAATATTCTCGAACGACTTGGATCATGTATGGCATGACGTATTCGGAGAGGCCGTTCATCCAGGCTTTTTCCAGGACGTAATCCGGTTTGAGTAAATCATAGCACGTGCATATGCACGCAGCGAAGCACTCCTTTTTACCTTCTTCGATGAAGAACTCGAGGAGCTCTTCCGCGATGTCGCGTTCACCGGATTTTGCGGCGCATTCCATGGCGTCCTTGAATAGGTTATCCCTCTTGGACAACGCGACCGATTGTCGCCATCGCTTGTTGCGTTGGTAAATGTGACTAGCGATTCTACGGAATTCAATCAACTCATGCTTTTCGCAAGAGACGGCTAAGGAAATCTGGTCGCAGTTATCGTACGTGTCGATGGACGTTCTCAAAGACTCAAAGTCTTCCTCTTCGATGGCTAGCTCGTTGATAGCGTCGTTGACGGCGGCTAAATTCGCTGGTTGGACCGCGACTAAATATGGTTTCACCAGCGCTAACGCTTCGAGTTTGCGCATCAAAGCGACGACTCGGGCGTGGTCGACTCTAGATTGTAAGACGACGAGGAGGTCGTTCAACTCCTTCGGGTGGTCGGAAAGATAGAATTGGATCGCTTTGTAGTAAACATCCACGTTCGAGAGTTTTGCGCACACGTCTTTGAATCGAATGTGTTCCCAAGCGTCTGGGTGTTTCATCATAACTTCGGCTGCGTTGTCGTATTCGTCGTATTGGACATACAAGAAACAGAGCTCGTCCCAGGCATGAACATCTTCGCAAACGCGGATGAGTTTGGGAATGTTGATGCGTTGCGAGAACAATTTCAAGTGCTCGTGCAATTTGTCACGCTTGTGATAGGCGTACAAAATAGCGAGTTCGGTGAAGATGCCCATGTGCGCACGGTCGAGACCAATGCCGGCTTCCATCAACTGAATGAGCTCCTCAAAGTTCCCACGTTCTTGGTAAAAGTCCGAGAGCGCTTCTAATTCGTCCGCTTGGAGAATGATGTTCAAACCACACAACTGAGCGAGCCTGAACTCTTGCTCTTCCACGCACGCGAAGCAAACTTCTTTCCACGTCTTGGGCGTGTTTGCTTTTCGCGCAGCTTCTACGGCGGCTTGGAATTGACGCAAGCGAACCAAAGTAGAAGCTAACGAGCCCCAGTTGGATAACGCCGTGTACAAAACCTTGGCGGCTTCTAATAAGCTTTCGTCAAAGCACCGGTCGCCGACAGTTTGTAAATTTGCCGCGTTCGGTTTGGAAAGAAAATCTTCCAACGCAGAAAGTTCGTCCGTTCGAGCGTACGCGTAAACGATTTCCGTATCCACTTTCGGATCTTTCAAACTCTTTCGAACCATCAACAAATACGGTACCATAGCTTCATATTCGTCGAACTTTCTCGCGGCGTCGACGACATCGTCGAACGTGGTGATATCTTTCGCCTTGATTAAAGAGATAATCGCAGCCTTGACACCTTCTTTGCCGCCTTCTAACAGTTGCGCTTTTCCGAGCTGGCACCACACCTCCGGCAGGTCCACGCGCTCCGCATATTCTACTGCTCTCTCGATATCTTCGAGAGACTCGATCAAAATGTTCATCGCGTCCACGTGTAAGTTGAACTTTTTGTAAATCGCCAAAGCTTCTTCGTACAACTCGTTTCCGGCGGCGATTTCGCCAACTTCTGGGCCATTGAAATCGTCCAAACGGTTCACGTATTCCATCACTCTCGTCTTGTCCGCTTTGATGGCAGTCAAAATCAACAAGTTTTGCAAGTTCGGATTGTTTGAGAACGCGGAAGTTTGCAAAACAATCTTCTCCAACAACTCGATTAATTCCTCCGGCATTTCGGCAGTCATGAATGCTTTGACTGTTACTGATACTTCTTCCGGATTCTTCGATTCTGGTAACGCCGTAGAGACAACTTGGTCAATCAATTGACGTCTGTATTGGTTCTCGTCCGTCAATACTTTCGCCCACAACTCCGGTTCCATTCTCGAAACCACGTATCGCGCTTGGACTTTGAACATGGAGTTCGTGTTTGTACATTTGACGAGTTCGTCGTCGCAATTCCCTAGTTTATAAGCCACGCAAGCTAAGTTCGGATCGCGTCTTTCGCAGTATTTACCAACAACCGCGTGTTGATAAAACTTGTTCGTCATCAAAAAGTGCTCCGGGTTGTTATTGGAATCGACGAGCATTTTACCGAGCGCGTTGTGAACTTCAGGATCTTGCGAACCTTCGTTGACTAAGTGCTCCAAAAATTCAGAGAGCATTTTTAAACGGTTTCTCTTCTCGACTTCTTCGACGAGCGGGCCAACCGGCAATAACGAGCGAACGGACAGAATCAAGTTCTTAATGAACTCCTCGCTGCACTCTAAATCAATCAACGTGCCGACAACTTTCGGCGCGTTCTTCGGGTTGACTTTTTGAACGTATCCTTCAATGTACCTCAACATGTTGCTGTTGTACAAGAAGGTGGTCAAATCGGAAATAAACTCGAATCGATCGCACACGTTGATCAACGGTCTGGCGTCCGGTAATTTTGCCTCCATTAAGAATAGCTTTACGCGTTCTGGGTCGTAAAAATTACTCTCTCTCGTCACACGTTCGACTTCTTTAATTTGTTGAATCTTCGACGCGGCTTCGATGTATCTAAAGTGCACCTCTTTGTTCTCAGAGGTTGGTAATAACGAGCCCAAGTAAAAGAACAACCCTTCGTTCGAGTCCCGTTCTTGAAACAGCGACATGATTTCTTGAACGCCGAGTTGTTCGGTGTACTCTTTAGCAATAGTTACCGCAACTTGCAAATTTTGCTTCAAATTGGCATCTAAAAGCTCTTTCAAACACTCAAGCGCCCATTCTTTCGATAAGGTACCGAAAAACTCAACCAACGCATTCGGTTCAATCGCATGCGTCGCAGAAACGCAACGTTTCAAATCACTCAATTCCGTGTAGTGTTGTAACGCGCGTCCGTACAAACCAGCCTTTTCGCACAACTGCGCGATTCTTGGTCGATCGTAGTGGGATAATTTTCCTTGCGCCAAAATCGCATCGGCAACGTTCGGGTACGTGACCAAGTTAATTTCCAAAACCTTCGTTTGTAACGCCGCTTGCTCTTCGTTATCCTCTTTCAAGATATCGAGCAACAGCGACGTCGCCTCACGAATCATGTTGCGCTGTAAGAACAAATCCGCCACGCCTTGCATATCAAGCGGAGGTGGCGTCATTTTCGAGCATCTTTGCGCTAAAGAAACGGCAGAGGGCGGGTCGGACATCATCAAACTTTGCAACATGTGCATATAGTTTGGAGTGTAGTTCACGCGTTCGCAATATGCCGTGAGCGTCTCGAAATCGCCCCTTTTCGCCAACTCCGCGCACACTTTCGGATTTGCCTGCGATTTCGAGTATAATTTTAGCGCCATATCACTATCGACCGGGGAAATCACATCGCCCAACTCTTCGCTCGGCTCCAACTTGTCCTCCGCGAACCACTGGTCGATGAGTTGTTTCTTGTTTTGTCTCAACACCAACTTCGCCAACTCCACGGATTCAATTTTGTTAAGCTTGCCCATTTGCAAACACGCGCCGAAGTACTGCAACGCTGGCGGAGAAGACCCCGGCTGTTGCGGCGCTTGCTGAAACTTTTGAATGGTATTCATCGTTCTCAAGGAACCGTATTTTGCCGCCAACTCGGCGGCGCCTTTGAAATCGCCGGCATTAAACAACGCGTCGAATCTCGGCGTAATTAACGCCTCTGCTCCTGGTAACGATGCTCTACCAGCGATCGATAGCGCTAACTCCAAGTTGTTCAACTGTTGAGATACGAACGGCACGACCGCACTTTCGTTGATGGTCGCCAAAATGACTTGCCCTCTTCTGTTGACGCAATAGATGCCACCCGTCTTCTCTGAAATGCACGCGATGAACACGGGATCGTTGGAAATTTTATTCCTGTACACCGCAGCACCCGTTTCGATATCGTTCACGAACAACAAACCCGCTTTCGTGACGGCGTAAATCAACCCGTACTTTTTCGAGATTTGCATGCTCACCGGGAAATCGTCCGCAAACTCTGGCGGGAAGAATAATTCCGTCTGACACTTTTGAAACGCGTTCGTATTTCCGGGTTGCATTCCAAGCTCGATGATGTGCATCTTCGATTGCACGCTCCCGTCTCCCGGATTGACTGTCTTTTGCGCAAAGGCAACAATCTGACTCGCTTTCGCGTTCCCGGGCACATGAAACGTCCCAAACGCGGCGCCATGCGCCTCCAACGCCTGCGATCTCTGTTGCGCCGCCGAATATAACTGCATGTTCCCTTTCACCAACGCCGGTCTCGACGAATCACCGGGCGCAATTCCAATCAATGCAAACCACTGCATGTCTTGACTCGCTTTGTACGAAATGATTTGAGATCCCGCCAAATTCGCCGTTCGATCGAAAACCTTCTCCGGCACCGAGTCCCCGCTCATCGACCAGTGATACACCGACGTATTTGTCACCACCCCTAACATCGTCGCATCCAACCATTTCCAAAAAACAACCGGTTCGTCCATCTGATGACTCTTCATCTTCGCTTTTTGCTCAATGTTGAATATTTGCAAGTGATCTTTCCCAACGCTCTCCGCCGTGGTCGCTTTCAACGCGATTATTCTCTGCTCTGGATTCATCAGCGCGGAATCCGCGGTGATCGGTCGCTTCAACGGTTGCGACGGCGACGCGACGTCAACAATCACCACCGAGTTCGCCGTTCCGGTTTCTCGGACGCAAATGAACTTTTCCGACTCCATCGTCACGTTAGTGAAGGAAATCATCGCCGGGTTGATGCCCAGCGACGTCAGCTGTGTGTGTGTTTTTTACGCGCAAAGGAAGAGGATAAAAGAAAAGAGAAGCGTCAGCGATGCGAGTGAAGATGCGACCATCGCATTCGGTCGTTCAGAAATCCTTCCGCCGCCGGGAGAGAAAAACCACTCGAGGAAAAAGAGAATAAAATGAAATTTGATCGAACGCGGAGGGCACCCCAATTGGGTCAATTAACTACTCCACTTCAACGCTTTTCGCGCGCGCTCGAAAGAGAGAGAGAGAGAGAGTACAAAATTTGCGTACCTGTATGGCCTCGCTCACGTTCACCGGTGGCGTCGCCATCTTTCAACTCTCCGGTATTAAAAAAAGCGGCTAATAAAATAGAGAGAGAGAGGTGCGTGTGGGGAAACTCTCTCGGGTCAAACAAAACTTTTCTTTAAAAAAGCGACACACGCCTCTCTTCGAAAAAAAAAAAGGAAAAAAAAGGAAAAAGCATCAGAGCAAAAATAAAAGCTTTTGCGCTATCGGAATACTACGACAAACATATTTTAATGCCATTTAACTTGTTCTCACGTTTAATTATCTTCGGAACTTTCGTCGTCGCTATCGTCGTTATCGTTATTTCCGTAACTCTCTAAGGATTTGATGACCTGCGTGGCTTCTTTCATTCTCGATTTCTTCTCGCGGTTGTGCAACTCGCTCGGCGCCATGCACCTCTTTTCGCAGCCGCAGGTTTGGCCGACAGAAGCGATGCAGATGAGATCTGCTTTGGCGGATAACACTCTCGCGGATGCTTGAGCTTCGTCTAAGACGGTTGGTTGCATCGCTCTTAAATACGTGGCTTCTTTTTCCATGGAGTTGTATTTTTGCGGCGCGTGAAGCGTGATGTAGCCGGCTTCGTCGAGCGCGCGCAACATGTCGTGTTCGAGCTGGAAGGAGTGGTGCGGGTCTTCGCCAAACTCGCGAGAGTTTTTGTAGAGCTCGGCTAAATCGTTCTCAAAGTAGTGCCAGGCACTCCCTCCGATGCACCCACCTCCAGCGGCACCCCAGCATCCGCCTAAACCTACGCCGTAAACGTCCACGGATTCGCAGAGTTGAATGGCGAGGAAGACGGCGAGCCAACCAGAGGAAGGAGACCCTCTTCCTGGATAGGTCAAACCTCTCTTCGCTTCGATGCGTTTGCGCAAGGTATCTAACAAATCACTCGCGGCTGTCGCCCCTGGCGGGTTGATGCGAACAACGTTCACGTCTGGTCGACGATTTTTCAACTCCGAAACGACGTTGTAGAAATCCTCGCCGTCCGTCCTAGAAACGAGCAAAGTGGAGTTCCATTCGAGCGGAAGCCGCGCTAAATTATACACCGATGCGCCGTATGCTTTCGTCCAGAGGTTGTTCACGATTCTGTGCGTCGTTTTAGTCCCGACGTACTTTTCAAATCCTAAAGTCGGTCCGTTGTTCATGCGAAAAACGGTGTCGTGGCTATCGATTTCCTCGCCGTACTCGTGGATTAAATTTCTTTGAGAGTTTCCAACTAACGCGCATCTTTTGTACTCTGGTGGAGGCGCAACGTCTGGCAACACCTCATCGACTAACGCGGAGCGAAACAAAGTGTTTGTAACTCCGGTTGAATTCCCATCCGCTTTCTTGACGACGCCGCCTTTGACGTTTTTCGACCTTCTCGCGTTCTTGCGCGCGGCGTATCGAGCGAATTTACCTTCCCATTGCAAAGTGCCTCCTTTTCTTTCGACTAAACCAAACACGTGCGGCATAGCTCTTTCTGCCTCGACAGTTCTCGCGAAATAGTTAATCACGTCTTTCGGATTTTTCGCTTTGACTTGCACGCCTTCCACGATGGTCGGCGTTAATTTCCTCACCGCTTCTTCCCACTCTTCGCTGTGCTTTTGTCGCTCATCCGGCGTCCACCTTTCCGCGCCTTTCCTTTTCCCACCGTTTAATTCGGGAATCTGCAACAATTCGTCGATCCAGGCCTCGTCGAGTTTCTTATCTTCTGCCAACATTTCGTTCCTCGCTTCCAGTAGCGCTCTTTTAAAAACGATGGATAAATCCGCCTCGTTCGCCGCGCTCCCCACCCCGTTGAACACGGGCGACCCGGGATACTTCTTCGAATACGCGATTTCTCTCTCCGCTGCTAAAACTCTTCTCCTCGCTTCGGTTTGAATGACACCGGTCGAATCCAGCGTCCTCTCGTCCGTCCCGGCTGCGATAGCCGCCGTCATCACCACCGTCGCTCTATCCATCCACAACAATCTCTCCGCCGCTAACTTCCCCGCGCACTGGTTCGCGGTCTTATCTCTGTTCGTCCACGCTTCTCTTTTCAAAGTGATAATTTTCTTCTCTAAACCTTTCCTATATTCCGCGAGCTTCTCGCACGTTTCCATCCCGATGGGTAACTCCTGTCTCTGACATCCGTCGCCGCCGTACTCGAGCGTCTTCTCGCAGTTCTTCCGCTCCGATATCGCCTGTTGCTCGCTCACTTTATACGTCCTCAACTTCGCGCGTAATTTCGCCAACTCCTCGGACATCGTCTCCAACTCCTTCGCGAGCGGGTCTTGCGCCGCGCGTCCCCCGTTTTTCTTCGCCAAAGCTCTCTGAAGCTCCTCCACTTCTACTTTCTTCCTTTTCAACTCGATTTGTATCGCCGAATCTCTCACGCGCCGCTTCGAGTCGCTGGCCGGGCACAGCTCGTCCGCCGTCGGACATCGCAGCGACGACGACGACGAAGTAGAAACCCCACCCCCAGACGCCCTCGAAGCGCTCTCGTACCGATGCACCGCCCCACCAAAGTCGTTCCCATCGTCAGAGGAAGACGACGAAGAAGAAGTGGAGGCGTATTCACCAATCGAAATCCTATGGTGCGCGTGTGCGCACTTCTCGTGCTCCGACATCGACTTCCCGATCAAATACGCGATCGTCAGCAGGCAAAACACGAGCAACTGTCGGTCCGTGCTCAGATTTTCCCATCGTTGCCCGATCGATTTCTTATTTCCTTTCAGAAGAGGCGCCATTTTTGTTTTAATTAAAGCTTTAATTTTTTCCCCATCACACGCATCTAAAAGTGAGGAAAAGGTCGGATTCCTCACAAAAGAGAAAAAGAAGATAAACCGCGCAACGCTTTCTCTCTGCATTTAAGAAGCGCGTCTCTTTTTGTTTTTATCTCTCTCTATCTCTCTCACGCGATTTAAGCACATGAGCTTTTTTGCGTTCGCTTGTTCTTCGCATTCTGCCGCGCCGCGGCGCTTCGTGGCGCCTTCGTGCAGCTCTTCTTCATCTTCATCTTCATCTTCTTCCGGGAAAAGAAGATACGGTGAAACGATGAGGAAGAAGAACGCTCTTTTTACCGAACGAGGAGGAAGACGAAGAAGAAATATCGCGACAAAAGCGGAAGGAGGAGGAGGAGAAGAAGCGACTACGAATGCGATTACGACGAACGGAGACGTCGAGGAAGAGAACGCGTCGTCAGAACGATTGGAAACGACGACGACGACGACGACGAGAAAGACCAAAGGCGCGACGCCTCTTTTAGTCGTGGATTTGGAAAAAGGGACGGTGAAATTGGCAAAAAATCGAAGAAAAGACAAGGCGAGAATACAAGGCGCGCTGGCGGCGGCGGTGAAGCGATCGGAGGTGAAATTGAACGACATGGGATCGACGAAGATTGGTCCGTTAGAAGAGGACGATTGCATGGACGCGACGAATTTAGTAATGGATTTGTTCTTTAAGGTTCGACCGCAAGATTTCTTAGCGAGGAAGAGGCTGGCGAAGGCGCAGTCGGATAGAGTGTACGCCGGGTTGTTGGACGGGGTGCAGAATTCGACGGACAGAGTTTTGATCGCGGCGAAAGTCGGTTCGAACTTGGTTGGTATCGCGGAGGTGTCGCTACCGAACGGGAAGAGGTTTGGTGCGGAGAATTATCGGCCGAAAGCGCCGGCGGATAAACCGTATTTGTCGGACGTGGCGGTTGCGACGACGCAAAGAGGGAGAGGGATCGGTAAAGCGTTGGTGTTAGCGGCGGAAGAGTGCATGAGAGAGATGGGCGAGACGACGATGTATACGCACACAAAGGTGGATAACAAAGGTGCACAAAAATTGTTCGAGAAGTGTGGGTACGCGGAGCCAGAGTGGGCGAAGAAGGGTCTGACGCAAGCGCAAATCGCGCAAAGAAGCACGGAATGGAACCCCTTCGCCGCGGTTGGCTTGGTCGAGGTTGGGCATTTTATGCTTGAAAAGCCGTTAGGACAATAAGGACGATGCCGATGGTAATCTGAAGTTTCTCGTCATCGAGATGTAGCGAGCGCGAGCTTTATTAATAATACAACTATAACACATGAACTAAACTTTCCTATCGGGGGATTCCTTCTTTTTCGATTTCTTCCTACTCTTTTCTTTCTTTTCTTTCTTCTTCTCTTTTTTCCGTTTCTTGACGAGGGTGCAGAGCGTTTCGGCGTCGCGTTTCAACCGCAAGGCGTGAATTACGCACGATCCAGCGCCAGTTTTTCGAAATTCCGGGTGTAAACTCGACACGGGAACCTCCGCGCGGTCGAAGTCCTCTTTTGTCGCCTCTGTGTAAAATGTAGTCTCTGCTAACGGATGCCCCGCGGGGTACCGGCGAACGTTCCCGATGAGAATCAACGTGTCTCTTCCAGCTAAGCGTTTCATCGTGTCTACTAACGCTTTCCATTTGCTCGTGTCGTTTCCGTAAACGACATCCGTGGCGAGGATAAAATCTGGATGTCTCTTGAGTTCTAGAATCTTTAGAGCATCGCCTGCGCCCCAGACGAGTTTCTTCGTCGAAGATCCTTCGCTGGCGTTCTTCTTCATGTTCTTTTTCAGAAGCGAAAGAACGTCGTCGTCACCTGTGTTGCGAGTGAATACAAACGCAAAAAAGTAAGTATTATCGGTCAGTGTGCTGTAACACTCAAAGTAAGATGAGATGTGAATTTAAAAAAATGTACGAGAGCTACTATCAGACGCATCCGTGGCAAAATAAAGGATGTTGTCAGCGAAACTCCCCGGTGACTTTTCAGTCAACTCTTTTGTACGCTCTCTCTGAAACTCAACGGTCACGAAGGAAGACCAGTCGAGGGATTAACCGGAGCGAATGTGTGAACGATAAAGAAAAAATGAAACGAGACTGCTTGAGAAACCAATACACGTACCGTCAGTTGCAATGATGTTTGCTCCGAGTTTTGAAGCTACGATGGAAGGCAATCCGAGTCCGGCGCCGAGCTCGACGCCTAGTTTTCCTTTACCAAAAAACTTCTCTCGAGCGTTAACTTTAGGCGTAATGAAGCCATCCTCGCTGAGTTTACTCCATTTCATATCGTTCGTGCAGAATGCGTGCAAATCAATAGCCGAAAGTCTCGATATCCATTCAGCTAAGACTCTCGATCCTTCCCAAAGAGCGACTCCGGTATTTTGGCGTCCGAATCCACCACATGAGTCATCCACTCTATCAATTTGTTTCGACGCGTCGTTCGTTGGCGTAGCCGAGCGAAGTTTGATCGCGGACTCGTCGACTAATCCTAGCGCAGGGAACGGAATCTTAACCGTCCTTTTTGAGCTCAAGAGTTCGTTCAATTTTTCGTACTTGCGCACATCACCTCCGGCTCTCTCGATCGCGCCAAGAAATTTGAGCAACTCTTGCGCGTTGAACGTGTCCAGAATTTTTGCAGCGCGTGAAGCAATTGTCTTCAAAACCTTTTCGGGCGTATCTAATCGTTTTGCAAACGCTTCGCTCACGTTTGCGAGATCTCGTGCGTTGAATTCTTCGATAAAATTTTCACCGAGCAAGTCTTTGTGAGCGGATTCAAAGACGTCTCTCGCGTATTCGTTCGTGGCCACATCGGGTAAGCCACTCGAAAACGCCCAAAGAATCATTGAAAACGACCGGGCATCTGTTTTTGTTCTGAAAAACAGAGAAGGCGACGACGTATTTGAGAAGTGCGTTCGAGAAAAGAGCTCAAACGTAGATTTGATTCCGGTATCTTCGAAACCAACCACGTCGCCAATTTTTGCGAGCGACCAAAGAATCGTGGATGCCTGCCGTCCGCTCATGTTGACGATACTGTTCGACTGCTGGAGTACACTCAACATCTCGTTGACGAAAGTCTTTTCTTTTCGTGCGATTTTCTCTAGGAGTTTCGGAAGCTTTGCGAGCGCCCAAAAGACGTTGGCAATTAATCCCACCTTTCCGGTTTCGTCCTCGTCGTTTTCGATATTCGCATCGTCGGTGTACGAAGCGATTGCTCTGGTAAAGAATCGGCACACTTCGTACGCTAACTCCTCGTTCTCTTCACCATCCTGCCCTATATCGCACGCTGTTCCGTCGCTATCGTTAACTAACCCAACACCCACCATGACCATCGATAACTCGTGCGCGTTCATATTCTCCAAAACACTCTTCGTCAACGTTTTCAGCTTGAACCAAAATTTCGGATCCTTCGCGCACTGATTGACTTTGGCGAATGCTAAAAACGTATTCGCGACGTGCCTGGACTCAAATCGACCTTTCACGGTCTCCGATACGAGCAATATTTTCAACTTATGCGCCATCTTAGTCACCAAAACCTCTCTCCCTCCCTCGTTATTCTGCGCCTCGCTGAACTTTGCCATCGCCCACGCGATGTTGGCGAATTCCTGCGCGTTGAATCGTTTGGTCGGAGGGCCAGAACATCCAATATCCAACGCGTCCACTATGGCCTTATTCAAGTCACACTCATCGTCGACTACCCAAACCATCGACCGTTTCCGTCCACCCTCTCTATCCGAAGAAGAAGAAGAAGAAACCGACATCTTCGCCAAAGACCAACACACGTTCGACACGCCTTGCGTCGTCCACTCGCGCCGCTCTGACGCCGCGAACATCCTCTGCAAAGGCGCTTGCATCCGCCCGATCGCCTCTTCGACGACGCTACTACAATCATCATCACCGCGCATCTTCAAACGGTCGCCATAAATCTTTGCCGACGCCCAAAACAAGTTTGAAATCTCTTGCGCGTTAAACGCCGTCTTCTTATTCGTCTTCTTCTTCTTCTCGTAAAAGCGCACCGCGAGCTCCGAAACCTTTCTCGCGACCGCAACCGCCTCCGCTCCCAACTTTCCGTCGTCGTCGCCTTCGTCGTCGGCGGCGCTTCTCACCAAACGCATCTTCCCCAGCGACCACAAAATCGCGCTCAAATGCCTCGGTTCGAGCTGCGAACCGTTACTCTTCGCCTCTTCTTCCTCGAGAATCGCTCGGCACCGCTCGAGTAAAACGCGCGTCGCTTTGCGCGTGGTCTTCTCTTCTTCTTCTTCTTCGCGAGCAGCCGCCTTCTCCGTCTTCGCGTCGTTGATGAATCTCGCCTTCGCCAAGCGACTCAGCGCGGTCGAGACGTTGACGACGTTAAAATCGCGACTCCATTTTTCAATCGCGAGTGCGAGCGCGCGTCGTTGTTGTCGTTCGGAGTTGTTGTTGTTGTTTGATGCGTCGCAGAGCGTCTTGTTGATGCGCTGGTGCAGCGTTGACATTTTACTTGTGTCTTCCCATTGTTTTGGGGAAAAGAAATGGAGAATTTCCGCACAGAGATACACACACGTAATCGCTGAAAGAAACGACCCCCCTCGGAGAGCACTCGCAAAAGCTTGTTTTATTTGACTTTATCGTAATTATATGATGTTGTCCTTAGCGTCCTTATCTTCGTCTTCTGCCCTTCTCGCGTCTGCCTCTTCTTTGAATTCGAGAAGACGATCTTCCACCGTCGTCGTCAGCGCGACGATGAAGAATACCGCCTTTGCGAGAAGAAACAATAACAACACCATCATTAGCACAAAACAGAGAAGAGGAAGAAGAGGCGATTTAGTCGTTCGCAACGGTTTGTTCGGTCTCGGTCTTCCGGAAATCGTCGTCATCGGCGGCGTCGTGGCGTTGTTGTTCGGGCCGAGTAAACTTCCCGAGCTCGGGAAATCGTTGGGGAAAACGGTGAAGAGTTTTCAATCGGCCGCGAACGAGTTCAACGAGGAGTTGAAGAAAGAAGTGGACGAGCAAAAGCCGGCGGCGACGACGACGGAGAAAGGAAAGGAGGAGGAGCCGAAGAACGAGGAAGAGTAATTCGTTTGATATACATAAGAGAGAGAGAGAGAGAGAGGTGGAACTTTGCGTTGCGTTTAATACAAGTATATTATCTTTATTATTGTGTTCATTTCAACTCGCGAGATACTATTACTAGATATGGTGTATCTTCGGTGGTAAAAAATCTTTTCGCGAGAGCGAGAGAGCACCATCGACGTCTCGCTTCTTCGTTTTTACAAACCAGCTTTCATCTTCGCTTTACGTAAAGCTACCGCGGGACGTTTTTTACCCGACGCGCGAGGCTCCTTGTTCTTCTTCTTCGTCGTCGTCTTTGCCGGCGTGCCTTTTTTACCTTTGGACGAACCCGCGTTTGCGCCGCCGCGCTTTCCGTCGCCGGTGACCGACGATTTCTTCTCAAATTTAGCTACTTTGTTCCCTTTCGCAGAACGACCGCCTTCCCAGGAATTCGCTTTGCGTTTGTTTGCGTTGTTTTCGCTAACGCTGCCGCTCTTACTCTTCGCGTTTCCTTTTCCGACGCGTTCTCGAGATTTGGTGACCTCGTTTCCTCTTTTCGGAGCGACGACGCCAACTTTAGTGACGCGAAGTTCCCGTTTACCCATCTCGAAACCATCTAGTAATAACGCCGTTCTCGCGGCTTTGACGGATTTGAACAGAACAAACGCGATGCCTTTACCCGTTCGCGTCGTTTTGTCTCGCACAACTCTAACCGCCTCTAGCTCCGTCTTCAACTCCTTATACTCTTTGTTCTTGGTGAAAATCTCGATGACTTCCTCGTCGGACACGTCAAAGGGTAAGTTGCCGACAAACACGGATTTCGTTCGATCGTAGTTCACGCCGCTCCCATCGTCTCCTGTTCCTGCGCCTCCTCCTTTCTTCTGGCTCGATTTCGCCGCAAAATCTACTCTCAGCGTGTGGCCTTTGAACTTTTGCATGTTGCCCTTCTTCACCGCTCGTTCGCAATCCTTCTCTCGTTTCCACACGATGTACGCGGTGCATCCACTCTTTGACGCCTCGTTAATTGCCCCGTTGTTTTCTTTATTCTTCTTCTTTCCCAGCGAACCTAAAATCTTAGCTCGAATAGGCACTTTCGCGTCCTTCTCGTCCGCGTTCTTTTTCAGCGGCACGGAGCGTATCCGCGCGGAAACCACCTCGGCGTGCTTCGCTTTCGAACCCATCAATTCCTTAAAAAACGCCACCAACTCCTTAGGTTTCGTTTTCGTCGGCACGTTCCCCACGAATATCGTCCTCTTCAGTTCCTCTTTCATCTCTTCTTCCGTTTTCTTTGACGTCGACGTCGACGCGTTTTCGCTCGTCAGACTTCTCGCGCTCTTCTTCTTCCCACCTTTAACGAGCCCTTCGTACTCTTCCTCGTCCGAGGAATACTCGCCCTCCATCGTCTCTTCCTTCGTTTCCGCCAACACGCTCTTATTTCTCCTTCTTTTCTTTCCCTTCGCCTCTGCGTCGTCGTCGTCGTCGTCGTCGTCTTCCTCTTCTTCTCGCTCTTTTTCTCTCGAAACGTCCCGCGCGTGTTTCATCGCCGCCATCAGTCGCTTCTTTTGCTCCTTCTTTTTTCCGCCGTCCTCGTTTTTCGCATCGTCGCCGTCCTTGCTCTTCTTTTTCTTTTTAGCGTCGTCGTCGCCGAAAACGCCAGCAGCAACAGCACCCACGACCGGCGGTAACAAAGCTCTCTCGCGTTTCTCGAAGAATTGAGATTCAGAGCTGAACAATGGGTTGGACGATTCAATCTTCACGCCGTCGAAGATGCCCATCTTCTTATGCGTTTTCGTGCGTTTTTTTTTCTCCCGAACGAGAAACGAC
>Ga0255753_1002768_pt1 | contig 18912 bp, 15 predicted proteins | sample 041ome_10_FD_179953 | JGI IMG/M metagenome (GOLD analysis project Ga0255753, IMG submission 179953) | Coastal salt marsh microbial communities from the Groves Creek Marsh, Skidaway Island, Georgia - 041412US metaG (version 2) | ecosystem: Environmental > Aquatic > Marine > Intertidal zone > Salt...
CAGAGCGTGCGCGGGCTTCATCCCAACGGATGGATCGACCTTGCACTTCGCGCCGCGCAGTCATCACGCGATTGACCATGAGATTTGCAACGATTTAGTCCTCTATTAAACTTCTTATTTGCTTTTGTAATTGCACACCATTGTTGTATATTAACCGCAACACGGGCGTAGTCAACCACATTGCAAAAACTGCGCATAAAGATGATAAAAAACGGAGAGAATCCCATGAAAGTAGCAATCATTACCGGCGCAGGTAGCGGTATCGGTCTGGCCACCGCAATACAGCTACATGCGCAGGGGCTCGCGATTGTCTGTGTGGGAAGACGCGAAGATAAACTCAAAGAGCTTGAGTCTGAACTTGCGGATCCGGCGCGCGTTTTGAGCGTAGCCGCAGATATCAATACAGAGAGCGCACCCGAGCGAATCGCACGCGCAGCGCTCACTCAGTTTGGCCGAATTGATTTTTTAATCAACAACGCCGGCCTCGGCTCACCCAAACCACTGCATGAAACCACAGACGAGGACCTCGACCAATTTCTGGGCGTCATGTTGCGCGCACCCTTTCGGTTAACACGCGAGGTGCTCCCGCATATGCCCTCGGGCTCGGCGATAATCAATGTCACCTCGACCTTTGCTGTCATTGGCGGGCGTCGCGGCGGCGCCTATACCGCAGCCAAAGGCGGGCTCAATTCGTTAACGGAGCATATCGCCTGCGAATATGGCCCGCAGGGTATTCGGGCCAATAACGTAGCACCCGGCGTTACCATGACCGACATGGTCCGCCATCGGTTTGAAGACAAAGGCTTTCAACGCATGAATGTCGACATGACGCCATATCCTAGACTTGGCGAAGTCGAGGACGTCGCCAGTACGATTGCATTCTTATGCTCTGAGGGTGGATCCTACATTAACGGTCAAACGATTGTGGTAGACGGCGGTTGGACTAAGACCAAGTATTTATCGCCCCGAGTTTTAGAGGCCGATATTGAATAGGCGTGCGACTGGCTCGCGGATCCGATCGATAACGGGAGAGATTCTACCCATGGACACGAATACAGAAGTGTTGCCATTGCGGTTGAGTAAGGCAGACTGACATTATGACGATAGCATCACACCGTGATAACACATGCGCAGGTCGAGCACTCATTATTGGCGCCGGAGCCCTCGGCAGTGCGGTGGCATTGCGCCTGCACGACGCAGGCTTAGAGCTCACCTTCCTAGCGAAGCGAGAGCACGCTGAGCGACTCAGTCGACCGCAAGTTTTTCATCACGAACCGGATTCACGAGAGTCGGAGCTGAGCGACTTCGAAGTGATTTACGATTTGAATGAGGCCGCGCCCAGCGAAATCGACTGGGTCATTCTGGCTCTGAATGGCGCGATATTAAAAGGACCCGAAGGATGCGCCCTACTCGCTAGTCTCGGAACGCATTTCCGGGAAAGCGAAGCGACTTTACTCTTGTGCTCGGTCGGACTGGGACTCGTGGAATTTGTGCAGAACACCTCCCAATGGAATCTCGAGCGCTGCATCCAGGGCACCCTCGCACATTATGTTTACCAGAACTATACCGGCGCCCCGAACAAGGCCCACACGCTCGCGGTTGACTACCACAGCTTCAAACTTCCTGGGGCACCGTCGTTTATCCTCTCAGATCAACCCTCAGAGGCCAGCGCATGCTTCCAAGCGCTATACGATGACACTCCCCAGAGTCCCTGTGCGCGCCTTCCTAATGAGCTGTTCCAACTCAATACGACGCTGTTTTTGCCACACATGCTCGCCTGCGACATAGCCGGCTGGCCGGCTTCTGAAGAGCTGGTGCAAATGACCGAGGTGTGGCACCTGTACTGTGAGGCAAGCCGCGAAATCATGCGTCTGCCCATATTCGGCGCCAGTGGCGAAAGCATGCTACGCAACAGCTCTAATGACGAACTGGCCGAACAACTGCTCGCTCGAACCGAGGCACTCAAGCCCTTTGATATCGATGCATTCAATCAATTTCACCACGGCGGAAAAATGAAAGCGCAGAACGAACTGATGTTTGCCGACTGTATCGAATACGCCTTGGAACACGGAATTGAAATGCCCGCATGCCAAAAGCTGATAGACAAATCGAATGCAAACCCTGAACAACAACGGAGATAACTCAATGACCACAAAAACCGCACTCGTTACGGGCGCCGCTGCTGGAATCGGCAAAGCATGCGCTATCAGACTCGCAGAGCAAGGCTATGGTGTCGGCGTGCTAGACTTAAACCTCGAAGGATGCAAAGCTGTCGTTAGCGAGATCGAGGCCAACGGTGGAAAAGCACTGGCTTTGCAGGCGAGCATCACCGACGCGAGCGAGGTCAAAGCCGCTGCGGACGAGCTGAGAAACGCGCTTGGCCCCATCGTTATCGTCGTTAACAATGCCGGCGTTTCAAACTTTATCCCCTTCGAGGAACTAGAAGAAAAAGATTGGGACTTTATGTTAGACGTCAACGTCAAAGGCACCTTCATTGTTACCAAAGAGTGCTTACCCGATATGAAAGAAACGGGCTGGGGTCGAATTATCAACATCTCGTCATCCAGCGCGCAGACTGGCAGCGTCGAACAGGTGCACTACTCGGCCTCGAAAGGCGCGGTCATTTCAATGACTCGATCACTCGCGCAAGCGGTCGGCAAGTACGGCATAACCGTGAACAACATCCCACCCGGGGCGGTTCTCGGCACCATCATGTCAGAAGAAAATATCGGACGTTTTCGCGTTTCAATGGATCAGCTAAAAGCCATGATCCCAGTAGGACGCACCGGTGTTGCTGACGATATTGCACACACGGTTGTTTGGCTGGCATCTGAAGGCGCCGGCTATGTCTCAGGTCAGACTATCGGGGTCAATGGTGGCAGAGTTGTATCTTAACTAGATTGCGCCCCCTTAACGGAGGGGGTCACGAACCATTCGATTTGACCCACACGCAGTGCCGACGCAACTTACCTCTGTGCGGCAAATGGATAAACCCCCTTTGGGCTGGAGATAAAAGCAGCCCCTACTTTTTCAGTGGCTCAGGCGCACCGACGCCCATCAACTTTGACAGGTGATAGTGTAAATTGATGGTGGAGCGCTCCATGTAAGGATTGGGCATGTTGCCCGCATGCCCAGACACCCGCATACCTTTCTGAACCGCCTCCATGTTGCCAAAATCCTGAGAGAGCACGTAGCACCAAGCCTCGGCGGTGGGCTCACAATACTCCCACTGGGTTTGAGGTTCTTCGCCAGCGGGGTAGAGCTCGTATACCGCACCTTCGAAAAGACACTTATTGGGATCATCGCCATAGGGACGCGCGCTGTAGCACAGCATATTATTGACCGAGTGACCAATCTGAAAATTGGGAAAGACCTGCCAAGCGGTGCCGCTTTTGCCAACGTGCTCAGGATCCACTACTGGCCAAAACACACCGCGCTTTTCGTCATCGGCGCGCGCACTTTTCAACCAATGCCCTAGCACCTCTGGCGCAGGGGTACCCTCTGGCAACTCGTCAACGAGACGCTGTGCGGCATCGACTAGGGTCTGCGTAGTATTGGTATTAGCCTTCTCCCAAGTGTAGCGCTGCATTTCCGCGGTCGCTACTCTGGGGTCTCCCTCGGTACCGATGCGAAGTTTCGCCTGTTGATTTTTATCAGCGTTTTTAGGTGCCTCATAGCCAATATTACTGTGCTTCCCGTGCGATCGCGACCAGCCGCGAAACGCGCCGAATTTATTAAATTCCGGGTGGGTTTGGGCAACATGATAGGTTTCATTGAAAGCTTCCAGTGCGACCTTCCAATTACAATTGAACACGCCCCACTTACGCCACCGACAGCGCATGTTGTGAAGTTCAAATGGATCCAACATCTCGGGAATGGGGCCCAAAAATTCAGCGAGAGATTCGCTATTAGGATCCAGATTGATCCAAATCCAACCCCCCCAAAAATCGATTTTCACCGATTTTAGAGAAGTACATTCTGGATCAAGAGCCCCTTGCCAATCCTCGACTAGAGGGATGGTGGTGGCAGCACCGCTGGCGTCGTAAGTCCAGCCATGATAGTTGCACACAAAATGTTTGCGACGACCGTGCGCGTTGCGTTGCCCGGCGGGCACGTCAACTAACTTGCGGCCGCGATGCGTACAAACATTGTGAAAGGCCTTGAGGGTGCCGGCACTGTTGGTGACCAAAACCGAATCGTCGCCCACCTCAAAGGTAATATACTCGCCATCTTGCGCCAGATCCTCGACGCGACCGGCTTGCAACCACACTTTGCGCCACAGCTTGTTGACCTCGTTTCTTGCATACTCCGGCGACACGTAAGCATCAACGGGGATTCGAACGGGCCCGTCGGGAAAATCGGCGGGGCTATCGTGCTCATGTGACATTCACCACCTCTCCTATGTTTATGTGTTTAAAACCGAAGACAGGCCTACGAAGCCTCGTATCCGAGCATCGCTTTGACCTCTAGGTACTCTTCGAACCCCCACTCGCCCCATTCGCGACCGTTACCGCTCTTCTTATAGCCACCAAAAGGGGCGTGAAAATCGAAGCCACCGTTGATCGAAATCCACCCAGAACGAATACGCCGGGCAACCGCGCGGCAAGCCTCGACATCTTCACCATTCACATAGCCCGCTAAACCAAAGTCACTGTCATTCGCGATCTCGACAGCGTGGTCGATGTCTTTGTATGGGATAACGCAAAGTACCGGGCCAAAAACCTCTTCGCGTGCGATCGGCATCTGGTTATCGGTAATAAAGACGGTCGGTTTAACGTAGTAGCCGATCTCGAGTCCGTCGGGGCGACCGGGGCCGCCAGCGACTAACTCCGCACCGTCATCTATAGCATCATTGATGTAGCGCTGAATAATATCGAACTGGCTCTTTGATACCACCGGTCCCATAGCGACATCGGTAGTGGGATCGCCCACCGTAACGGCTTCCGCGGCAGAACGCATAACGCCCTTAGCTTGTTCAAGCAAGTGCTCAGGAACTAACAAGCGCGAACCCGCGCTGCAAGTTTGACCGCAATTACCCATCATCCCACCAGTCGCAGCCGCAATGTTGTCCAGTGCCGATGCATCGTCCAACACAATAAAGGCCGACTTGCCGCCCAGCTCCTGGCACACGCGCTTGACGGTGCCCGCGGCGTCTTTCGCAATTTGAATACCGACCTCTTCAGAACCGGTAAAAGACACCAAATCAACGTCTGGGTGGGTCGAAAGCGCCGATCCAATCTCCGAACCTTTGCCTTGCACCATGTTAAAGACACCGGCCGGGAAACCGACGGCGTCGATCATTTCCGCCAGTATTTGCGCCGAGTAGGGTGCCAACTGCGGCGGCTTCAGAACCATCGTGCAACCGACCGCGAGCGCGGGGAAGGCTTTCACACAGGTCTGATTCATAGGCCAGTTCCATGGGGTAATCAGACCGCACACACCAATGGGCTCTTTACGGATCATGGTTTGCCCGCGCAACTCCTCAAACTGATATTTTTCGAGGATCTCAATGGCGGTGGTAAGGTGCCCCATCCCCAAATGCACGTGGAAAGTATTCGCGAGCCCAGAGGCTGCACCCATCTCCTCCGTTATCGCAGCACCCAAGTCGCCCGCTCGGCGCTCATACTCTGCAACCAAAGCCTTCAATAGCTCGAGACGCTCCGCCACGCTGGTGGCTGACCATACAGGAAATGCTGCTTTTGCGGCCGCTACCGCGGCATCGACATCCGCCTGCGAACCCAAACTGATGCGCCCCGAAGGCGCTTCCGTTGCTGGATTGATTACCTGAGCCGTGCGCGGTTGGACCGGATCCACCCAACGCCCGTTGATATAAAACTGAGTGCATTCGCGCATGGCCTACTCCTCGTTAATCACGGATTATTATTGCGTACCTTCAGCGTACCAGGTTCTAAACTCTTCGTAATTCGGCATTTCTTCTGAGTTCACTTCGGGATCAATCGGTACGTGAATGACCGTTGGTTTGCCACTCGCATAGGCTTCCTTAATGGCGCCACCCAGCTCAGCGGATTTATCGACGTACATCCCTTGGCAACCGAGACCTTCCGCGACTTTGTCGAAGCGCACGTCTTTACTCCAATGCACACCGGGCTCCGTGGTAGCGCCTTTACCAAAGGTCCGCTTGTAAACCCCCACTTCAAGCCCCCATTGAAAATCGACGCCCACCACGACGACCAAAGGCATATTCAATCGCGCCGCAACTTCCAGTTCACCAATGTGGAACATGAAAGCGGAGTCACTGGTTAAAAGCATAACGGGGCGCTGACATCCATCCGCTAAACTAGCGCCCAGCGCATAAGGCAACCCAGTACCCAAATGACCGAAGTTTTGGTTCCAGACCACGTCATGTGGTTTTGCCTGGGAATAGGTCCACTGGAAAATAACCGTTGCGCCACCGTCACGGACCATGATGCCGTTCGCAGGGAAGGCTTTGGTCGCTTCGACAACCCAGCGCCCGGTGTGCATCAGCCCATCCGTATTAGGCACCTCATCGGCCAGACGCTGCAGTCGAGCCGCATCGGACTCGATCCAGCTTGCTAAGTTCGGATGATCACCTCTGGGGCTCGCGGACAAGCCCGCGACAAGTTGAGGCACAACTGCCCGCAGATCACCGACGAGCGGAATATCGATCGGGCGGTTCACACCGATCGCAGTTGCATCTTGCTCAATGTAAATCCATGTTCGCTCAGCGTCTTTCGGCGCCCAATGTCGCGTTTTGCCATAGTGAACCGGCTCACCCAGTTCGGTGCCTATCGCCACGCAGACATCCGAAGTCACAACTGCATCGACCGCAGCCTCTGAGAAACCGTAAGGGAAGGTTCGATCCTCCACGCCCTCGATAAAAGAAGTGCCACCCGAGGTTTGAATAACCGGACAGCCCATCAGCTTAGCCAATTCTGCAACGCTCCCGCCCGCACGCGACGTATGCACTCCGTGCCCACACAGAATAATGGGGTTTTCGGCCTTCGAAATCGCCTCAATGGCGGCCGCGACCTCGGCTGCACCTGCGCCTTGATTAACCAGACGATATTGCTCTGGGCGCTTAACCTGGGGCAGATCGAGTTCTTCGAGAATCACGTGCGAGGGGAATTCAATGTAGCTAGGGCCGGGCACACCTGACAGCGAAGTTCGAATCGCTTCCTGCACAATCTCATCGGTCTGGCTTGCGTATTCGATACTGGCGGAGTACTTCACCGAGTTTTCAAACAAAGGCGTTTGCTTAATAAACTGGATGCGGCCTCGACGCACGCGCTGCTCCGTAATACGAGCGCGCTGCCCGCCAATGAAAATTACGGGCGAGTTTTCAACCAGTGCACACATCATAGCACCCGCGGCATTCGCCACACCCGGGCCGAGTGTTGCGATACAAACAGCCGGCTTACCCGTCATTCTCGCGACCGCTTCGGCCATAAAACCCGAGCTCTCCTCATGATGGGGCGCGATTACCGTCCAACCGCGTCGCTCTGCCGCCACAAAAAGATGCACGAAGTTGGGATCGGGAATGCCGATAAGGTGCTTTATCCCTTCTGCCTCAAAAAGGTCCAGCATGCGTTCATAAACTGGCGTCGCCATAAATTACTCTCCTAAGTTTATCTTGTGATACCCCATTTCAAAGCTCGGATACCGCGTTAAAATCGTGTGGTTAAAATCTGTGTTTACATTACCGAAAAAACTTCATATTCCCGTCGGGCAAACTTCCACTCGCCGTTGACACGCAGGTAGTTGTCGTGGAATCGAGCTAAGAGCTCTTTGCGGTCACCTGTTTTGAGCTCAATGATCTCTCGGCAGTAGGCTATGCCTGTGGCGGTATCGCCATCGATAGAAAGATTATTGGGATACGAAAGCATACTGATGGCCTTAACTGGGCTCATCTTATCGAGGAAGGTTGCACGAATAGCCTCACGCCCAACCACGTCTTCGGGCAGGGATGGCAGTTTCCAGGCCCCATCTTCAGCCCAGTTCTGCATCCAGGCGTCGGTATCAAGACAAGCTAGGGTGCCAGAAAAGGACTCGATCAACTCTCGTATCGCGAGTCGGTCCTCTATTGATCCGTATGCCATTTTGCTCTCCTTTTTATTTTGCTCGCGCCACAGCGACATCGCTCTTCGATGTTATACTATACAACAATGATGTTCAATTTAAAGAGGCCTGAGTATCACCTTAACTGAAATGAAAATCGCCTAAGGCAGCGCCGAGCGCCAGCATAAACCGAGCCGCATCGGCACCATTAATGACACGGTGGTCATAGCTCAGTGAAACGGGCAACATAAGGCGACTGACGGGTTGCCCATCCGCATCGGGCACGAACACCGACCGCGCCTTGCAGACACCTAAAATAGCGACCTCAGGTGCATTGATGATGGGTGAAAAGCCGGTTCCGCCTATGTGCCCTAATGACGAAATCGTGAAGCAGCCTCCGGACATATCCGACATAGGCAAACCTTTACCTTTTGCTCGCGCGGACTTGTCAGCAATGTCATCGGCAATCTCTTGCAGTGTGCGTGTATCGCAATCCTTAACGACAGGTACAACCAATCCGCTGGGTACGTCAGCCGCAAACCCAATGTGGTAATAGTGCTTCTGCGTAACCGTCTCGCCATCCGCCGCCAGAGAGCAGTTGAACTGCGGATACCGCTTTAATACCTCAACGACCGCTTTTATAAGAGCGGGCAAAATACTGCGCTTCTGCTCGGGGTGCGCCTGATTCCAGTTCACCCGGCGTGCCTCCAAGTCGCTTATATCGATATCGTCGTGATGGGTAACGTGCGGAATCGATACCCAATTGCGATCCATCACCTTGCCCACGTAGCTCTGTATTTTGCCGAGCTTGGTGGTAGTGATTGCACCGTAGCGTGAAAAATCATCCTCAGGCCACGGCAACATACGTTCAAACTTACTCGACATTTTTCGCTCCTCTGCCCGATCTACTCTACACGCTCGATGATCACCGCGGGCGCCATCCCGCCGGCCGCGCACATGGTCACCAAGGCTCGCCGTAAACCCTGACGCTCGAGTTCGTCTAGAACAGTCCCCACAAGTACGGCCCCCGTAGCGCCAATAGGATGCCCCATAGCGATCGCACCACCATTCACATTGACCTTCGCGCGATCGAGATTCAGATCTCGGATGAACTTTTCCACCACGACGGCAAAAGCCTCATTGACCTCCCACAAATCGATGTCATCCACCGTTAATCCGGCCTTGGCAAGCACCTTTCTGGCAGCGGGAACCGGCGCATTCAGCATAAGAGTAGGGCAATCGCCAAGGTTGGTAGCCGCTATGACCTTAGCTCGCGGTTTCAAGCCGTGTTTTTTCACTGCATCGGCGGATGCCATCAGCACCGCAGCCGCACCATCCACCACCCCCGAACTGTTGCCCGCATGATGTACGTGCTCAATAACGAGATCAGGGTAGACGGACTGAATGGTTTTTTTGAAGGTCGCACCTTCTTTATTGAGCGGATAATCGCCGATTTGGGCAAAACTCGGCTCCAATTTCGCCAAATCTTCAATTGTCGCTTGCGGGCGCGGATGCTCATCGTGGTCGAGCACGACATTTCCATCGTCATCCAGCACCGGGATAATTGTGTTCGCAAACCGACCTTCTGCCCGCGCCAACTCGGCGCGACGCTGACTCTCAAGCGAGAACGCATCTAAATCCGCTCTGGAGATCCCTTCGAGCGTCGCAATAGCATCGGCGCACACGCCTTGATGGGACTGCGGATACTTCTTCTGCAAACGCGCATTGCCGGTGCCGACACCCAGGGAGGGCAAGCCCGCCTGCTGTTCTAGGCGGCGCTGACTCTCGATTTCGGACATCATTTCGGTACCACCAGCGATCAACAAATCCTCAAATCCGCTTTTCAGCTGGCCTGCCGCTAAAGCAATTGCGCTCAAACCACTGCCACAAAAGCGATCCATTGTTATCCCGCTCACCTCTTGCCCCAAACCGGCGTCGAGCGCGGCCATGCGCCCCATGTCCCCCCCCTGCTTACCCTTCTGTGCGCTGGTACCCCAGATCACGTCGTCTACTGAGTTTGCAGGCAAGTTGTTGCGAGCCACAATGGCCTTAAGCACCGAGGCCGCCAAATGCTGTGGATGCAGCTCTACCAGCGCGCCCTTGCCCGGCTTTCCAGATCCTCTTGGGGTCCTGACCGCGTCGATAATGTACGCTTCGCTCATATTTCGCTCCGTTTTTTCTATTAATAGGATTTCGGCAAGTCGAACACGTTCTCTGCCAAAAAGTTTAGGATCATGTGAGGGCTAACAGGCGCCACGCGTGGAATCAGCACCTCGCGCAGGTAGCGCTCAACGTGATACTCCTGGGCATAGCCCATGCCCCCTAAGGTCAACATGGCGGTGTGGCAGGCCTCAAAGCCAGCCTCGCCCGCGAGATATTTACCGGCGTTCGCTTCGACACCGCAGTTTTCGCCCCGGTCGAATAGCTCCGCAGCCTGCATTACCATTAAGTTTGCCGCCTCAACTTGGGCCCAGCATTTGGCGAGGGGGTGCTGAATACCTTGGTTCATACCAATAGGTCGATCGAAAACGATGCGTTCTCGGGCATACTGCGCGGCACGTTTGAGCGCTACACGCCCCAAACCCACCGCCTCTGCACCCAATAAAACACGCTCAGGATTGAGACCGTGCAAAATAATTTTGAAGCCATCGCCCTCTTCGCCGATACGATCCTGCTCCGGAATAATAAGGTCATTGATGAACACCATATTCGAGTCGACGGCGTGTCGCCCCATCTTATCGATCTTTCGAACTTCGATCGCATCGCGGTCTAAATCGGTAAAAAAGAGCGAAAGACCCTCTGTTTTTTTCTTGACCTCTTCGAGCGGCGTGGTGCGTGCCAGTAGCATCATCTTGTTTGCCTGCTGGGCCACCGAAATCCAAATTTTCTCGCCGTTGACGCGATAGTGACCGCCCTCTTTTACCGCACGAGTTTTGATCTTAGTGGTATCGAGTCCCACATTAGGTTCGGTGACGGCAAAGCACATGATGTCCGTACCCTGAAGAATCGGCGGAATCATGCGCTGCTGCTGCTCCTCGGTGCCAAACAAAGCCACAGGCTGCATACTGAATACGGGGCCATGAATACTCGAGGCCGCGGTCATACCGCCACCGCTCTCCGCAACCGCTTGCATCATGATTGCAGCCTCAGTGATACCCAAACCGGCGCCGCCCACGCTTTCCCCCATAGCAATCCCCAGCCAGCCGGCTTGGGCCATGGTTTGATGAAAATCACTTGGGAAAGTGCCTGATTTATCGCACTCCAACCAGTAATCATCGCCAAATTGCGAGCATACTTTAAGCACCGCTTCACGAATTTCGATCTGTTCGGGCGTTAATCTGGATTGCACGAAAACCCCTCTTAATTTTTGCTTCTTGGCGGTCTGGGCCGCCATGTGATTTTGTCATCGGATTGATCAAGCCTGGGAGCGGGCCCGGCAATAAACCCCGGAGTCTGCGAAAACCAAGCCGGAACCCCCGGGTACCGAAGGCGACCGTACGTCGAGTCGACATCTTGAAAAAAACCGCAGGCTTCAAGATGTGGATCTGAATAGAGTTCATCTAGCGTTCGAATGGGCGCGCATGGAACGTCTAGGCCGTTCAATAAATCGAGCCATTCTTGAGTCGTACGCTCTAAAAACGTTTCCGCGAGCAGGCCATAGACACGATCAATTTGTTTTGCTCGCTTTGCTAAGGTCGAGAAATCATCTTTATGAACCCAAGGTGGCTGAACGTGCTGAACAAAGGTATTCCATTGCTTATCGTTGTAAACTAGAGCGGCGATATAGCCATCTTTGGTCTTGTAGGGTTTACGGTTCGGAGCAACAGCACGAGGGTAGTTTGCGTTACTCAAGGGCGGATCGAACAGCTTACCGTTGGCGTGCTCTACTAACATAAATGAGGCCATGGCCTCGAACATGCCAACCTCGACCTCTTGCCCCTCCCCAGTACGCTCCCGATGGAACAGCGCCATCATGGTCGCATAAACCGCGGTTAGGCCCGCGACCTTATCCGCCATAATCGTACCCACAAAACCGGGCTCGCCCGTCAGCAGTTGCTGGACATAGGCAACCCCCGTTTCGGCCTGCATTGGGTCGTCGTAGGCGGGCTTATCGCGATAGGGGCCACGGCGGCTGTAGCCATAACAATTGGTGTAAACGATGTCCGGTTTAAGCTCACGCACCGAGGCGTAGTCTAAGCCCAATTTCGCAATCGCTTTGCCGCGCAGCGAATGAATAAACACGTCGGCATCGCGAATGAGCTCCTGCACCTCAGCTAGCTGATCGGGCTGGCGCAGATCCAAAATTCGATTCCGCTTTCCTCTGTTCACGTTCACATAGATGCCCGACATGCCCGGTTTTGGCGCTACGGATATCGCTCGCGTGGCATCCCCCTCGGGCGGCTCCACTTTAATCACATCGGCACCCATATCTGCCAGAATTTGGGTGCAGTAGGGCCCCATCACGACCGCGGTTAAATCGACGACACGCACGCCAGCCAAGGGCCCGGAGCTCAGCTGCTTATACTCGCTCATAGATCACCGCCCACTGATACCTCATCGGCCAACAGCGCCCGCAATTCCGTCTTTAAGACCTTGCCGTAATTGTTTTTTGGAAGCTCATCCACAAAGCGATACACCTTTGGTCGCTTAAACCGGGCGATGTGCTCAAGGCAATGTGCGTCCAACTCTGCAAGAACGGGTTTTGGCTCTTCGGCTACGATAAATGCAACGATCGTTTCACCCCATTCAAGATCGGCTTGCCCCACCACAGAGACCTCTCTGATCGACTGGTGTGTCAGGAGAACTTCTTCGACCTCTCGCGGATACACGTTGCTTCCGCCCGTTACGATTACGTCCTTCGATCGGTCTTTAAGGGTCAAAAATCCATCGACATCAAGCATCCCCATATCGCCAGTTCTAAGCCACCCATCAATGAGAGCGGCTTTTGTGGCCTCAGGGTTATTCCAATACCCCTGCATTACGGTAGCGCCTTTAACCCAAATCTCTCCCACTTGGTCGACACCAAGACGCTCGCCAAGATCATCTGTAATTTTTACTTCAACACAGCTGTGTGCCGATCCGACCGATGCCAAGCGTGATTGCCAGCGAGGGTGAGAACGATCGGATACCCTAGCTCGCTGTAATCGCGTGATTGTCATGGGGCTTTCACCCTGTCCGTATATCTGCGCAAAGCGGTCTCCAAGAACCTCCACAGCCTCAACGATATCGGCAAAGTACATTGGGCCTCCACCGTAAACGATGGTGGCGATTCCCTCCCCAGTTTTGCTCTCTCGTTTCGCGAAATCGACTAAACGCTTAATCATGGTGGGTGCCGCGAACATCGATATATTTCCGAAACACGAAGCCAGAGAGAAAATTTCTTCAGAGTCAAAACCGCCCGAAGAAGGCACCACGTGCATACTGCCCTCAAGCACGTGAGGCAAGACGTACAGACCCGCACCATGAGACATGGGCGCAGCATAAAGCGCTGTGCTCTCTGACGATAGAGCTTCAACGTCAGCAAGATAGGCGTATGACATGGCCTGTAAATTGGCGTGCGAGAGCATCACCCCTTTGGGTCGCCCGGTTGTGCCAGAGGTGTAAAACAGCCAGGCCAAATCATCCGGCTCTCGAGCCATAGGTTCGCGCGAGCGAGATAAACCAGCCCAAGTCGACTCTACACCAGCTGAATTTACGTGAGTAAGCGCGTCTGAAGCGAGCCCCCAGTCACTCAGATCGAGCAACCCGGTCACGACACCTAACTCGGCGAGCGACTGCGCAAGTGAAGCGCCACTTTTTTCGTTGACCAAACACAGTGTTGCCCCGCTATCCTTTACTATCCAGGCAGCCTCGCGGGGGTGCAACTTACTGTTGATAGGCACAGCAACCGCGCCCGCCGCCCAAATACTGAATAGCGCGATCAAATATTGGGGGTGATTACTCATGAATATGCCAATACGAGCGCCCGGGGCCAGGGCATAGTCATGCGCAATTCGGTCTGACACGTATGCCGCCAGATCAGCAAAATCGGCGTAGCTCGCGTAATACTCTCTACCCCAGAATAGCGCTGAACTATCGGGCGTGTTACGCGCTGTGCGCCAGAGCCAGTCTGCGATATTCACATCAGACCGCCTCGAACTTCATGACCGAGCCAATGGCATCACAGGACACGTAAACCGCGCCGTCGTTATCAACCGCGCATCCCAAGAAATTGGTCATTGGACCCGCCATATCACCCACAGCACCCAGCTGCTTGATTTGGGCGCCCGCGGGACCACCCACAGGTAGATCATCAGCGATAATGACGAGACTCCCACGCTGGGTGTCAAAACGAAATAACGATTTACGCTGACTGTCTACAAAATAAACGACGCCCTGAAATACGGCGACACCTTCTGGCGAGCCCAGATCATCGAGTAGCGTTGAGATTTTCGAACCCTCAATCGAGTAGAGCTTGCCAGCGGCGCGGTCGGTGACGAGCAGTTGATCTGCGCCCAACCAAGCCACGCCCGAAGGTTGGTCCAGCCCCTCTATGACAAGCTCAGTGAGTCCGGATCGCCACACATGAACTCGACCTCGTCCATATTCTGCAAATGCAATAGCACCGTCAGCATTAATATCCACGCCCATTAAACGGTCATAACCCTCACAAAGCACCTCGCTTCGCATCTCATCCGGATAATAGCGCGACACCTGCCCATTGGCGGTCGTGACCACCCAGCCTTTGCCTGAGGCGACGACACCACGTGTAAACCCGGGAAACCCAGGACTAAAAAGCATGCCCAAGCAGGTCTTATTCGAATCTTTTGCGCCGTAATAACAATAACCGCCGTCAGCGATAAAAAGCCCATCGTCGCTGTCCACCGCCAAGCCCATGGGCCACTGCAATCCGTCCGGCACCAAGGACTCAACCTTGCCTCCACTCAGAATTTCGTTAATCTGGCCGCTGATGCTCGAAACAAATAGGCGAGACCCGACGAAAGTCAGGTTATCGAGACCTGGCGCGATCGTTGCCAGGGTGCTTGTTTCGCCGGTGTTTGGGTTAATTCTCAAGACATCACCGGTTGCCACTTGGGTAGAGACGATAAAACCCTCGGCATCAAACTTAACCGCGTCCGGAACGCCTAACTCTTTTGCTACGACCTGCGGCTCGCCGCCCTCAAGGCTCACGCGCCATATCTCGTTAGCACCCATAACGGGAATGTAAAGCAAGCCATCGGGGCCGACCTCGCAGGCATTGGGCATGGGTACGTTGTCTAATATGACTCTTGCTGCTCCACCCTTCGGATCCAACTCCAGAATTCGACCACCCATGCGACATTCACCCGCAATGATTCGGTCACGATACACGGTGATCGGATTCGCGCAGGACATACCGGATTGGACAACACGGTAATTGCCCCGCGTATCCAAAGTGCTGACTCGACCTTCCGTGAGTTCCGTCACAAACATGTTTCCCAAACTGTCGAAGGCCAAGTCATCGGGTGCGACAATGGGGCCACCTGTTTGCGCGACGGCCTCTATGATGCCGGTATTGATATCGATGGCGCTAACTTGGCTACCGGGGACTTGCGCAACATAAATACGACCATCAGGGCCTGTTCTTAGGCCATTAGCACCGTACAAACGGCTGGGTTGATACAGCGTTGTTGCACTCCAATCATCGGCGATTCGCGGCTTTCCCGTACCCCCCCAACGCAGATCAGTCATACCATTTCCCTCGATATTTTTGGGTCATGTTAGTCTGTTTTTATTCTAATTACTAGACAGCAGTGTTGACCTATAAGGCCAAAGCACCAATAATGATGGCGCTGAAATTTACCGACATTTGACGCCGCTTTAATCGCACCCGCCTACCGCAGCATCAAATCCGAAATTCGATCTAGAGAGCCGGACTCAGAGTCCGAAATAAAACGGGTCGCAGTTTTTGCTTTACGACCCAACTGAGGGAATCAGACACATGAATACCGTATTAGGCAACTACATCTGCGGCAAGGAAATGCCTGCCGGCGATGGCATCCGACAAGATGTCTTCAACCCAGCGACGGGCGAGGTCACAGCGCAGGTGGCGCTCAGCACCGTCGACGAAGTGAATGCGGCTGTGGATGCCGCCAAAGCTGCATTTGTGGGATGGGCAGCTACCCCTCCTTTAGGCCGAGCACGGCTCATGAATCGACTCAGAGATTTAATCGAAAAAAATGCCGATGAACTCGCCACCATTATCAGTCGTGAACATGGCAAAGTGCACTCGGATGCTTTGGGCGAAGTCACACGAGGGCTCGAGGTGGTTGAGTTCGCCTGCGGTGCGCCGCATTTGCTGAAAGGCGAGGTAACCGAAAACGTGGGCACCAGTATCGACTCACATTCTATGCGGCAACCTCTGGGAGTAGTGGCAGGTATTACCCCATTTAACTTTCCCGCAATGGTTCCTATGTGGATGTTCCCTGTCGCGCTCGTATGCGGCAACACCTTCATATTAAAGCCCTCTGAGAGAGACCCCTCGGCTGCCTTGTTCGTTGCTAAGTTAGTGGAGCAAGCCGGCTTCCCAGCGGGGGTTTTCAACGTCGTCCAGGGCGATAAGACCGCGGTCGATGCCTTGATTGAGCACCCAGATGTCAAGGCATTGAGTTTTGTAGGCTCAACACCGATTGCAAAATATATCTATGAACGAGGCGCATCGTTTGGAAAACGCGTGCAGGCTTTGGGCGGCGCTAAAAACCACATGGTCGTAATGCCGGACGCGGATTTAGACAAAACGGTGAGTGCATTGATGGGTGCAGCTTATGGCTCCGCAGGCGAGCGCTGTATGGCCATTTCCGTTGTAGTCCCAGTGGGCGAAGAGACAGCCGAACGTCTGCGCGCCGCACTGATCAAAGAACTCGAAACCTTGAAAATTGGGCCTGGCACGGATCCCGAAGCCGAAATGGGCCCACTCGTGACTCGCCAACATTTAGAGAAAGTAACCGGCTACATTGATATCGGCGAGAAAGAGGGGGCGGACCTCGTGGTAGACGGCCGCAGCTTCCAAATGACCCGAGCAGGATACGAGCAGGGCTATTACATTGGCGGCACATTCTTCGACCACGTCACATCCGATATGCGAATATACAAGGAAGAAATTTTCGGCCCCGTTTTATCAATGATCCGAGCCAAGGACTACGAAGAAGCGATACAGCTGATTAACGACCACGAGTTTGGTAACGGCACGACAATCTTCACCCGGGATGGCGATTCGGCTCGCGAATTCGCCCATCGCATACAAGTCGGCATGGTCGGTATTAATGTACCAATTCCTGTTCCAATGGCGTTCCACAGCTTCGGCGGCTGGAAGAACTCTCTGTTTGGCGATCACCATATGCACGGTGCGGAGGGTGTGCGTTTTTACACCAAGCTGAAGACCATCACCTCGCGCTGGCCAACAGGCATTCGCAGCACTAACGAATTTGTTATGCCAACGATGGATTGAGCTGTAGGACCGGAGTGTGATGCGGGTGTCGGAGTCTACTCCGACCCCTTCGTACCAAGTGCCAAGTGCCAAGTGCCGACTAAACAATAATTCAAGAGGTTAGAAATGATGTCTGAACTACTCAAGCCACTATGGACCATTATCGCCCTCACCGTTCTCGCTACTTTAACGAGCACCATTACATGGACCGCCGAAGCAAAGAGCACGCCCAAAACGATTGTGATTCTGGGAGACCGCACAGGAGGGCATAGGCCGGGGGTATTCGAACAGGCGATTGAACTGGCGAACCAACAAAACCCCGATCTGGTGCTGTCTGTGGGTGATTTGATCGAAGGATATTCTCAAGACGGAAAGCAAGTTGAGGCCGAATGGACTGAAGTACAAGCCATGTTGGCTAAACTCAAGGCCCCGTTTTTTGCGACCCCCGGCAACCATGACATCTCCAATGTCGCCATGAAAATCGCGTGGCTAAAACGGTATTCAAAAACGTATCGAAGCGAGCGGATAGGTGAGCTGCACCTACTTATTCTGGATACCGAGGACCCGCCATTTACGCTACCTGCCGACATTGAGCAGCGCCATCACCAGCTTGCCAAGGCGATGCAGCGCTCACCACTCGAAACTCAGAAACGTGTGCTCGAAGCATCTCGGCTTAGAGACAAAGTGGAAAAACCAGGTGTCGCATCACTAAGTGAAACTCAAGTTGAATTTATAGAGAACGCACTAAGAAGAAACCAAGAGGCCGCGTTGACGATTGTACTTATGCACAAGCCACTGTGGGATTACAACAAGGAGCTCTGGGGCAGGCTCAGCCAAAACATGCCTAGCAAGACACTGGCTGTCGCTGGACATGAACACTACATAACCACGCAAATGAATGAGACACCCCCACGAATTACAATGGGAACCAGCGGTGGCGTTTGGCTCAATGATGGTGAAGGCCGAAAAGACCACATTTTAGTCGTTAATACCGAGTCAGGTGCTGTAGAGAGCATTGAGCTCAGCACAATCTATAACGATTTGTGATGCAGGGGCGGAGTGGGCTCCGACCCTTTCCTGCCCCGCTAAATGCGCATTTCGAAAGGCAAACCAGCCAACATTCTCAGTTATTCAGATTGAACACACGTCGTCTCAATCGCAGCTCCAGCGAATCGACTCCGCACAAAATCAAGCACATCTGCCGTTGCACCCGGCACAACGCCCCGATGATCTAAATCTGGATAAAACTTCGAAAAAACCGGGGTTCCTGCCTCGCACATTTTGCTAATCAACATCCTTTGCATTTTAGGCGGCGTATCTCCATCGCGCCCCCCCGTACCCACAAATATGGGGACGTCAAAGGCTAAGGTGGGATACGACATCGCCTTAAAGCTTTCAAATAAGGCCTGTCTGGGTGATTCCTTAAATGA
>Ga0255753_1002771_pt1 | contig 18899 bp, 20 predicted proteins | sample 041ome_10_FD_179953 | JGI IMG/M metagenome (GOLD analysis project Ga0255753, IMG submission 179953) | Coastal salt marsh microbial communities from the Groves Creek Marsh, Skidaway Island, Georgia - 041412US metaG (version 2) | ecosystem: Environmental > Aquatic > Marine > Intertidal zone > Salt...
TCATCGTGTAATGGATAATAAAAACCATTCATGGTGTAAAAACACAACCGTAGAAAAAAGAGAAAATTATCATGCCGCTAATACTGAAAATAAACTTAAATCTTCTTACATAGACACTGTAAAAAAGTCTTATAAAATCCCACGTAAATATTCTATACCTCTTAATATAGATGAAATAGAATTGGTAACGTTCCATTTTAACGCATCTGGATCTAAACGTCTAAAAGAAACGTATATAGAATGGTTGAACTCTCTTGGTAATATTTCTAAGTACATCAAATGTTATGAAATTGTGTTTGATAATAGAAAGTCAGAAATACCAAACTCTATTGTTATACATGGATCTCTTGATAAACATTGCTTATGGCAAAAAGAAGCTTTGTTAAATTTAGCTTTTAAAAACAGAAACAAAAAGACAAAATACTTTGCGTGGATAGACCACGATCTACCATTCGTCAATTCAAATTGGTTAACACAGGCTATAGAAAAACTACAATCTGGAAACGATTTAGTACAACTTTTTGAAGAAGTTATATATTTAGACAAGGAATGTTTAATATCTCACAGCTCTGTGGGTAGAGCAAAGAAAATGAAATTTTCTGACGTTAAATTTAAATCTAGAAATGGTCATGGATGTCCCGGTGGAGCATGGATGGGAAAGGTTGAATCCCTAAAAAAAGTATTCCCGGTTCCAAGTATAATTATTGGAAGTGGAGATGAATGGTTGGCCTATGGATTCTATGGAACAAAACAAATATCTAAACCTATGCAAGACCAGTTAGATGTTTACTCTATAGATGTTCAAGAATCATTGACTAAATATCTAAAAAAAATATCAAATATGAAATTAGAATTAGATTATATTAATGGTAGATGTTATCACCTATGGCACGGAGATCCTAAAAACAGACAATACACAACTAGACACGAGGTTTTGGGAAAATATGAATTTCATCCAGATAGAGACATATTTATAAACAAAGATGGGATATTAGAACTAACAGGAACTAAGCCGGGAATTGAAAAAGATCTATTAAATTATTTTGTAGAAAGAAAAGAAGATGGTTAAAATGACTTGAAAAAATTGCATATTCTAGCTATAATATATTGAACTCAAAGTTGAAAGGAGATATTGATGACTTGGTTCCCACTGTGTAACTATACACATTACTCACTTCTAAAGGGTTTCTCTAAACCCAAAGAGCTTGCGCAAAAGTGTGCAGACAATGCATTTCGAGCTTGCGGAATCGCTGATTATAAGTCTATATCTGGCGCTGTTGCCTTTTATAAGTCTTGTATTGCTAATGGCGTTAAACCAATTATTGGCTGTTCGTTTGACAATTTTACGCTGTTTGCAAAAAATAAAGATGGATGGTTTGATCTTATCAAGATCGTATCTTTATTAGATAGTGATGGAAACTATAATAGTAGTGACATGTCAGACATTTGTTCAAAAGGAAATTTAGTAGTATTGGCTAATTCTTCTGCCGACTCTCCAGTAAAAGAAAACTGGATTTTCAAAAGTAAATGTTTTCAAGATTTACACTACGTAGATAGGCAAGATGCTAACCTACATAGGATTCTTCTATGTTCAGAAATGAAAACAACATTACCCAAGATGAGGAAGAAATACCAATCCGGCGAGGATTTTCCGAATAAGAAATTCTTCGACTTTTCTCACTTCTTTGTTCCAGATAAAACTGGCGCAACAGAAATTATGCTAGAAGATCCAGAGGGATTGCAAGAACTAGATAAAATCTATGAGATGTGTGAGCATTACGATATTTTGAGCAAACCTATTCTACCTATATTCAAAACACCAAATGGCGAATCGGAAGAACAGTACCTAACATCACTAGCAAGAAAAGGATGGAAAGATAAGCTCTCACATATTGAGAAAGGATCTGAAAAGTGGAAAGAATATGGCGATAGATTTAGAAAAGAGTTTGATGTTATTAAAGAAGCAGAGCTGTCTGGATATTTCTTAATTGTTCAGGATATTATACAGTATGCTAAAGATCAAGGATGGATGGTTGGTCCCGGTCGCGGTTCTGCTGCCGGATGTTTGATTTCATATCTTATTGGTATCACAGAAGTTGACCCAATCGAGTTTGACCTTCTGTTTGAAAGATTTTACAACTCTGGTCGTAACACTAAAGACAACATTTCTTTGCCTGATATTGACATTGACATCCCCGGAAAGAAACGTGATCAAATTATTGAAAATGTTAAGGATAAGTATGGTCATGGAAACGTTAGTCAGATGGTTACATTTGGTAGACTTCAAGGACGTAGCGCAATTAAAGAAATCCTACGGGTCAATGAAGCATGTGGATTTAGCGTTATGAACGAGATTACTAAATATATTCCAGATGAAGCTGCTATCTCCGATCAACTATCACAGATGGATGAAGAAGATCGCTCTATTATTAGGTGGGCATTACAAAATAACACAAAAGAATTATATGATTATTGTCATATTAATGATAATGGTTATTTAGAAGGTGATTATGCAGAATATTTTGAACAAGCAATACGTATTGAGGGTACACTCAAAACCCAAGGTAAACATGCTGCTGGTGTTGTTATTTCTGCAAATAAGTTAGCAGATGTTTGCCCAATGGTAAACTCTAAGAGTAGTAAAGAAAAGATAGCAGGTCTTGAAATGTCAGACTTAGAGGCTCTAGGTCACGTTAAATTTGATATCCTAGCAATCAATCTTTTGGATAAGTTAATGTATATAGAAGAACTTGTAAAGGATAATCATGAATAAAGATATTATTGTTTTTGACTTTGAGACTGGCGGTAGAGACCCACATACATGTCAGCCTACACAGATTGCTGCAATCGCAATAGACGGAAGAAGTCTCAAATTAAAAGGTACTTTTAATAGCGAAATATGGGCTGAAACAGATGATGATAAGGCAGTCAAGAAGGGTTTATCGCCACTAGAAGAGGGTGCATTAAAAGTCACTGGTAAGACAAGAGCTGAAATAGCAAAAGCACCAAAGCTAAAACCTGTGTGGAATAAATTTTGCGCATTTGTTAATAAGTACAATTGGAAAGGTACACCCTTCTTTGCTCCGGTGCCAGCAGGTTACAATATTCTTGGTTATGATATGATAATTATTGATCGTCTATGCAAAGAGTTTGGGCCTTGGGATGAAGATAGGCAAAAACAGAAACTATTTCATCAAATTAATAAAATTGATATGATGGACAATTATTATATGTGGACAGAAGGCGACCCATCTATTAAAACTAGGAGTATGGATAGCATCAGAGAAAGAATGGGAATGTCGTCAGAAAACGCGCACGACGCTCTACAAGACGTTAAAGATACCGCAAATTTGATGATTAAATTTATGAAGACGCATCGTGCCGTCTACAGAAACTTGAAACTTGAAAAGGCATTTGCTAATGGAAACACCTACGTTTAGTTATAACGATGAGAATACTTGGAATCTCTTTAAAGAAGGAAGAACCAAAGGGGTCTTTCAGTTAGAAAGTAACCTTGGTCGCGCTTGGTCAAAAAGACTACAGCCCACAAATATTGAAGAACTTTCAGCGTTGATTGCTTTAATTCGTCCGGGATCGCTTAAAGCTATTACGGATGGTAAGTCTATGACTCAGCATTACGTTGATAGAAAAAGCGGTCTAGATATTATTAAGTATCTTCATGAAACTTTAACGGGCGTTTTAGAAACAACCAAGGGTGTTCTAATCTATCAAGAGCAGTCTATGCGCATTGCGCAAGAACTTGCGGGATTTAATCTACAAGAAGCAGATGTTCTTCGTAAAGCTATTGGTAAAAAGAAGGCAGACCTTATGGCAAAAGTCAGAAAAGACTTCCTTGCGGGTTGTAAAAAAGTCGGTAAAGTTGATTTTGATACAGCAAAAGAAATATTTGGTTGGATTGAGAAATCATCTCGCTATTCATTCAATAAATCTCACGCTGTATGCTATGCAATTAACTCTTACAAGAGCGCTTGGTACAAGGCAAATCATACTAAGGAGTTCTTTTTGTCATACCTAACCTACGCAAATGAAAAGCAAGATCCACACCAAGAAGTTTATGAGCTTGTATCAGAAGCTAAGTTATTTGACATTGAAGTAAAGCTTCCAAATATAACAATGTGGAATGATAATTTCTTCACTGTTAAGAATAAAATATACTTTGGCATTAAAGATGTTAAGTCGTTAACGGGTGTAAATGGAGATAAAGTAATAAACGGAATCAAGAAAGTGTCGGGAGATATTAATAAGCCCCTACAAAATCTTACTTGGATGGATATTCTAATCTACCTGTCTTCTAATATAAACTCCACTGGATTTAAAGCTCTTTGCTCTATAGGATTCTTTTCGACAAAGAAAACGGGCGTTACTAGAAATAAAGCTCTATACGAATACCTGATATTTAAAAATCTAACCAAGGCAGAGCTAAAGTGGGTAACTGATAACTATAAATCTAAGAAGTGGAAAACATTAAAGGATTGCTTTGTTGATCTTGCACCAACAAAAAAAGAGGGCGGTGGAACTAGCAAGGTAGATAGAAAACAAATAATACAAAATGAAATTCATTTTCTAGAGAATCCACCATATGATCTTGCAGACGATCCCGAATGGATAATTGAACAAGAGAAAAAATACTTAGGCTGTCCAATATCTCTATCTAGAGTAGAGTCTTCGGACACATCTCATTCTAATACTACATGTAAAGAAATATTGGATGGTAAGCACGGAAAAGACATTTGTATAGTTGCAAACGTTAGTAGGATGCAAAAGCACAAATGTAAAAATGGAAAGAGTAAAGGAAAAGAGATGTGCTTCCTGACCCTAGAAGATGACACATGTTCAATAGATAATGTTGTTGTTTTTCCTGAAACGACAGAGAAATCTAAATTTATATTAGATGAAGGTCTTAACCTTTTGTTTTGCGGAGAAGTAGAAAAGAACGGATCTTTCATTATAAATAAAATTCACGAAATATAATTGACTTTTTTAATTTCTTACACTATAATAGAGAGTAATAAGCTCTGGAGGACTCAATGAATAATTGCACTTTTACAGGTTATCTTTTACATGACCCACAGATTGAAACGGGGGAAGGAGACGGTGGGGCTAGCTGCTGCACTGTCAAACTAGTCACTTACGAGTATCGTAAAAACAAGCGCGGAGAAAAGAAGAAAGTTCCCACGACCATCACTCTGCAAGCATGGGCATCTGGAGCAGAAACAATTGCCAAACTCGGCAAGAAGGGAACTAAAATGACCGTCTACGCTTCTGCTAGAAATGGTGTCATGAAAACAGATGCTACCGACGATATCGTATTTAGAATTAATGAATTTGATTTTGGTTGCTTAGACAAGGAATAAAATGAGAAAGAAAAGAATTCTGTTCTGTAGCGAAGCTACATTTTTGAACACAGGATATGCTACATACACTAGAGAGATCCTAAACTATCTGCATAGTACGGGTAAATATGAGATCGCAGAGATGTCAGCTTATGGTCAAAAGAATGATCCAAGAGCTGCAAACATTCCTTGGAAATACTACGGTATTATGCCAAATACCGAATGTGAACCAAAAGCATCTAAAGAAGAGATGGATGCATATAACTCAAATCCCACAAACCAATTTGGCGCTTGGGCTTTTGAGCATGTATGCCTAGATTTCTTTCCAGACTTTGTTTGTGATATTCGTGACTTCTGGATGTTAGACTTTGCTGAAAGATCGCCATTTAGACCGTTCTTTAAATGGGTTATTATGCCAACGGTTGACGCAAGGCCGCAAGCAAGACAGTGGGTTGCAACTTATGCGAGTGCAGATGCTTGTCTAACTTATTCAGATTGGGCTGGTGGTATTCTAAAAGATCAGTCTGGAGGTAAGATTAATTATTTGGGAAGCTCACCACCTTCTGCTCATCCAGCATACGCGCCGATAGAAGATAAGGAAGCTCACAAATCTTCTATGGGTATCGACCCAGAATATAAAGTAATTGGAACTGTAATGCGTAATCAAAGACGTAAACTGTATCCAGACTTATTTGAAGCATTTAAAAAGTTTTTAGATAAATCAGAAAGCAAAAAGTATTATTTGTATTGTCACACTTCTTATCCCGATTTGGGTTGGGATATACCAGAACTTTTACATCAACATGAACTTGCTTCTCATGTGCTATTTACATATATATGTCCCGAAACTAAAAAACCATTCGTGTCAACGTTCAAAGGACCACTAGCACAGTCGCCGTACACAGGGAAGTGGGGTTCATCGCTCTCAAATGTTAAGAACGGTCTATCATATGAAGATCTTTCAAAAGTAATGAACTGTTTTGATTTGTATACTCAATATGCAAACTGTGAGGGATTTGGACTCCCTCAAGTAGAAGCTGCGGCGTGCGGTGTTCCCGTTTGCGGAACTGATTATTCCGCTATGGAAAGTGTTTTAAGGAAGCTAGAAGGGTTCACTATCACGCCAGCAGCTTTGTATAAAGAGCTAGAAACGGGATGCCTGAGAGCAGTACCAAATAACGAATATGCCTCAGAAATTTTCTTCCACTTCTTTGAAAAAATGAGTGAAGAGGATAGAGTGGCTATGGGTAAAAGGACTAGAGAGAATTTTGAGAAATACTATCAATGGCATTTAAGTGGCGCTGTGTGGGAAAAATACTTTGACGAAACAGATCCAATTCCTTTTGAATATAGTTGGGGTTCTAAACCTAGAATTTATGAGCCAGCACCTAAATTAGATGTATCAAATCAGAAATTTAAACATAGCGATCTTAGTAAATGGTTAATAATGAATGTGTTAAAAGAACCAGATAGACTAGGAACTTTTTTTGAATCCAGATTAAATAGAGACCTAATTTATCAACAGACTACTTCTTCTACTGGTGGTATGTATTTTAACGAGTCTTCATCAGCTTTTGATGGGCAGCACCATCGTCAAGCATTTAACTTTGACTTAGCTTATGAACAAATGCGTGGATTATGCATGAGAAGAAACCACTGGGAAAAAACGAGAATAGAAAAGATTAAATCGTTAACCGACAGGAGTGCCTAATGGACTATAAAGGATGTTTTTGACTTCTACTCAGAGTTAAACTACGAAGTAACTAAAATTCAAAAAGATGATTGGATAGCACTACCAAAATGAAATTTCCAGATGAGTATTTCCCGATTCAGCCAGAATTAGTTCAAGATTTTGATTCTAAGGTACAAACTGGCAAAGAGTTTAGTAAGAATTTAAAAATATTGTTTTGTGCTGCATGTAAAGATGTAGCCAAACTTATAGAAAAATCCATATCCTTTTGTGACTATACTGGGTCGCACTTTAAAGACTATGATATTTTCTTATATGAAAATAATAGCTCTGATAACACACCAGATGTTATCAAGTCACTAAAAAATGATAAAGTCACACTACAAAGTGAGTTTATTGACAAGGCATCCTACGAAAGATCTAACGTTACACAGGTAGATAGGTGCAATTTTATATCTAACGCTAGAAATAAGTATGTCGATTTCATAAATAATAATAATAAAGATTACGATTATATATTTGTATTCGACACAGATATAGAGGGCGGTTGGTCGATTGATGGTATATTTAATTCAATTTATTATCTTGAAAAAGATTCTAATATCGGAGCAATGACATCTTATTGTGTTTTAGCCAGTGCCGCTGGTGGAAACTTAGAAGAAAAAGACCCAAGAGGATGGTTAATGTTTGACTCTTTTGCTTTTAGATACTATAATGAATTGGACTGGTCGTTTCCAAATAATCTACATGAATATAATTATATAAGAACTAAAAGAGGTTCTGATCCTGTACCTGTCAATTCTAACTTTAATGGTCTAGCGATTTATAGACCAGAGTGTTTTGATAATAATAAATATCAGGTTAATAATTATGGATCTGATTTTTGTACGGATTCTGAACATATAGCTTTCCACAAAAACATATGGAAGAAAGGATTAAAAGTGTTAATTAATCCAAGTATGTTAACTTCAATTTCAAATCATAGACATTCAAAATGAAAATATTATATATAGGACATTACAAAGAGTTTGGTGGGTGGGGTCAAGCTGCAACAGACCAAATATTAGCATTAGATAGTGCTGGTGTAGATGTAGTTTGCAGAAATGTAACATTGACAACAGACAAAAAAGATGTGCCATCAAGGATATTAGAATTAGAAGGAAAGAATACAGATGATTGCGATATTTGTATTCAACATGTACTTCCGCATCATATCGTAAAAACAAATAAGTTTAAAAAGAATATTGCATTTACAGAAATAGAATCTACTAGCATTAAACATCTTAATTGGTTAGAGCATTTAAAATTAGTTGATGAGATTTGGGTTCCCAATAACGATCTTAAACAATCTTTATGTGAAGATGGTATCACACAAAAAATATGCGTTATACCTCATACTACAGACATGAAAAAATATTCTAAGCAATATCCACAAATTAAATTTCCAAACGCTGATAACACATTTAAATTTTATTATATCGGAGATTTAAATGATCGTAAAAATTTAGAAGGAGTTGTAACTTGTTTTCATAGTGAATTTGATAAATATGAAGACGTATTACTAGTATTAAAAACTAAAAAGTTTGGACACAGTAAGCAACAGCTAAATGATATAGTAGATAAAATTTGTAGTCAAGTAAAAGAGAAGATACGTATCTATCCAGATAAACGTGACTACAAAAAAGATATACTTATTAGCGAAGAAATAACAGGTGAACAACTATTACAAATTCATAAATCTTGTGATTGTTTCTTATGCCCATCTCATGGCGAAGCTTGGTCTATACCTTCTTTCGATGCAATGGCTTTTGGTAATACGCCAATCTGTAGCAATTTTGGTGGACCAAAAGAATTTATAGATAAGTCTAATTGGAGAACAGGAACATTAGTCAATGGTGTCTATTCAACATGTAAATGTTCTGATTCTGCTTTTCCAGACATGTTTACTGGTAAAGAGTATTGGTTCCAACCATGCGAAAGACAAATTAGAAACCAAATGAGAAAATATTATGAGTCTTGGAAGAAAAATCCCATTTCTTATAAAGCTAGAAATCAGTCAGCCGGAATGAAAACGGCAGATAAATTCTCATATAAAAACGTTGCCGCAAAAATGGTGGAGGCCATAAATGAATAATCAAATTATTTCTATTTTTAATAAGTCTATCAGACCTAAAAAAGATAAGTATAACATTCTTACTTTTGATACACATGAAAGATATCAAAATCAACTTTGCAAAACTGGACATAATTTCTATTCGTTTAGATACAGTGGGTGTAAAAAGTGGAATAAAGAATACGGAGAAATACCAGAAAATTATTATGTCTTACCGGAGAATACTATTCCATCAGCAATAGATTTTGATTTTATTCTTTCGCAAAGTAAGTTTGGTCAATTTCAAGCATCTCAAAAGATTAATCAATCTCTTAGGATTCCAATCGTTTCTTTAGAACATACTCTACCAATACCAAGTTGGCCTGAGCAACAATTAGCTATATTTAGGAAAATGATTGGAGATGTAAATATATTTATTTCAGAATATTCTCGTAACTATTGGAATATGAACTGTGACGGGAAAGTGATTACGCACTCTGCGGATACGGAACTATTTCACCCCGGAGAATGGGAAAGAAAGAATCATGTACTAAGCGTAGCAAATGATTTTATCAACAGGGATTACTGCCTTAATTACGAGGGGTGGAAGCGTGTTACAGAGGGTTTTCCTGTGAGGGTGGTTGGAGATACACCGGGTCTATCAGAAGCGGCAAAGAACGTATCAGAACTCGTAAAAGAGTATCAAACATCATCTGTCTTTTTTAATTCTTCTACAATTAGTCCTGTGCCAACATCTTTAGTAGAAGCAATGTGCTGCGGTTGCGCTATCGTATCAACGGCGACCTGCATGATTCCAGAGATAATAGAAAATGGTGTTAATGGATTTATCTCAAACGACGAAGAAGAACTAAAAGGTTATATCAAGCAGTTACTTGATGACCCAGCTCTGGCAGCGAAGATGGGAAATGCTGCGCGAAAAACTGCTACTGAAAAATTCTCAGAACAAAAATTTATTAACGAGTGGAACGAACTATTTGACCTCGCCTATAGGATGAAAAAATGAAGTTACAGCTAATTAAAGATCAATCAGAATCCATCGAAGGATTTAAAACAGTACTAACTACTAATTTTATGCCACCATCTTTAGATGATGTTATAGATAACTCTTGTGAGAATATAATTATTGGGGATGTATTAGATCTATATTCTCAAGAAGTTAGGAACAATGTTTTGGTTTCTATAGTGAAAAAACTTAGATTGAATGGAGAAGTCTTTGTTTCAGGAGTTGAAGCAAGGTCTCTGTGTAAAATGTTTAGTAATAATTATCTAAAAACAAATAATCTATCAGATATTATAAGTAATATTGGATCAATTATGGAGTTAGATGAAATAAATAACATATTAGAATCTTGTGGCTTAGAAGTGGAGACATCTAAAATAAATGGATACAAATACGAAATCAGAGCAAGAAGAAAAAATTAAATCTTCTACACCTTGTAAAGAATGTTATTTCTGCAAATACGAAAATAATATTCAGGTAGGATGTTTAACGGGAAGGTTAGAAAAGTTTAGAGAAGAAGGAGAAATATTAGAAACAAGAGAGTCGGAAGGTAAAACATATTCTGTAATTGGAAGACTCTGTAACTATTTTAGACTACAAAGATGGGCAGAGAAATACGAAGATAAAGACCTTGTAGAAATTGTAGAAAAAGAAAGTGAACCAACGTTTGCTTTAGTGATTGATTGTGAAGATCATACGCCAGAAAAACTAGAAAAAACACTAAATGAATTAATAGAATTAGACTATAACCGAAAAAAACTAACAATAGTACTACATATTGATGGAACTAGAGACATCTGGCAGTTAGTACATCAGGTAAATCTTCTTAAAAAATATTTCCCAAGAGTACTTTTGATTTCAAACTCTCAGAGACAAAAGAATATTAAAGATTATGATATCTTTTCAAAATGTGCAAACATGTATTTTTTTACAACTATGAAGATTGGAGGAGATATTTCTCCTGACCTATTTAATGATATTAATCATATCATAAATTATGATTTAAAAAAAATAGCCTTTGTAGAAACAAAAGATACTCAAAGTGTAATCTCATCTGTTGTTAAAGATAAATATTTAGATTTTAATGACTATGAAAAAATGTTAAAATATGTAAGACAATTTTCTATTGACTCTGATATGTATGCTTGTATACTATGAAAAATAAAAACAATTTTATTGTTAGCCCTAAAAATAATGGTGGCAAAAGTGATGATGCGCCTATCACTTGTATTATTTTAGCTGAAAATTGTGGCTATAGAATGAAATCCTATGGTCCTGTTTCTATGCTGGAAATAAAAGGTAAGACATTATTAAAACGCCAAATAGAAGCTATTAAAAGTGCGTTTTTAAACTACGAAATAATTATATCCGTTGGATTTGAAGCAAGAAAATTATCTAGATACATCAAGTCTAATTTTCCTTCAGAAAATATTAGAATTGTAGAAAACCAAATATATCTAAATTCTAATTGTTGCGAGAGTATAAGACTTTGTTTAAATAATACCATGAGCGGTAACGCACTAATAATTCCGGGTAATCTTTATTTTAAATCAAATCATCTGTCATTACTATCTTATAATAAGACCTTTGTCCTGTCTCAAGATACTAATACAGATCAATCATTTGAACTATCTATTATTAATAATGAAAATAATTACCTACAAACAATATGTTTCGGTGTAAAGAATAATTTTTGGTCAGAAATATTTTTCATAAAGGGCTACAGCTATATGAGTAGTTTTTATAATATTATAGATAATATAGATTATAAAAATAAGTTTTCGTTTGAAGCGTTAAATGATTTTTCAAGAAAGAATAATGTAGAAATACAAAGAAATAAATCAGATGAAATTATTAAAATTCATAATATAAGAACACTAAAAAGGGTAATTAAATGAGAATACTAGTTCAGAACTATTCATCGCCTATTAGCAGCGAGCCACTCTACCTAAACCAAACGTTTAGTATGTCAGATGACATTGAATCTACATTGTGGTCGCCAAATAATATTAGCACATTTGATATGTTCGATAGATTCAAGCCCGATGTCTTTATCTGTCATCACATGGGTATGATTAATGATATCGTTTCCTATTTGGCCTACAATAAGAATATAAAGTTAGCTATAAATATTTCTAATATAGAAAAAGATGAACTAAAAGTATTAGAAGATATTTTTAGTAAAAATGAAATTAGCTGTAGTGTTATGTTTTCTAATAATTATGATTTTGTAGATCAAGAAAAACCAGAGAGATATAAATATGAAAAGATACTACCGTGCGCAGATATTTACTTTGCTCAGAGTGACGTTCCAGAATATAAATTAGATGCTCTACTGTTATCTAATAAACATTCAGAACAATTAGATAATTTAAGCAAGAAATACGAAACTTGTCATAAAATGAGCTTGTCTGTAGAACAAGATGAAAATTTTGATATGAACGTGAATGTCATTATGCTATCTTCTCTTTATAACAAATATGAAGAGGTCGTTATATCCGCCCCGGTTGATATCGCATTTTCTCAGGTATTTTTTGATGCGTTCCTAAAATCAGAAAAGGTTTCTGTAAAATTACCTCCAGAGCAAAACGAATTGTTTAGCAAGGCTCTATCGGAATTATTTAAAGAGACCGAAGAGGAAAACATGTTAGAAAATATTAGAAATCAGATTAAAGAAAATCACACATGCGTTAACAGAGCAAAACAATTGATAGAGGCTATATTATGAAAATCCTAATACAGTTTCCTACATACGCTAGACCTGATAAATTTACTAAATGTCTAGAAAAATATCTCTCCACGTATAGCTCTAAACATAAGCTACATTTTAATATTAATTGTGACGAAGACGACGATCTGTGTAATAACAGTAAATTTGTAGCAGATGTTTGTGGTTTGTTTCAAGAAAAAGATAATTGTACGTTTAGTTTAAAGTTTGATAAAAATACGACCAAGATATCAGCTATTAACGATCATATTGATGCAAGATTTTTTGATTTTGATATTGTAATTTGCGCATCGGATGACATGATACCACAAGAACAAGGTTGGGATGACATAATCGCTACTGATATGGAGATGTATTTTCCTAATCTAAATGGCGCTTTACACTACTTTGATGGATATCAAAAAGAGAACCTAATCACATTATCTATTTTAGGTAGAAGGTTGTATGACCATTTTGGATATATCTATCATCCAGATTATAAAAGTCTATACTGTGACAACGAGTTTACCCAAGAAGTATACAGGATTGGACGGGTAAAATACATAGACAATTTGATAATTAAGCATGAACATTATGGCGAAAAAGAGAATAGTAACTCCGGGGATTTTGATCTTTCGGCACAAAAAACCTTGAGATTCTCAGGAAGAGACCAAATAGTTTTTGAACGTCGAAAAGAATTGGGATTTCCTAAACAAAGGATAACAAATGACTAAAGTTATTGCATTTAGTCTGTGGGGTAAAAATCCGAAATATACAATAGGTGCTATACGTAACACAGAATTAGCAAAAGAAATTTATCCGGGCTGGATTTGTAGATTCTACACTGGCGATGATGTTTCAGAAGATATTGAAAATCAACTTGTTAGCAATGGTGCAGAAGTTTGTAAGATGGATGGTTCAAGTTGGAATGGAATGTTTTGGCGTTTTTTTGCCGCTGACAGTCCAGACATAATGATTTCAAGAGACACAGACTCTCGCTTGGGATGGAGAGAAAAGGCAGCAGTCGATGAATGGCTTGCTAGTGATAAAGACTTCCACATTATGCGTGACCACCCATACCACGCGACCGAAATTCTTGGTGGCATGTGGGGTGTTCGTAATGGACTTTTGAGTGGAATTAAAGATATGATAGCTAACTACAACACTGGATCATATGACAATAAGTATCAGGTAGATCAAAACTTTTTACGAGAAATTATTTGGCCCTTGGTTAAGGATAAATCATGTGTACATGATCCATATTTTAGTATAGGTTGTGAGTTTCCTACCGAGAGAAAAGATATGCAAGATTTTGTTGGACAAGTATTTAATGAAAACGAGGAAGCACAATTTTGAAAATATTCCAGATAGGAACCTGCAAAGGTAATAATGGGTGGTCAAACATGGCCGTAAAAAATAGAGCAAAACAAATTATTGATATTTTTAAGGGAGAGAAAGATGTTTAGTCAATACGGTGAAGAACAAATAATAAATAAATTTTTTGGCTCTAAGACTGGTGGTGTCTTAGTAGATGTTGGCGCGATGGACGGTGTAACATACTCAAACTCAAGAGAGCTAATACTTAATTACGATTGGGGTGGAGTTTTAGTAGAACCACATCCAGAATATTTTAATAAACTAACAGAGCTTTACATAAATACACCAAGTGTAAATTTAAAAAACGTTGCTTGCGCTAAAGAAGACGGAGATGTAGACTTTTATATTTACTCAGAAGGAAAAGACAGCTGTGTTTCTACTATTTCAAAAGAGTTTAAAAAAAGAGTAATAAGAGCGCATGGAAATAAATTTAAAGAACCTATAAGAGTTAAAGCCATAACACTCCATAATATACTTTCAGAAGTAGGACACGTAGACTTTTTGTCTGTTGATTGCGAAGGGGTAGATATGGATGTTTTACGATCTAATGACTGGACTAAATACAGACCAACACTAGTTTGTGTGGAACACAGTATGGATGAGAAAGAACTAGAACAGTTTGTCTTAGAAATTAATTATTCGATATGTGCAAAAACAATAGGTAATACCTTTTTTAGCGACAAGGGTTAATGAATATACTAATCATTCAAGAAAATGGACACCATGAAAAAAATAGAAACTTTAGAGAGTGCTTTTGTCTAAAGCGTGGCTTTGAGTATCATGGCGCTACAGTAGAAATTTGGGGAAAGGGTCACGATGGTTTCGAGCCAAACCCAGACCAGCGAATGTACGACCAATACTTCAGTCACTTCGACCTAGTGTTTGCTATTGAAAACTGGGACTGGATGCCAGATATAAATAGGATACATACTAATAAATTTATCTGGGCAATTGACGCTCATTGCAAAGGGTCAAGCGTTTACGAGCAATATGGATTTGACAAAGTTCTTCACGCAAGTCCTATTTTTGCTAAAGATGGTTGCTGGATACCTAATTGTTACGATGACACCTTGATAAAACCCCTGACTCAAGAAAAAATTCACGATATTGGATTCTGTGGAAACGTTTTGAACCGAGGTGATTTCATCGGTCATATGATGAGAAATTATCAAATGCGTTTTGATGAAATGGTGATAGGTCAAGATATGGTAGAGGCGGTAAACTCCTACAAGATTCACTGGAACGTTAACATAAGCGTAGATATAAACTACAGAAACTTTGAGACTATGGGTTGCGGAACATGCCTGTTAACATCTTTTAATGAGCATTACAAAACGCTAGGTTTCAAAAGCGAAGAAAACTGCTTAATCTGGAAAGACATCTCGCAGATGCATGATTTAATAACAAGAGCGCTAGACGATGATGATTGGCGAAAAAATATATCAAAAAACGGATATGAATTAGTAGTAAATAATCATACCTATAAACATAGAGCGCAGACTATACTAGAACTTATGGGTAAATAATTAATAATAATTGTGAGGTATTAATATGAACGATTTAACAAAACTTGGAATAAAATATAACACAGATAAGGTAGATCAGTATCATAATTTCTTAGGAGATACATATACAGATATTTACTATAAATACCTAAATCATCTTCGTGACAAAGAATTTAATTTTCTTGAAATTGGAGTTAGAGACGGACAGTCTGTAAAAATGTGGTCTGAGTTTTTCCCTAAAGCAAATATTATCGGTGTAGACATTAATCCATCGTGTAAACAATACGAAGAAAACAATATCGCTGTGCATATTGGATCTCAAGAAGACGAAGTGTTTTTAAATAGTCTTATAGCTAAATATGGATCTTTTAGAGTAGTTCTTGATGACGGTAGTCATATCAATTCAATGACTATGAAATCATTCAAAGTACTACAAAACCTTACTACCGAATTTTATATCATTGAAGACCTAAGAAATAGCTATGAAGATTTGACCAAGGATGTTTATCTGTGGCCCGGAATGAATCTAAATAAAGACCTAAATGCGGATAATTCTAAAACTAGACCTGAATTTGACAATATGTTATTAAATTTAATTAAACAAATGGATTATAGAATAGGTAATTGGTCTGGATTTTATTTCCATGCGCAAATGTTGTTGATGCAAAAAGGTAAAGTTTGCAAAGATTAATAATATGAATTAAAATAACTTGACAAAATGTATTTCCTGAACTATAATAATAGTAAGGAGGATTGTATATGAGAGTATTAGTAACTGGCGGATCAGGGTTCTTAGGTAAGAACCTTTACGATCATTTGCCTAGAATTTTAGGGGTAGATTATGGCGTGTCTTTTATAGGTTCTAGTCAGTACGATCTTAGAAATCAACACGCTTGTAGGAAAGTGCTAGAGTATTATAACCCAGACATTATCGTACATGCAGCAGGTTCGGTTGGTGGTATCGGCGCTAATCGTGATAACCCCGGAAAGTTCATGTATGAAAACTTAATCATGGGCGCTAACTTGATAGAAGCAGCTAGGGTACAAAATACCTCCAAGTTTATTCTTTTGGGTACAGTTTGTTCCTATCCAAAATTTACACCTGTGCCATTTAATGAAGGTGAATTGTGGAATGGATATCCAGAAGAAACCAATGCTCCTTATGGGATTGCAAAGAAAACACTTATGCGACTATTACAGGCGTATGGAGAGCAGTACGGAATGAGGGGTGCTAATCTTATTCCTGTTAACATGTACGGCCCTCACGATCATTTTAATTTAACGAGTAGTCATGTTATCCCAGCACTCATTTTAAAGGTCTACACCGCCCTTAAAAACGGTGACAAGCAGATTGAGCTATGGGGTACTGGTAATGCTTCTCGCGAGTTTCTGTATGCGCCAGACTGCGCAGAGGCAATTGCTCTAGCAATCAAAAATGATGTAACTTTAGAACCAATGAATATTGGGAATGGAGAAGAAGTATTGATTATGGATTTGGCCGCAGAGATATGTCATATTATGGGATATGAAGGAGATTTATATTTTAATTCAGATTATCCAGACGGTCAACCTCGCCGCTGCCTAGATACAACAAAAGCAAAAGAAGTCCTTGGGTTTGAAGCAAAAACATATTGGAAGGACGGACTTAAACAAACAATAGAATGGTTTATGAACGATAATAATTGGGAGAACAATATATGAACCTAGGATTTTACATAGATTCTCAGGGCCAATCTGAAGTGGTAAATGCTGTATATAATACACTTAACAATTTTGTTGATAATAAAACTGTTGATAATGCGAGTCTTTTTTATAATGACATAGACCATAATCCAATCCAACCTAAATTTGGTTGTTTTAATTCAACAGATGTGTGGTACTTTACTGGTAATTTGATCGTCGTTGGAATTAAAAATGCTATTTCTATAAAGAAGGTTATAAATAAATTTAAGCCTTATTTTCTTTACACTAGAGAAAAAAACTCAGTACTTCAAATGATTTATGTATCGAAATATATGGATATTGTAGCGGCTAACGAAGAAGATGCTAGTTACATCAAAAGGGTGACTGGTGTTGATGCTAAGATTGTCCCAGATGGAGACATTTCTAAAATAACGGAGATACTAGATGAATAAATTAAATGAACAATACATTATAGAAATGTATACAGATAAAAATAGAAGTACGTATGAATTAGCTGATGAGCTTAATACATATCCAAATAAAATTATTAGAATATTGAAGAAGCATAATGTAAGAATAAAGAGCAGAAGCGAATCTCAAAAATTAGCTTTGCAAAAAGGAACTATGGAGCATCCCACAAAAGGGAAGAAAAGATCTGAATCAGAGCGAATGAATATCAGTAAGGGTATGACTAAACACTGGGATGAAATGAGCGAAGAAGAAAGAGACAAGAAAGTTCAAGAAGGAAAAGATAGATGGGAGAATATGGATTCTACCCTAAAAGAAAAAATGAATACGCTTAGAATTGAAGCTCTTAGAAAAGCTGGTAAAGAAGGTTCTAAGTTAGAAAAATTTATGCTTCGTAAACTAACAGAAAATGGTTACAAGGTTGACTTCCACAACCATAATCTAATACCTAATGAAAAATTAGAAATAGATATGTACATACCAAAATTAAGGACTATAATAGAAGTAGATGGTCCATCGCACTTCCTACCAATTTGGGGAGAAGAAAAACTTGATAAGCAGATAAAAGCAGACTTGAAGAAAAACGGTAGGATTCTAAGTAAAGGTTTTGCTATAATAAGAGTAAAGGTCATTCGCAAAGTAAGCCTTAAAAGAAAACAGGATATGTTGAAAAATGTTTTAAATCAATTGCAAAATATAGAGAAGAAATTTCCACCAAAGTCACAAAGATTTATAGAGGTTGAATTATAATGAAGAATGATGATTTGTTTGAAAATGTTGAACTCTCCACTCCGTCTAACACTAATGTTGGTGTTGTAGATGTTATTCAAGATGATAGACCAAGCACTACCGATCCGGGTTGGAACGACTATGTTCTAAGTTTATTTGAAGACAACGAGATGTATGACGGGCGACCATTGTGCCACGGTTTAAGGCGTGTTGCAGAATTATTGTTTGGAGATATTATTTGTAGCAGACCTACAAAAGTATTTCCTCCACAAG